>JABAOC010014179.1_pt1 | contig 13967 bp, 8 predicted proteins | sample 7062161 | NCBI WGS metagenome assembly JABAOC01 (sample SAMN14538625, study PRJNA623070) | marine sediment metagenome | biome: marine biome [ENVO:00000428]; feature: marine pelagic biome [ENVO:01000023]; material: deep marine sediment [ENVO:00002113] | place: India: Gulf of Khambhat ... | reverse complement strand
CGTTGAGCCCGGCGGCGGCGGGCACCATCAGCAGCGGTCCGGCGCCCACAGGGCCGGCCGAGCCGAGGTCCCGCAGCAACCCCAGCACGAATGCCGCCCAGACGGCAGCCGCGAAGTCCGCCTCCAGGGCAACGAAAGCCGCCGCCAGCAACAACAGGTCGGGGCGCAGAAATCGGTAACTGAACCGCGGCGCCACGCTGAGCTGGAGCAGAACAAGGACGGCAATGCAGGCTGCGAGACGGCCCTTCCGGATCACTGGTCGGTCACCTGAGCGGCTGGCGGCGGTTCGGTGCGTCGAGGGCCATTATGCGCGAGGCGGCAGGCCGGCGGCAAATGCGGCGGCCGAGCTACTCGTGGCGCAGGGCCTGGATGGGGTCCATGGTGGCGGCGCGGTAGGCCGGGTAGATGCCGAAGATGAGCCCCACGGCGGCGCTGATGCCGAACGCCACCACCAGCGACCAGACGGTGATGACCGTGCGCATGCCGGCGAAGTGCTCCACCAGGTACGGGCCGATCACGCCCAGCAGGATGCCCATGCCGCCGCCGAACAGGGCCAGCAGGCAGGTCTCGGTGAGGAACTGGAAGACGATGTGCCGCCGTTTGGCCCCCATTGCGCGGCGGATGCCGATCTCCCGCGTGCGCTCCATGACCGTGGCCAGGGTGATGTTCATGATGCCGATGCCGCCGACCAGCAGGCTGATGGCGGCAATCGAGCCCAGCACCACGCTGAAGATGAACTTGGTGCGGCGGGCCTGCACCAGCAGGTGCAGCGGGACGATGAGCTGGTAGTCCTCCTCGTCGTGGTAGGTCTGGAGGATGTGGCGGACGACGCTCTCGACCGGCCGCACGGCGTCCGGCCCGACGACCTCGAGGATGACCTCGTGCAGCTCCACCCGCTCGGCGGACATCGTGCCCGAGCTCCTGTAGACGTTGTTGTCGCCGAAGTAGTTCTGCATAGTGGTCAGGGGGATGTACAGCTCGTCGTTCGGGTCGCCCTGGAGCTGCTCGCCGCCGGACTCACCACGCGGCAGGCTGGTCGCTATGCCGACTACTCGAAACCGGAGCGCCTCCCGGCGTACGATGGAATCCAGCGCATCCCCCAGAGGGAAGAGCTTCTCGGCTGCCCCCCGGCCGAGCACGCAGACCGCCTTCTGACCTATCATGTCCGCCGTCGTCAGGAACCGTCCGCGCAGGACCGTCATGTTCGTGACTTCTCTGTAGTCGGGCCGTGTCCCAACCACGGCGGTGTCCAGCCGGCGGTCCAGGTGGGTGACGGTGCCCCGCACGCGCCGCGCCGGCACGGCCTTCCTGATGGCGGGCACCGTGCCTTCGATCAGTTGGTAATCCCTGCGGGTCAGCCCGTATTGGATCAGCCGGCTGCGGCTCTGGCTGGCCTCCTGGCTCTGCGGGGGTTTGACACTCTGGATGATGATGTTGTCCCTGCCCAGGCGGCGTATCTGCTCCTGGGCCTCCTCGCTGGCGCCGCTGCCGATGGCCAGCATGGCGATCACCGAGCAGACGCCGAAGGTGATGCCCAGCACGGTGAGCAGGCTGCGCAGTTTGTGCAGCCACAGGCTCTTGACGCCGATCTTCAGGGTGCGCTTCAGTTGGAATCCAATCATCATGCTACACCGCCGCAGGTTGTTCGGTGGACAGCCGGCCGTCCACCAGGCGGTAAATCCGGTGGGTGGTGGCGGCCACGTCAGGATCGTGGGTGACGACGATCAGGGTGACTCCGTCCCGGTTCAGCGCGAACAGCAGGTCCAGTATCTGGCCTCCGGTCTTTGTATCCAGGTTGCCCGTGGGCTCGTCGGCCAGCACGATCAACGGCTCGTTTGCCAGGGCGCGAGCCACGCCGACCCTCTGTCGCTCGCCGCCGCTCAGCTCGGTCGGGTGGTGGCCCAGGCGCTCGGTCAGTCCCACCTTGTCCGCCAGGTAGACGGCCCGCTCGTAGCTCTGCTCCTCGGAGACGCCCTTGTAATAGANNACGCCCTTGTAGTAGAGCGGGATCTCGATGTTCTCCACCACGTTGAGCTGGGGTATCAGGTTGTACGACTGGAAGATGAAGCCGATGCGGTTGGCGCGGATCTCGCTGAGCTCGTCGTCGCTGAGGGTGGACACATCCTCGCCGCCCAACAGGTAACGCCCCCGCGTGGGCCTGTCGAGACAACCCAGCAGGTTGAGCAGGGTGGACTTGCCGCTGCCGGAGGGGCCCATGATGGCGACCATGTCGCCCTCCTCGATGGCGAAGTCCACCTCCTGGAGGGCGTGCAGCAGCATGTGGCCCATCCGATAGGTCTTCCACACGTCCTGCAGTTCGGCAATGGGCATATGATCACCTCTTGCTACTGCGTTCCAGGCGGTGGACCGGACTGCTGACCGCCGCCGCGGCGCCCGCGCCAGTCGCCCTGGCCGCCACCTCCCGGGGGCCCGCCGCCCGGCCGAGGGAACTGGCCGAACAGCTCCTGGCGCTGCTCGTCGGTCAGGTTGCGCAGTGCCTGGCGCTCGGCGTCGGACAGGTTCCGGAAGAACTCGCGCATCTGGGACGGTTCCAGGTTCTTCATCTTCTCGGCCAGGGCCTTCATGTCCACCTGGGAGGTCTCTGCAGCGCTCTCCTGCTCGGGCTGCTGCGGTCCCTCACGGCCGGCCGGGGCCGCCGGGCCCCGCGCACCGCGCTGGAGGGCCTCTGGCGGGCCAGCTTCCGGCGCGCCTTCGACCTCCGGGGCCTCGGCTTCCTCTTCCTCAGCAGCTTCCTCCTCGGTAGTTCCCTCCAGCTCACGCGGAGGCGCAAGGTAGACCTCTTCCCCTTCGCGCAGCCCATCTCTGATCTCGGCGTACTTCTCGGTCAGGTGGCCCACCTCGACCGGGCGGAGCTGCGGCTCCCCGTCGTCGGTCTTCACCCAGCAGGCGCGCTGGCGGCGATAGGTCGTCACCGCCTGCAGGGGCACGTAGAGCGCGTTTCTCAGCTCCGCCACAATGATCTCGGCAGTGGCGGACATGCCCGGGGTCAGGCCCGTCTGCTGGCCGTTCAAGGCCACGTCGGTCTCGTAGACCATCACGTCCGGGTTCAGCCACCTGTGCTCGGAGCTGGCCATTGGACTGACCTTGACCACCTTGCCCGGAAAGCGAGAGCCGGGCTTGGCTTCCACGCTGATCCATGCCTGTTGTCCGGGCTCAACTTTGGAGATCTCGGTCTCGTGGACGTTGACGCGGGCGGCCAGCGTCATCAGGTCAGGGACGGTGATGATGGTCTCGTTCTGGCGGACGCTGGAACCCTCCTGTATGGGGTTATCGCGTCGCCGCCAGGGGTCGCTGGTGGAGGCGTAGACGACTACGCCCGGTTTGGTGGCATGGATGGTGCAGTTCTGGATCATCTCGCGCGTCTTCTCCAGCCGCTCTCTCTCCAGCCGGTAGTTGGCTTCCCGGCTGGCCAGGTTGGCCTCGGCCTGGGCAAGCTCACTGCGGGCGCGGGCCTTGACCCTGTCCAGTTCGAGCTGGGCCTCTGTGAAATCGCTGCGGCGCTGCTCGGCCTCCTTTGCCAGGGTGTAGCGGATGAACAGCCGCAGCTCCTCCTCTGCGGAGTCCAGCCTGACGGCGGCCCGCTCTGCCGTCAGCTCGTCGGCTTCCAGCCGGTTGCTGCTGACGTATCCCTTCGCCTCCAGCTTGCGCGTCCAGACCAGGGTGTCCTCGGCCTGCTCCAGTTCCTGCCGGGCGAGCTGCACGTCGGCGCTGAGCTCGCGCAGAGCCTGGCGCACCACGCCGCCGGGCGTCAGGCCCTGGGCAGCGTTCTGCATCCGGGGGACTTCCCGGAAGATGCGGTCTGTCAGCTCGGGATTGCCCAGGATGCCCTCGACCACCTCGCGGGCCAGCGAAGGCATGGCGTCGTAGGCGATGTCGCCAGCCAGCAGGGCCCCCGCCAGGTCCGAGCCCAGGTAGCGGTCCAGCTCCATGCGGGCGAACTTGACTTTCAACTCGGCCGCGTTGACGTTGCTCTCGTTCTGCTTGCGCTGGATGTCGTGGTTCTCCTTGGCCTGCACGTAACTGGCCTCGGCGTTGCGGAAGCTGATCTCCCGGCTGTCGGCCTGCTCCTCCAGTCCGGAAGAGTCGAGGCGCACCAGGATCTTCCCGTTCTCGACATCCTCATTGGTGATGATAGTTCCCTCAGGGACGATCTCCAGTATCTGGTTGTTGCCTTCGACTTCGCTCTTGACCTCCAGGGATTCCAGCGCCCGCAGGGTGCCTCCCTCGGTCACCGTGACGGTCAAATTGCCCCGGCGCGCCTTGGCGGTGGGCAGGGAATCGTAGGTGGGCGTGTCCGAGCGGGCTGCCATCAGCCGGAAGCTGACGGCCAACAGCAGGGCGATGAACACCAGCGCGGCCACCAACCCCAGCCTGCGGCGCCTGCGGGTGGGGCCACTCGACTGGCTGAGTTCATGCTCCACGCTCTCGGTCAGTTCCTGTTCATGTTTCGACGTACTCATCGAAGTTCTCCCCCAGTTGTCCGGTCTTGGTCACGGTGAGAATCTCCATGTCGCGCGCGAGCTGGAGCCTGGCCACCCTGTAGTCCACCAGGGCCCTGGCCAGGTCGTTCTGGGCTCCGACCAGGGCTTCTCGCGCGTCCAGCATGTCGCGCGTGTCTGCGTCGCCGGCCTCGAGCAGCAGCATCGTGCTCTCCACGCGGGCCTCGGCCAGCCTGACGCTCTGCACGCGGATGCGGTAGCTGCGCAACGCCCGGGTCAACTGGCGCCAGGAGTTGCGCACCTGCAGGACCACCCCGTCCCGCGTCTCGCACTGGCTGCGCGTTGCTTCGTCCAGGTCTATCAGTCGCCGGCGATACTCGTTTCTCTCTGATTTCCTGTCCAGTGGCAGGTCCAGCTCGAACCCCGCCGTCAGGTCTGTGCGGTCCGCCTGGAAGTCGGTCGGGTTGTTGTCCCCCTCAGTGTCGGTTGACAGCGCAGCGCTCAGGTCCAGCCCGGGCAGCAAGTCGTTCCCGGCCACCTGGACCTTGCGTTGCGCGTCCTCGAGACGATCGGTCGCGGTGGCCAGATCCAGGCGCCGCTCAATGGCGACACGAACGGCGTCGTCCGCCTCTAACTCCGGCTGTTCGCCGGGCGTCTCGCTGAGCCTTTCAAGCTCCGCCGGATCGAGCACGAGGGGCGTCTCCGGCGGCAGACCGAGGGTGACCTTGAACTGGTCAAGTCGGTTGCGGTAGCTCTGCCTGGCGCTCTGCACGCGGTCAGCCGCCCGCAGTTCGTCCTGGCGGGTCTGATCCACCTCGAAGCCGGGCAGTTCGCCGGCCTCCCCCAGCAGCTCTGCCCGCTCCCGGGCCACCTGCAGGCCCTCGTAGTTCAATCTCTCGTTCTCCAGGATCTGCCGCTCTCTCAAGACGCTGTAGTAGTCGCTGAGCACGTCCACGAAGAACCGCCGGCGGAACCGCACGAAATCGCGCATCTGGTATACGACGTCCCGCTCGGCCTGGGTCAGCGGCTCGGTCACGGCGATGCCCGCCCCTTGCAGCAGGGGCTGGGTCACCGTCAGGTCGAACACCGAGGAGGCGCTCTTGCGCGGGTCGTGCGTCAGGAACTGGCTGACCGACGTGCCGAGGCTCACACTGATCTGCGTCCCGGTACGCAGCAGCCAGCCGAACCCGAAGTCGCTGCTGCCACTGACTTCCTCGTCGTCTCCCAGGTCGGTGTTGCTGTAGTCGCCCCCGAGGATGCCGAAGAACTGGGGCGCGAACTCGTAGCGCCGCAGCGTCAGTGACAGGGCGCTGCGGTAGAGCGATTCCTTCTGCGTCTGGTACTCCCGGCTATTGAGCGCAGCTATCTCCAGTGCCTTCGGCAGGGAGATCACCGCCACGTTCTGCTGTATCGGCGTTTCGGCGGCTGCCTCGGGCCTCTCGACCGGCGCTTCCTCCGCGCTGACGAGGGGGCAATCCCGCAACAGGTCCTGTTCGGTCTGCTCGATGGTGAAGTCCTCGACCATGCCGGGCACGGCTGCTGTCTTGCCCTGCAGAATGCCGTAGACCTCCCTGTCGGCGGATCGCCGGTAGCTCTCCAGCGAGCATCCGGTCAGCAGCAGTGCCGCGAGCAGGATCCCACATGCCGCCGCCAAGCTTCGGCCCACATTGTTCGTGACGAATGCCATCTTGCTTGCTCGGGCCTTTCTCTGGATCGAGTGCGTACTGTCCGCGGGCGCTCTGCCGCTCAGGTGCTCAGTCGCTCTCGGGCTCGTTCCGGACTAGAAGCCCCCTCTCGAACAGGCCAACCACGGCCGCCGGCCAGTCATCTCCCCCGGGCATCTCGTCGCTTTGGCGCTGCCCCCCGCGGAGCATGGAGTTGAGCAGAAGCGCTGCGACGGAGGGGTCGAACTCACTGCGGTAGACGCCCTGTTTCATGCCCTGCCGGATGAACCCGGCGAACACGTCGGTGATCTCGTGGTGCTTCTGGTGCCATCTCTTCCACAATCGACCCTTCCGCTCGGAGCCCCGCAGGGCCTCGCTGTGCATCAGGCAGAACAGGCTGCGCCTCTCGGTGAAGAACTGCGCCGTTCGCGCGGCCACCTGCCTCAGCCCCGCCGTGGGGTCCTCCTCCTCCCGGCCCACCTCCCGGATGTCATTGACCAGTTCCTCGAACCCGTGGAGGATAACCTGGTAGTATAGGTCTTCTTTGTCTTCGAAGTAGCGGTAGATCGTTCCCTTGCCCACGGAGGCTTCGTGGCAGATGTCGTCCAGGGTGACTTCGCCGAAGCGGCCGGCGGCGAACAGGCGTTCCGCGGTCTTCAGGATCTTGCGGGCCTTCTCGCAGATTTGGGCCTGTTCGTCTGCCATCTGTCTTTCTCCCGTGCATGCGCTGCTGCGACCACGGTTCGCTTATGACGGGCCAGTCTGCCCCGCGCCCATTGTCCCGGGCCGGTTCCCAATTCTGAGTGCCGGGGTTGCGGATGACCTCTGATCAGGGACCGAACCGCCGGGCAGCGGGGCAGAACTGACCAGTCAGTTCTATTATGTCCGCTCCCCGGCCCCGGGTCAAGGGTAAACCAGGCGGCAAGTGCGGCTTGTGCGTTGAACGCCGGCCCCCGCGTCGCTACAATGCGCCGGCCTCTGCGCCGAACCGACCTCACGCCGGGAGGGGACCATGGTCCGCAACCTGTCGCGACTCTGCGTCGTTCTCGTCTCACTGACCGCGCTGTCCTGCGCTGCCGTCCACAGTGCGCCTGTGCCAGGGACCGAGCCGAGGCGCCGCGTCGAGATCTCGGAACTGGCGCCCGACGCCACGCTGGCCGCGCTGCCCGTGCTTCCCTGGCTGGAACCGGGCGATGAGCACTGGAAGACCGGGCCGCCCGCCTGGCAGGTGGCCGACCAGCAGGCCGGCACCAGCGCCGAGGGCTGGCTCGCCACCACCGACAAGTACATTCTTATGAAGATCGTGGTGGAGGACAACCTCCACAGGAACGTGCGCGAGGGGGGCGACATCTGGGACGGGGACGCGCTCCAGATAGGCATTGACGCCCGGGGCGATGGTTCCGGCCCACTGCCGCCCGACACGCACATGGTCAATCCCGACGACGCATCCATCACGGTGGCACTGACCGAGGACGGGACGCACGTCTGGGCGCACTTCCAGGGCAAGTACGGCACCGGGTACATGCAGGACGGCGAGCGCGAGTACGCCTGCACGGTCGTTCGCGACGAGCAGACGCGCAAGACCACCTACGAGGTGGCGTTCCCGTGGGAGGACTTCCTGGCCCAGCCGGGCCTTTGGCCGACCGTCGGCCTCTGCGTGCAGGTGAACGACACTGACGAGGGCCCGGGGCAGCTTCGCCTCTACTGGGGCCGTGGGGCGGACGGCGTGCCACGCCCGGGGCTGCACGAGCAACTGCAGTTCGGACCGCCCCCTCACCAGGTGGCGGCCGCCGTTGTGACCAGGGAGGCCATCTGGCGTCCAACGGGACAGGGGCAGATCCGTGCGGCGGTGGCCTCCGCCGGGCCGACTGAGCTGGTCGCCCGCATGGGCGGCGCCGTGCTTGAGCATCCCATAGAGGGGCGGCCTCTGAACGAGGGCGTCCGCCGGTTCCTCCTGCGCGGCTGGCCGGGGCGGCTGCCGGAGGAGAGCATGGAGTTCGTGGCCGAGGTGCGGGCAGAGGACGGCGCCGTCATGACCTCCGCGCGGGGCGAGTTGCGCGCGCCTGGCACGGTCATGGGCCGACTGCACGAGCGGGCGGAGGCGCTCGTGGCCGAATCGCCCCACGCCCTGTTCACGCGGCATCTGCGCTCGGTGGACGCGCTGGTGCAGGCGGAATGGAACCGGGGGATGCTGGTGGTGGACGAACTGCCGTCCCGCGCCCAGGAGGCCGTCAACCATGCCGAGGCCATACTGAGCGGGCTGGAGGGCCGGGCGGCGCAGTGGGATACCTACGCGGCGGGTCAGGAGCCGCTGGTGCTCGCCCGCATCGCCGGCTCGGAGCAGTCCCTCCAGTACTACCTGCTGACGCTGCCGGAGGGCTGGGACCCGGAGCGGGAGTACCCCCTGATAGTCAACCTGCACGGCGCCGGTCCGACCCATCCCCTCTTCTACGTGGGCCTGTCCTTCCAGACCCCCGAAGAGGCGGAAGAAGAGCCAGACGAGGCGGAGGCCGAACCCGAAGGGGAGGAGCCCGAGCTGGAGCCCCACTTCGTGCTTGCCCCCTGGGGCCGGGGCAACAACGGCTACGGTGAGCAGGGCGAGGACGACGTGTGGCAGGCACTGGAGGAGGTCAGGCGCGACTTCCGAGTGGATGCGGACCGTATCTACCTGACCGGCCATTCGATGGGCGGCGGGGGCACCTGGCACATCGCGCTGCGCACGCCGGACGTGTGGGCGGCGGCCTGCCCGGTCAGCGGCGGCACGTGGGGCCTGCCCCCGGGCCGCGGCCTGGGCATCAACGCGCAGCACCTGCCGTTCCGCATCTGGCACGGCGAGGCCGACGGGTCGGTCTCGGTGGACAATGCCTACGCCATGCAGGCCGAGCTTCGTCGCTACGGCAACGAACCCGACATGGTCATCGTCCCCGACCAGGGACACGGCTACCCCCCCGAAGCCCAGGTGCGCAACCATCGGTGGCTGCTCCAGCACCGGCGGGTCCGGCCGGACCGGTTCTCCTACGTAGCCGACACCGACCGCCACCGGGGCGCGTGGGGCATGTGGATGGACCGGGACGTCGCGCGCGACCCGCTGCCACGGTTCGACTGCCGGATCGAGGGCAACACCGTGCACATAAGCAGCGAGGGCACCCCGGGGCTGGACGTGGACCTTGGGCCGGAGGGCCTGGGCATGGCCGGCGAAGTCACCGTGTTCTGGAACGGCGAGCAGGCCTACAAAGGGCCGCCCGAGCAGATCCAGCTCGGCGACGGCGGCGGCTGGCGCCCGTAGCAATCCAAGGGAAGGACCGAGCATGAAGCTCGGGTTGGTCACCTACAACCTGGCGAAGGACTGGGACCTGGAGCGCATCATCGAGGCGTGCGCGCGGCACGGGTTCCGGGGAGTCGAGCTGCGCACGACCCACGCACACGGGGTCGAGGTGGAGCTGAACGCGCAGGAGCGGGCGGACGTGCGCCGCCGGTTCGAGCAGAGCCCCATCGAGCTCGCGGGGCTGGGCAGCGCGTTCGAATACCATTCGGATGATCCGGAGGAAGTCCGCCGCAACGTCGAGGGCACCAAACGCTACGCGCAGCTCGCCGCCGACGTGGGCGCGCCGGGCATCAAGGTGCGGCCCAACGGGCTGATGGTGGAGGCGGGCGTGCCCGAGGAGACCACGCTTCGGCAGATCGGCGAGTCCCTGGCTGAGTGCGCCGAACACGCCGCCGGCCTCGGCGTCGAGGTCCGCATGGAGGTCCACGGCGGCGGCACCAAGGAGCCCGGCCGCATGATGCGCATCATGCAGCACGCCGACCATCCGAACGCCTACGTGTGCTGGAACTCGAACGCCTCGGAAGTGGTGGACGGCTCTATCGAGAGCAGCTTCGCGCTGCTGTCGGACTGGATCGGGCTGGTGCACATGCGGGACCTGTGCGCGGGGGATTACCCCTGGCTGGAGCTGCTGCGTCTGCTGCGACAGAGCGGCTACGAGGGCTACTGCCTGGCGGAGATCCCCGCCAGCGAACAGCCGGACCGCATCATGGACTACTACCGGGCGCTGTGGGACGCCTACCACCGGTTGCTGGACCTCGAGGGTGTGCCTCGGGCCGAGTGACAGTCGGCGGGAGGCGCACAAGCTTTCTCCGGCCCCGCAGTCCCGCGCTTGCGAGACGGAGCAGGCTCCCGCGCGCAGTCGTCTATCCGCCGGTGGCTACCTCCACGCGGGCGCCGTGCTCCAGGTCGGTGGGCGGGCGCAGAATGACCGTCTGCCCTTCGGCGAGCCCCTCGATGACCTCGTAGTTCTCCTCGCCCGTCAGGCCGGTCTGGACCTCTCGCAGCCGTGCCCGGCCGCGCTCGACCACGAACGCGGCGGAGCCCTCCGCCGTGGCGAACACCGCCTCTGCGGGCACCAGCAGGGCGTCCTCGGTGGCGGCCACCACGATCTTGACGTCCAGCTCGTAGCCCGGCTGGAGCTTCAGGCGGGAGTTGTCGAACTCGATGAGCACCGGCACGCGCTGTTCCTGCACGCCGAGCGAGGAGAGCTTGGTGAAGCCCGAGGGGTAGATCTTCTTGACGCGGCCGACCGCGTTCTCACCGCGTATGGCACGCCCGACCAGTATCGCCTTGTGGCCGACTTCGACCACGCCGACTTCCTCGGACAGGATGTCGGAGCGGATCTCGATCGTAGCGGGGTCGCCGACCTTCAGCAGTTGGGTGCCGGGCTGTACGAAGCGCTGGCTGTCCACGTATTTCTCCAACACGACGCCGTCGAGAGGGCTGCGGATGGCGGCCTCGTGCAGGAGAAGCTCCAACTGCTTCTGCACGCGTTCCTCCTGTGCGGCGTAGACCTTGTGCAGGTGGGCGGTGTCCTGCATGGACTCGTCGAGAGTGCGTTTGTGCAGGCGGGCCACGTCCACCGCTATGCCGGCGGCCTCCGACTGGCGGGCCAGGGCCTCGTCCGTGGCGCGGGCCACCTCCAGGTTCCGTCGGGCGGTGTCGAGCTGCTGCTCGGAGGCGGTGCCCTTCTGATGCAGCTCGGTGGTGCGCTCGAACTCCCTGCGCGCATAGGCCAGGTCAGCTTCGGCGGCCTCCTTCTCCTTGATCAGGCGCTCGACCTCGGCCTCCGCCTGGCGGATCCGCTCGGCGGCGGCCTCGATCTCCGACGGCTTGGGCAGGGGCACGTCCACCCCCTCCAGGCGTCCCCCGATCTCCTGGAGCTGGTCGCGCAACATGCCCAGCTCCAGCTCCAGTTCGGTGTCCTCAATGGCGGCCACTTCCTGGTCCTGGCGCACAGGGTCGCCCTCCTCCAGCGTGATGCGCCGGAGGGTGCCCGCCCTGTCGGCGGTGAGGATGCGTTCGGCGTGCAGTTGAGTCTGCGCCTCCTCGGTGACGTATTGCTCGATTCGGCCGCGGCCGACGACGGCGGTCTCCACCGCCACCGCCCGGGTCCCCGCGTAGGCCCACAGGGCTACTGCGGNNATGAGCCAGCCGAAACGCTTCAGGATGGACTTCATGTCAGATCTCCGTCCGGTGTGCCATTGGCGACGATTCGGGCTTCCATCTGCTCACTCGCGTGTCTTGAGGCGGCGCACTATGTCTATGCGATGGACGCGGCGACGGCTGATCCAGCGGGCAACAACCAGGAACACCATCGCCTGCACCACCGCCCGCCCGTAGGTGACCGGGGAGACGATGACCGGCAGCTTATAGAGGTCCGTCTCGTAGGCTTTGGCGATGCCGTGACAGGCGAGGTAAGCCAGGGGCAGTCCCAGGGCGATACCCACCAGCCCGAGCGGCATTATATCGTTGGTGGCGATGTCCGCAACGTCGCCGGGTTCGTAGCCCAGGCTGCGCAGGCAGGCCAGGTCCCGCTCCTGCTCGCTGATGCTGACCGAGGCGGCGTTGTAGATGACGGCGAACGCAATCACCCCGGCGGCGATGGTCTGGATGACAACGGCGACGTTCATCATGTCGGCCACCTCCTGCTGGATGCCTTCCAGCATGGTCCGGGCGCTGGTGACGGCCATCACCCCGGGCAGGTCGTCAAGCCGGTCCATCACCTGCTGGATGCGGTGCCGGTCCACGGCGGCTAGAGCGCCGTTGACCACGTCTCCCTCCCCGAGCGCGCGGGCCAGGTAGTGACGGTCGGCGTAGATCTCCACGCCCATGTACTGCTCGGCCATCCCGCGGACCGCGACGGGCATGTCATCCTTGTCCCGCACGTAGGGGTCCAGGGTCACGGATCCGCCGCGGCTCAGCGCAATCTGCCGTGCCACCCGCTCCGGCACCAGCAGGCCGTCCTGCGGCAGGCGCAGTCGCTCATCGGCCGCGTCATAGACGTGGTAGAGGCGGCTGTCGCGCGGCAGGCCCATGATGACCACCCATTTGGTGCGCCACCCGTTGCGCAGCTGCCCGCCCACCTGCAGGATGCCCTCCGCCCGGCGCACTCCCTCCACCTTCTCGATCTCCAGGACGGCCGCCTCGGGGCGCTCGTTCGCGAAGTCCACCCGCACGTCCGAGCGGTCCACCTGTCCGAACTGGTAGGCTATGAGCCAGTCGAAGTAATCCATCGTCGTCGCGCCAACAACCAGCATCATCGTGGACACGGCCACGCCGAACACGGAGAAAAGCGACCGCGCCCGCGAGCGGACGGCGCTGCGGACGGTCATGCGCCAGTTCAAAGGCAGCCACTTCCACAGGAAGCTGAGCCGCCCCGGCCTGACGGTCCGCTCAGTGGCCCCCGTGGCGGGCCGAATGGCCTGGGCGGGCTCCATCTTCAGCACGTTCCAGGCCGAGCGCGCCGCGCCCAACATGCACATGCCCCCGCTGAGGGCGAACGCCAGGACCACGGCCGAGGGCTGAAAGACCACCCGCAGGGACGGGAAGCGGAAGAAGCGGTTGTACATCCGCATGAACCCGCCGGCCATGTGGTAGCCGCCCAGGGAGCCCGCCGCCGTTCCCACCACTGCGATGATCAGCGCGTAGGAGACGTAGTGGCTCACCACGCGCGGCTTGCTGTATCCCATGGCGCACAGCAGCCCGATCTGGGTGCGCTGCATCTCGGTCAGCCGATGCACGATGATGTGCACCACCACCGCCGCCACCACCAGGAAGACCATGGGCACGACCTGGGCGCTGGACTTGACGCCCTTCAGCTCCTCGGTCAGATACCGGTTGGAGACCTGGTCCTTGCGGCTGTACTTGACGTAAACGCCGTAGGGCTCCAGCTCCTGCTCAATCCTGTCCAACACCCTGTCCGCGTTCGCCCCGGGTCGCAGCAGGCCGGTGACCTGGTTGAAGGCGTTCGTCATGTCGAATGCGTCCTCGACGAACGACTCGCGCGCGAAGACGACGGCGAAGCCCGCGTCGTCCGGGGCGAACTGCTGCACATTGCGCAGGGCGTAGACGTACTCGGGGCTGATCGCGGTGCCCACGATCCGCAGCGTTTCCTTACGCTCGTTGATGGTGGCCTGGAAGGTATCGCCGATGCGCAGCTCGTTCGCCTCGGCGAAGCGTTGGTTGACGATGACCTCCTCGGCGGCGGCGCCCGGGAAGTAGCCCCCGGTCACCAGGTGGATGTCGTTGACCATCTCCCTCCGCTCGGGCGGCATGGAGATGAACCGCCCGACCACGGAGCCCTCGTTGCCGGGGACCTCCAGGGGCACGTCCTCGACCACCCGCCCCCGCACGCGCCATACGCCGGGCACCAGGGCCACGTCCGCCAGGGCGCTGCGGGGCGCCTTCTCCAGGTGCACCCAGAAGTCGGCGAGGTTGTAGCGCTCGTAGTAGGTGTCCCGCGAGACGAGCAGGCTCCGGTAGGTCATCTGGAAGCCGACGAAGATGGCCGTGGCG
>JABAOC010018511.1_pt3 | contig 13978 bp, 16 predicted proteins | sample 7062161 | NCBI WGS metagenome assembly JABAOC01 (sample SAMN14538625, study PRJNA623070) | marine sediment metagenome | biome: marine biome [ENVO:00000428]; feature: marine pelagic biome [ENVO:01000023]; material: deep marine sediment [ENVO:00002113] | place: India: Gulf of Khambhat ... | reverse complement strand
TTAACTGCCGGTCTCGTTCGCGCAAAAATTAAGGACCGAGGGCCAAAGAAGGCAGATATCAAAAAAACGACGGTTGGGCAGAAGGTGCGGCTTGGCTCATTTACCTTTGAATTTATCCATGTTACCCATTCGGTTCCAGATACGATGATGGTTTCCTTAAGGACACCTCTGGGGACGGTGATTCACACTGGAGATTTTAAGCTCGATCCCACTCCCCTGGATCGAGGTCTGTCTCAGCTTGGGAAGATCAAGCGCTACGCCCAGGAAGGAATCCTCCTTCTTGTTTCCGATAGCCTCCGGGCTGAGCGGGAAGGAAGCTGTCCCTCGGAGCGGATTGTGGGGGAGACTTTTTTTCGCGAGATGCAAAAGACTAAAGGCCGAGTTTTCGTTACCCTTTTTTCCTCTGATATCTCAAGGATTCAACAGGCGATCGATGTCTCCCAAGCACTGGGGAGGAAGGTAACATTAGCTGGCCTTTCGATCGAAAAAACAGTCGAGGTAGCCCAATCACTAGGCTATCTAAAGATCGCCAAAAAGACTTTAACCTCAAATACTAAGGCAAAGAAGCTTCCTCAGGGAAAGATCACCGTTCTAGCAGCTGGCTCCCAGGGGCAGCGAAACTCAGCCCTCTCAAAAATGGCTCGAGGGGAACACCGCACCTTTAAAATTGGACAGGGGGATCTGGTACTCTTTTCCTCCGACCTTATCCCAGGAAATGAGGAGCGGGTTAAAGCTTTAATTGAAGAGTTAAAGGAAAAGGGGGTGAAGGTTCTCTATCTTGAGGAGATGCCCGACATCCACGTCTCCGGTCATGCTTATGCTGAGGATTTAAAGCGAATCATTCTTTTGGCAAAAGCCTCCTACCTTATTCCCATCGGTGGAACACCAGAGTCAACCAGGGCCTATGCCAAATTGGCAGGAGGCTTAAACTATCGTAAAAGCCAGATTCTTCTTCTCAAAAACGGAGAGACAGTGGAGTTTTTAAGAGAAAGAGGGAGAGTTACCCCGCGGTTTGGAGAGAAGATTCCCCTTCGCGAGATCACCATCGTCCAGGATTAAAACCCCAATTACAACCCTATAGTCGTTGACAGGGACAGGGGTTTGTGTTGTAATAGAGAAACAAAATCTTGCAAAGGAGGGGGTAATGGTACCGGTAATAGTGGCCGTTGTTTTTGTGGGGGCAATCGCTGTTGCGGCGCTTTGCCTCTACATCTACTTTAGCGGGGACAGGTGGAAGTATCGATCCCTCTGTCCTACCAACCATCAGATTGGTGGGCTTACTGTCCGCCACTACGCGAGGGTTCCCTGCCAAAGAGCAGAGGAGGTGGGGAGAATGGCGGAGAGGGTTTGGCAGGAGAGCCAAGCGCCCTCGACCACCCTTTGGATCATCTCTGATAGCGCTCGAAGGGATGGGTGGTTCTTTGATGGCCAGCTGGTCGTGAACCTCGCTGCCCACACCGGAGATGAGGATCTTTGGGCGACGCTCCGCAGACTCTTCGGAGAGTCTCGGGTGGGTCTCCTGAGAGCGCAGGGACGAGGAGTGTGAGACTCTTGAGTGTCAGACACTTAATCCCGATGGACAAGTTGCCTGTCGGGATTAAACTCCGGTGCTTAAGGTAGGAAGTGCTGGTTCCTTGGAAATCCCCGAGGGAGGCTTTAGCTTTTCTCGGGGCCAGGAATCTGTCAGTGAGAGGATACCATAACCCCCCTGCCCCTCAAACTACCTTTCGCTGTTTGATCCCTGGTCTTATCTCCTCTTTCTTCCTTTTTCCGTTGGGAAAGGGTATTATTCTTGAGTCGGAGATGGGGAGACCCTTATAATGGGGGTGAGGAGATGGCACGTAGATATCGGCGAAGAAAGCTAAAATTCAGTCTAAAGGATGAGAGCTTTCAATCAAGTGTTGGAGTGGCTCTTATTGTTTTTTCTGCCTTGGCGATTCTTTCCTTTTTTGGTCAAGCGGCTGGATTCGGTTCTGCCCTTCAGGATGTTCTCAACCGTCTGTTTGGGTGGGGGGTTTTTCTTGTTCCCATCACCACTACCGTCTTGGGCCTTACTTTAATGCGCCTTCAAGTTAAGCTCCCTTTTATCGAGCTTCGAGTCTTTGTGGGATTGGCAATCTTTACCCTCGCTCTTCTTGGCTTGATCCATTTTTTCTTTCCGGCCGATCAGGCCCACTACGAAGCCTCCGTCCTCGGGCAAGGGGGAGGTTTGGTGGGTTATTATCTTCAACTTATCTTGCGGCGAACCTTCTCTAGCATCGGTGCTCTTTTGATCCTCACCTCTTCTTTGGTGGTCGGGGTTCTTATCTTCTTTAATGCCTCTGTCGATGAGGCTCTTTTCTATTTTGCTCATCTTGCCAAACGGGCGGGGGAGCTTATACAAACCCACCTTTGGCGGGGGAAGAAGTTCGAGGAGCCCCACGGGGAGGGGCCGGCGGTGGAAGTTAGAGAGGAGGAAGAGAAAAAGTTTAAGGGGAAGGCAGAGGTGGGGATTGAGATCACCACCCCTTACCGGGAGCCGACTACAAAAGAGACGGGCCCAAAGCGCCTTCCCAAATGGGAATATCCACCTCTTTCTCTTTTTAGTGATCCGTCGGATGAGAAAGCAGAACGAGGCGACATTGAGAAGAATGCCCAGATTATTGAGCAGACCTTGGCCTCGTTTGGAGTAAAGGCGCGAGTGGCCGATGTCAATCTTGGTCCCGCGGTTACCCAATATGCTTTGGAGACGGAGCGGGGGATCAAACTTTCAACGATTACCAACCTCTCATCTGATTTGGCGATGGCACTCGCTTCAAAAACAGGAACGATAAGGATTGAAGCTCCTATTCCTGGCAAGTCGCAGGTTGGGGTTGAAGTTCCCAACGTTCGTCCCCAACTGGTTACCATCAAAGAGATGCTAAGCTCTGATGAGATGGCAAAGGTGGAATCAAAGCTGGCGGTTACTTTAGGCCGGGACGTTTCTGGTAATGCCGTGGTGGATGACGTTGCTCGAATGCCCCATGTTCTTGTTGCCGGGGCGACCGGATCGGGAAAATCAGTCCTTCTGAGAGCAGTGGTTGCCTCAATTCTTACTCGAGCTTCGCCAGCTGAGGCACGTTTGATTTTGGTTGATCCAAAACGGGTAGAGTTTACCGGTTATAACGATATTCCTCACCTTCTCACTCCTGTGATCGTTGAGCCAGAGAAGACTCTTCCCGCCCTAAAATGGGCTCTTTCGGAGATGAACAAACGCTACCGTCTTTTCCAAGAGGTGGGGGCGCGGGACATTACCGATTTTAATAACAAACAAAAAGGAGGGGAGCGGATTCCTTACCTAGTGATCATCATCGATGAGTTGGCCGATATTATGGTGATCGCCCCGGGCGAGGTGGAGAAGGCAATTACCCGTCTAGCGCAGATGTCGCGAGCCACTGGGCTGCACCTTGTTTTGGCGACGCAGCGCCCCTCAACCGATATTTTAACAGGACTCATAAAAGCCAATATTCCCTGTCGAATCGCCTTTAACGTTACCTCCCAGGTTGATTCACGAGTGATCCTTGATATGCCTGGGGCGGAGAAGCTTTTGGGCAGAGGAGATATGCTCTATCTTCCTCCCGACCGCTCCAAACCGGTAAGAATTCAGGGACCTTTTGTCTCCAATGAGGAGATGACCCGATTGCTTGATTTTCTCCGCTCTTCCCAATGGCAACCAGATTATTTGGTTGAGGAGGAGGTAGAGAAGTTTGAAAAAGAAGAAAAAGAGCTTGGTGAGCCCGAAGATCCACTTTTTGCGGAAGCGGTCCAAGCGGTTGTTGAGTNNCTCTCTTCTTCAGCGGCGCCTCTCTATCGGTTATGCGCGAGCCGCCCGCCTTTTGGACGAGCTTGAGGAGCGGGGGATCGTTGGACCACAAAAGGGGAGCAAACCACGGCGGGTTCTAATTCGCGACACCGATCAGATCCTGTGAGAAACTTATGAAGACGGTTGGATCGATCCTCAAGGCAGCCCGGGAGAAAAAGGCCCTATCACTTGAGCAGGTTAGGAAGGCAACTAAGATCCATCCCCGATTTTTAAAGGCTTTAGAATCGGGGGATTACTTCGCTTTCTCATCTTCCCCCCACCTTAAAGGGTTTCTTCGCACCTATGCCCGGTTCTTGGAGTTGGATGAGGAGGAGGTGATGGCTTTTCTTCGCCGGGAATATGATGAGAAAAATAATCAGGTGGAGATCGGGGGAGTAAAAGCCCTTCGCGGACCACGCATCTTTTGGACAGCAGGGTGGGTTGTCAGTGTCTTTGCTGCCATCCTCATTATCGCCTTTCTTGCCTATCTTTTTTGGGGTTATCAACGCTATGCACGAGCACCGCTTTTGGTGGTTGATCAACCAGCGGCTGATCTAACGATCAGCGAGCCATCCCTTGAGGTGGCAGGCTACGCCAGCCAGGGGGCGGAGGTGAAATTAAACGGGGAGAAGCTCTTTTTATCAGGGGAGGGAAAGTTTACCGCCACCATCACCCTCTCCTACGGATTAAACACCTTGGAGTTTGTCGCGACCAGTCCCCTCGGGCGGGAGACGGAAGTTACCCGAACCGTTATCGTTGAAGCACCGGTTGAGGAGGAGGAAGAGAAGCCAACCTTATTGCCAGCATTTTTTAAATCTGCTATTTTTTAAGAGGCGATGACGGAAACTCTGCTTGTGATCATTATCGCTCTTCTTGCTGCCAACCTTCTTTTTGTGGGGGTTTATATCGTTTTGGTACTTAAAGAGGTAAGAAGTACCCTGGTGAAATTAAATGAGATTATGGATAATATCTCGGCGATCTCCTCCGCTGTTGCCAACCCGTTAACCGGTACCTCGGGTACGTTGTCGGCGATTGTTGAGGGAATAAAGGCAATTAATCAACTAAGATCTCTTCGTCAGGAAACCAAAGAGGAAGAAGAGGTTCCTGCACCAGCAAAGACCCATGAGTGAAAGAGGCGGTTCTGACGGGAGTGCGTTTCTCTTTGGTCTGGTTATCGGTGCTATCTTAGGGGTTCTCTTTGCCCCTGAGGAGGGGGAGAAAACCCGCCGGAAACTAAAAAAAGCTTATGACGAGTGGAGCAAAAAAGCTCTTGAGGCGGCTGGGGAGATCAAAGAAGAGGTCGAGCCCAAGGTTGAAGAGGCAGTAGAGACGATAAAACCAATTGCTCAGGAGGCAAAGCCGGTGGTTGAGGAGGCAGCGGAGGTGGTGCAGGAAAAGGCCAAGGAAGAGCTTGAGGAAGCGGCGGAGAGAGCGCGGGCAGAGATTGAAAAACAAGCCAAGAAAGCCAAACCTCGGTTTTTTAAAGGTGTCTAAAGACCGTGGCCAAGAAAGTCTCCAAAAAGAAATCCCTTCGCTTTAAGTCGATTAAGAAAAAAATCTCGCCGGAGGAGAGGGGAGGGATCTATTTTGTTTGTCCCAACCACGGGCGGATTCCCCGCGAGGAGGTAATCTTTCTTTGCAACACCTGCGGACCAACCCAAATGATCGTCAAAGGCGAGCTTCATCTTTGCCCTCAATGTCTTAAACCAGGGGAGAACTTTCAGTGCTTTCTTTGCGATTCTCCCAAGGTTGAGATGCGCGGCTACAAACCCACCACAAAAGCAAAAAAGTAAGCAAAATCCCAAGAACTATAAGACTCGGAAGAAAATAATTTTTCGGTATTGAAAGAAAGGCGATTTTCTTTTGTTATAGGATTGACAAAATCCCATTCCTCTGTTATTATTTAACTGAACTTTAAGAAAGAGAGAGACGTCTACCCAGGCAACTTCCCTTATCCCATAGCATTTGACGGAAGGGTGTTTCCCTGTTATAATTATATTGTAAGTTGCTAAAAGGTACTTAAAGAACAGAAAGAAAGAAACCTACCAGAAAACCGAGCTTTGGTTTCGAGCGGTCCCCCTACCTGGATCTCTCCTCGAGAACAGGGCTCGGTTTTTTGTTTGTACAAGTTGTTGTTTGTACAAGAATAATCGAAAGAGGAGGTCAGAAGTGGCCAAGCGGAAATTCCGCCGGCGGCGGAAGGTGCGAGCGGCATTGGTCTTTACCCGTGCCGTTCATGAGGCTGGTCACTTTGTGATTGGCCTCGAGCTCGGGTTAAACCCGGGAGGTATCACTCTCAAAGTAGAGAGCGAGATTACCAGCGATGGTGAGTATTTCACCGTCGATGGTGAGACAATGTACCGATTCCTAGGGCTAGCGAAGGCCTTAGGTTTCAAGAAGGAAGGTTTTCAAACCTGCGCTGGCGCAGGTTACGCAGCGGAGATTGCGGTTCGAGGAAGAATCGAGACTGACTCCGATCGCGATGATGATTGTATCGGGGTCTTTGATGGCTACCTGGTGGTAGATGAGGTTCTACCCCTGGTAGAGGAGCATCGCGACAAGATTGTTGCGATCGCCAGGAGGATCAGCCGGGAGGTTGGTCTTCAGCCCGGCCGATACTTTTGGACGGCCGAGGAGATAGGAGAGTTCGTGTAGTCACTCGGAAGCTTAACAAGCGCCAGGTGATTACACTTCTCACCAGTCAATCTCCTTCCGAGGTTGGTTGATGAGAGGGAGTGGGTAGCGGCACTTTAGAAAGTTTTTTGAGATTCGCTCACGAGAGGGACGAGGGACACCTGGCCTCCTGCCTCCGGACTTGCTCTGGGGAATACGAGAGGACTTGATCATCCTGCCCGATCGTGAGCGGTTCCCAGAAAATTTTTGGCGGAACTTTAATAACCAAATACTTTCTCCTAAGCGCTTGGGTGACTTGCCGAAGGGTTTAGGAGACCCAATCAGTTAGGGCTCAGGTCTTTTCTGGTTGGGAATAATTTCGAGGAGGTTGGAAGATGTCAGGGAGTGGAAGGGCATCTGCTGCGATGCGGCAGATGAAAAAAGGTGGGGGTCCGGTTTTGAGGCAGCTGCTTCGGCAGGAGCCTCTTCATAGGGGGGAGGTGGCCCTCGTTTTCCATACCACACCATATAGCGTTGGTGTGGAGACTAGGGAGGGAGAGATGTGTTTTATCTCTCACCAAGATGCTAGAGCACTTGGCCTTAGCTTCTAAGTGTCACTCCTCCGGACTATCCTGGCGGAACGACCAAAAATCGATCCGCCTCTCTCCTAAGTTCTTGAGGAGACTCGAGAGTTTAGGAGGATCCTTGTGGTTTTCAGGTGTGCTTGTTGGAGCGTCTCATTTCAACTTGTGGCGGATTGGGATGAGAAGAGGTTCGAGACCTCCACTTTAGAGCTTGAGGTTGGGGCAAGCTCTCGAAACGAGGGTTGGCGCGTGATTGGGGAGTTNNTTGGCCCACTTAAGCTGGTTCGATTCCAGATTATGCTAATGAGTTTGGTCGTAGTAGGGGGTGGTACCCTGAACCGGCGCAGTAGGGTAAGTTGGCGAAAGCCAGCAAGTAGGGTTCGAATCCCTGCCAAACTCACTCTTAACATTGGATTAGGAGGTAGAAAGATGCAAGCAAGACTATTGCCGTATCATCGAAGGATAGCGAGGCAAATACTCACGCAAAGGCTCGTTCGCGAAGGTGAATCGCTGGAGCGAGCGAGACTGGCAAAGTCAGTCGGTACTTTCGTCACTATGCGTGAGGAAAACTGGCTTCGCAATAATGCCCAACTCCGTGGCTAGATCACGGTTTTGGGCTCTCTCCCAAACTCATCTCGGGCGAGGTGGTTTTGGGAGGCCTAAGCAGCCTTAAGGTTGGTTGGGTCTGCGAGCTTTCATCTAATTATTAAGGAAAGGAGGCGGAAATGCCTGGCAGGAAAGCTCAAGCGCGGCGTCATGCTCCCCGGAGGATACGGAGGCGTGCAGCTGCGCCACCGGCGCCAGTGACACCGGGGAGGGTTCGCCGGATTCTCGACCTCGTCGGTCGGGTTTTGCGGAGAACCTGGGAGATCATCTGCGCGGTTGTGCGGGTGGTTCTCGGGATTCCGGGGATGGTTTGGAGGGCGCTCAAGGCCATCCTAGTGGGGATCGGTGTCGTATGGCTCTTTGTGGCGAACTTCACCCTTGCTCACTGGTGGCTAACCACGTTCACTGCAGGGTCGACAACCGCCAGAGTTGGGTTGGTTGTCTTCGCGGTGGTCGTCGGGGTTCCATCAATCATCCTTCGGCGCCCACTATGGAGAATCATAGCCAACCGATTCACGCTTGGCGTGATCGGTGGGTTGTTTCTGGTTATCCCTGCAGCCTTCCTTGCGGGCTTCTTAATGTCCCTGAGGATGGCGGGAGGAGGATAACGATGTGGTTTTCTTCTCCAAGAGAAAAAGCCCATCCGTGTGTACATCACACGTTTGGGCTCTCTCCCAAGCCCATCAAAGAGGTGGTGGGTTTAGGAGATTTTCCCGTTAGGTTTCTGCCACTCTGCTCATAAATAAGGAAGGGAGGGAGCGAGATGAGTGCGATAGCACTCAAGCAAGTGCGGGCGGCACTTTTAGGGCCCTTGGGTGCGGTAATTCTTGTTGGCCTCGCCGTATCCATTGGACAGATCTTTGGGATTCCCGTGACCGTTAGCCCCCTAATCATTGTGATGATTGTGCTCTTTACATTGGGGGCGAGACGGTATGTCCTCCGTGAGGTGGACTGGTACCCCGCCAAGGTTTATTGGGTGTGTGGGGTAGCAGGAGCGATCGCGGTCGTGCTTAGTGTTCTTGGGCATGAGTTGAGTCACGCGATCGTTTCCCAAGGAGTAGGCATTCCCATTACGGAGATGCATTTTTCCTGGTGGGGAGCCTACGTTAGTTCTGCGAAACCCTTCTCGGAGGTTTCCCCGTGGGTGGAGTTTTTAGTCTGTGCCGCCGGGCCCTTGTTTAACCTGGCGGTGGCGGGGATACTAGTCATCCCCGTTTGGATCTTCGGGGAGTCGGCGGCGGAGAACACAGTCCAGTATGTGTGCTCCATCAATGTATCCCTCGGGGTCATAAACCTCCTCCCTATCCATCCGCTGGATGGGGGGAAGATTCTCCACGCCATCTTGTGGGGAGTCCTTGGAAATCCTGACTCGGCGAACACCGTTGTGGATCTGATCACAACGGTGTTCGCCGAGTCAGGANNTTTTCGTGGTGGTGATCGTCACAATCGGGTTGCGTATCGCTGAGAAGATTACGGAGTAAGGTGCAGCCCGCAAGAGGGGGCCACTGGTTGGTGGCTTCCCTCTTCTCCTAAGCCTATCAAAGAGGTGGTGGGTTTAGGAGATTCCTGAACCAGCGTGGTTCAGGGGTAGCAAGCTGCCTGCCAGGGAGGTAGGGGTCGCTTCGGTGACAATCCTGGCGGGTAGCTTGGTATTTTTGCCCCTAAACCCCCTTTACCCCTTTTTGCTATCATAACCTCTGATGACCCACCGTGAGATCCGCCAAAAATTTTTCGATTACTTTGTTTCCCAAGGCCATGCGATTGTTCCCTCATCACCTCTCGTTCCATCGGGGGATGAGAGCGTCCTTTTAACCACCGCCGGGGTTCAGCAGTTTNNGCCGATGCCCTGGCTGATTTTGGTAATCTCCGTTTAGCTTCCATTCAAAAATGCTTTCGCACCTCAGATGTCGATGAAGTGGGGGATGAAGATCACCACACCTTCTTTGAGATGCTTGGGAACTTTTCCGTTGGTGATCCCGAAAAACCTGATGGTATCGGGGCAGGTTACTTTAAAGAGCAAGCGATCATCCTCGCTTGGAACTTTTTGACCGGGGAGCTTGGCCTTGATCCTAAAAAGATCCATGCGACCGTTTTTGCCGGTGAGGGGGGAATCCCCAAAGACCGAGAGGCGGGAAAGATCTGGGAGCGGGAAGTCCCGGGGATTGAGATCCGTGAATACGGTAAGGAAGACAACTTCTGGGGTCCGCCGGGGGAGAGCGGTCCCTGCGGTCCCTGCAGCGAGATCATCTNNTCTACACCCTTCCTTCCGGCCGGGAGGTTGAGCTTTGGAATCTGGTCTTTACCGAATACTTTAAGGACGAGAAAGGCAAGTACAAAAAACTTGAGCAGAAGAACATCGACACTGGGATGGGGATGGAGCGGTTGGCCCTTATCTTGCAGAAGAAGAAGGATGTTTTTGCCACCGATCTTTTTTCCCCGCTCCTCGCCGAGATTGAAAAGTTAGCGCAGGTTGGGGGAGAGAGTGAGCTTAGATCCTTAAGGATTATCGCTGACCACATTCGAGGAGCGGTCTTTTTGATTGCCGATGGGGTGGAGCCTTTGAATGTGGGGCGCGGCTATGTTCTTCGCCGCATCCTCCGTCGAGCGATCCTTCACGGGCGGCTTTTGGATATCCACGGTTATTTTCTCCTTGAGCCTACCAAAAAAGTAAGCGCTCTCTACGGGGAGATTCATCCCGAGCTTTGCGAGCGGGAGGGGGAGATTATCGAAACAATTCAAGCGGAAGAGCAAAAATTCGGCAAGNNGCAGCTTGAGAAGATGGGAAAGTCGATTGACGCCTTTACTCTCTACGACACTTACGGCTTTCCCCTAGAGTTAACTTCTGAGATCGCCCAGAGCCGGGGATTAACGGTTGACAAGGAGGAGTTTGAAAAACGTTTGGAGGAGCAACGGCAGCGAGCGCGGGAGGCGATAAAGAAGAAGGAGGCGGTTTCGGATTTGGTTGCTCCCCAGCACACCGCTGCCCACCTTTTAAACGCGGCTTTAAAACAGGTTTTAGGATCTCAAGTTCGCCAAGCGGGTCAGCATTTGGAGGAGGAGCGCTTTCGTCACGACTTCACCTTTGGGCGAAAACTGACCGAGGAGGAACTAAAGAGGGTGGAGGCCTTGGTGAACAAGAAGATTAAGGAAGATCTGCCAATTACCAAGGTTAAAACAACCCTTAAGGAGGCAAAGAAGGTGGGGGCAGAGGCCGTCTTTACCGAAAAGTATAAAAAGCTTGATCAGGTAACGATGTATCACGTCGGTGATGATCCCCAAAACGCTTTTTCCAAGGAGCTTTGTGTCGGCCCTCATGTTAAAAAAACCTCCGACCTTGGCAGATTTGAGATAATAAAGGAGGAGGCGGCTGGGGCCGGGGTACGTCGGGTCTATGGCCGCGCGGTTAAGAAGGAAAAATGATTAAACTACGCCTTCCGTTTGGAAAAAAAGAAGAGGAGTTCCCCTCTGTATTTTGCGCTCTTGATTTGGGGGAGAAGCTTTTTAAGGTTTTTGTCTTTAAGGTGGAGGAGGATCTTGTTCGCCTTTTGGGGGCGAGGAAGGCCCCCCGGGGTGAGGAGCAACCGGGACAGGTGTTAAAGGAGATCATCGAAGATCTAAAATCAGATCTTCCCGACCTGCCCAAGCCGGCTGTGGTAGGTGTTTCCGGTCCTTTAACGAGTGCCTTTACCACTGTGGTTCGAAGTAGCCTCGCCAAAGGAGAGGAGGAGATCGTTAAGCAGGCGCGAGGGATGGCTTTAAAACAGGCGGAGAAAGAACTGCGTAGCGCCTTAGGCGACCCCAAACTTTCCCTCATTGAGCTTGAGGCGGAAGTTTTGGAAGCTAAAGAGGCGGAGAAGATGGAGCTTTATCTTTTCACCTCCTTTGGGGAGAAGAACTATCTTCGTGAGCTTGAGGGGATGGTTCGTCAGGCGGGGCTTTCCCTTTGGGGATTTTCTTCCCTTCCCTTTAATTTAGTGGGGGCTCTCTCCGGTGGTGAGGAGCTTAACGCTTTAATCCTTGATATCGGAGGGGAGAAGACGGAGGTCAGCTTGGTCTTTGGTGGGGAGCTGATGGATACCAGAAGTTTCTGGTGGGATTTTGGTCAGTCAAAGAAGAACCCGACCCTCTTTTTGGATCTCTGGCTAAACTCTGTTTCTGATACTTTGGGAACGTTTGAGGAGGTAAAGACCTTTCCTTCCCAAATCCTTCTTGTGGGTGGGGGGGTTTCTTTCCCTGACCTGGTTGAGCGGGTGCGCGATTTTCCTTGGGGTCGTGATCGTCCCTTTGATTCTCCTCCCGAGGTTTCCGTTATCAGCAAAGATAGGTTAGCTGGGATTCATGCGGAGGGGACGGGGCTTGATGTGCCCGAAGATATTCTTCCTTTGTCCTTGGGGCAAGTTGCCTTACGGGTGAAGGAGGAGCCAGCCGAGATCGAAGATGAAGAGGATTTTGAGGGGGAGGATTGATGAGTCTTTTTGATCTTTTGGAGAAAATTGTTGCCGTCGAGGGAGAGGTGGTTAAGCTTAAGATCCCTGAAGAGAGGATCAATCTTCTCTCCCTTAAGATTCTCAAAGAGGAGGCAGAGAGAAGAGAAAAAAAACTCAAACTCAAACCCAGCGGACCCAAGGGCAAGCGTTTAATTAACGCTCTTGAAGAGGGAATCGAGCCGGAACCGATCGTCATCAAAGGGAGGCTTAAGGTTCCTCGACTGCGTTTAGACTCCACTTCCTTAAGAAGAGTGGGAATCAGCGCTCTCCTTCTTTTCGGGATTTTGCTTATCGGCGGAGGTGGTTCCTATTGGCTCTTGAACTTTTTCCCCCGGGCGGAGGTGGTCTTGTCGCTTAAGCCCATCCCGATGGTAAAGGAGCTTTCCCTTTCTGCTGACGTTGACGCAGAGGAGATTGATGCCCAGGAGAACACCATTCCCGGAACTAAAGCATCGGTTGAGGTGGAAGGGGAAAAATCAACTCCCGCAACGGGTTCGACAACGGTGGGAGAGAAGGCGAAGGGAACGGTGACATTCGATAACTGCACTGACGAAATCAAAACCTTTACCGCCAACTCTCTTTTAAAGGTGGAGGGAACCAACCTCACCTATAAAGTCGATAGTGATGTAACTGATGTTCCAAAAAAAACTGGTTCTCTTTGTGGTACTAAGACGGGTAGCATCATCGCCACCGAAATCGGCGAACAATACAACAAAGGAGAGGGAGCGGAGTTTGATTTCCTAAGTGGTCTTAATGACCCTTACTACAATGTCTATATCGATACTGATCAGGCTGTTGCCGGTGGATCATCTGAGGAAGTGACGGTTGTCTCTGCGGCCGATCAAGACAAGCTCTTAAAGGAGCTCAAAGAGGAGCTTTTGGAGGAGGGGAAGAGCCAATTGGGTCAGGAGGCGGGGTTGGATCAAGTGGTGATTCAAAAAGCGGTCAAACAGCAGGTGGTTGAGGAGACTTTCCCCCAGGAAGTGGGGGAGGAGGCGGAGGAGGCGGGGTTAACTCTTAAGATGAAGTTTACCATCATCACCTACAGCCAAGAGGATCTTAACGATTATATCGCCCAGGTTCTGGGAGAGAGAGTTCCAGAAAACTATGACCTTTTCCCGGGGGAGATGGAGATCGAAACCCTAAATCCAAAACTTAGCAAGAATACTTTAGAGTTTTCCGCCAAAGTTACCGCCCAGGTAATTCCCAAACTTGATCTTGAGGGGATTAAGGCTGATCTGGCGGGGCGAAATCTTTCCGGAGCGCAAGACTATCTTTCCTCACTTTCCAATATCACCAGTTATGAGGTGCGCCTTTATCCGAACTTACCGGAGAGCTTAAGGAGAATTCCGAGAAACACAGAAAGGATTAGGATAGAGCTCCAAACGGAAACAGAAGAGGAGCTCTAGGATTAGGTAACTAAAAAGACCTCATCTCCTTCTCGGACTCGATCAGTTATTTCGACCCCAATCTCATCGCCTTTCTTTGCTTGCTGAACATCTTTGTGATCAATCTGCATCGAGGCGACCTCCTGTTCAAAATCGGTGGTGTGGCCTTTAAAATGAATCCGATCACCTTTCTTTAGTGGGGCGGTGAGTTTGATGATTCCGGCGGGGATGTGGCCAAAGTAGTGAGTAACCTCACCAATCTTTTCTTCCAGTTTAGATCACCTCCTTCACGATTCAATAATATCAAAAAGGAAGCTCTTCTGGCTCTTCTCCTTTATATTCGCTGATGATCTTTTTGGCTTCTTCTTTGACAGGGCAAAACTCGATATAGTTGCACCAACAGCAGATCTTTGTTGGTCGAGGGGAAAACTCCTTGTCAGTGCGGATTCTCTCTGCCTTCTCCAGCAACTTTTTTTTGGT
>JABAOC010029972.1_pt1 | contig 13979 bp, 16 predicted proteins | sample 7062161 | NCBI WGS metagenome assembly JABAOC01 (sample SAMN14538625, study PRJNA623070) | marine sediment metagenome | biome: marine biome [ENVO:00000428]; feature: marine pelagic biome [ENVO:01000023]; material: deep marine sediment [ENVO:00002113] | place: India: Gulf of Khambhat ... | reverse complement strand
CTCCGTCTATATAAACCATTTTGAAACGCCCACTAATCTGAGCTACTTGAGGGCATAACAAAAAAAGACACCCATATCCTTAAGCTATTGGCTACTATATTAACAAACCGGTAATGCTCCCGCTCTATCATCATCCATGAGGCTTTAGGACGATCTTCAGTGCTCTTCCTGTCAGGGCCTTCTCGAAGGCTTCAGCAGCCTGTGACAGGCGGTAGGTTGCTGATACCACATCCGTCAGATTGATTTTTCTTTCTACCAATAGCCTTAGTCCTCTTTTGTAGTCGGCATTGGAACCTCCCGTGACCCCGGTGACGATTAAATTTCGATAGTGAATCAAATTTGAATTTATGGTGATCTTGGGGTCTTTGTGGGGGAGACCCCCAAAAAAACAGACCCGTCCAAAGGGGGCGGCCACTTCAATGGCTTGTTCCTGAACCGAATGCACTGGGCAGGCCGTAACAACCACATCAGCGCCCTGTGCCTGCGTGAGGGACAGGATCGCCGTTTTTGGGTCAGATCTCTGGGGGTTGATGATATGATCTGCTCCGAGCTCCTGGGCCCTTTGGAGCTTCTCATCCATTATATCGCAAACGATCACGACCCCAGCACCGCTGAGTTTGGCCAGCATCAAGTGCAGAAGCCCCATTGGGCCCGCGCCGAAGATCACGATAGTGTCACCCAACACGATCCGGCACGCAAAGGTGCTATTAATCACGCACGCAAGGGGTTCGGTCAAGGAAGCCTCGTCAAAGGAGACTTCATCGGGCAACGGCATGACGTTTCCCTGAGAAATTACGGATGCTGGGATCTTCACGAATTCCGCGTGGCCCCCGTCGAAGGAGATTCCAAAGGCTTCATAGTTTGGGCACATATTGGCCTTGCCCTCAATGCATTGGCTGCAAAGGCCACAGCCTACATTGGGAGCAACTGCCACCCTCTGCCCAACATGATAGTTTTGGACGCGGCTTCCTATGGTCTCAATGGTTCCAGAGAATTCATGGCCTAAGACGATCTTCTGACCATGTTGGAGCTTATGATGCCCGTGCCGGATTATCCTCAAATCCGTACCGCAGATGCTCGAGGACATCACCCTCAACAGCATCTCGTCATCACTAATGTTGGGGATAGCTACCTCTTCTAAGCGCAGTTCTTCGTCTTGGGTATATGTGGCAGCCAACATAGATGCTTCCTGACTCACCCTAGGTCGATGGGAATGCCTGCTTGGATCGACTTGTTGGCTGCAATAACGGCCTCGACGGCCTTTTTCCCATCCCCGCCGGTAACACAGGGCTCGTTGTCATTGAGGATGGCCGTCACAAAATGCTCCATTTCCGCTAGGTATGCGTCTTTGAACCGATCTCGCCAGCTTTTGAAGGCCGAGCCAACCGTCGTTCCGTCGGCCCTGACCTGGCTGAAACCTGGCTCCTTTACATCACCAATTTGAATCAGGCCCTCCTCACACAGGATTTCCACCCGGGCGTCATAGCCGTAACCCGCTGGGCATGTTCCATCGATGGAGCCCAAGGTACCGTTCTTGAGGCGAACGTTTACCACGGCATTGTCATAGAAGCTGGGATAATCCTGTCTCAAGTCCTCGCATTTGAAGTTCTCTGCCTGGGCATAGACCTTTTCGTAATCGCTGCCCCCCAGCCATCGTATAGAATCAAAATCGTGGCTGTTCACTTCGGCCAGCATTCCATTGCTTCGAGACAAGTCATAGGCCCAAGCAGGAGGAAGCCCAGGTCCCCTGCCGGTGGACTTTATGATCATGACACGACCCATCTCACCGGAATCGATGATCTGTTTCGCTTTGATGAAGGCCACATCAAAGCGGCGCATAAAACCTATCTGGAGCTTGACGGCATTCTTCTTCGCAGCATTGTTGATGCGGTCACATTCATCCGGGGTCAGGGCCATTGGCTTCTCTAGCATGATATGTTTTTTATTCTGAGCTGCATAGCAGGCGATCTCCGCGTGTGTGAAGGTAGGTGTGACAATGATCACTGCGTCTGCATCATCCCTGTTTAAGGCCTCCTTGTAATCTACATAAAGGTTTTTGATACCGAGTTCCCCTCCGCTCTTTTCCAGCGCTTCTTGGTTAGTGTCTACGAGGGCAACCAATTCCGCATTCTCCAGACGATAGACGACATTCTTTGCATGGACCATTCCAGCCCGGCCCACCCCCGCTACACAGAGCCGCACTTTCTCCATTTAGTTCTGATCTCCTTCTTCGGCTTTTTTCCGGGCTTCCATGGAGGCTCCAGAGATGACCCCTCCTCAAGACTCCAGTAAGATCCTTCTTCTTCAATCAATGCCTGTTTTCCAGACCCACGACCGAGATAGTTGCTAAATTATCGATGAGGAGGTCGGTGCGAAAATATCTTCATCCTGCAGGCCAAGAGCTGAGAGCATCTCCTTCCTCGGTACCCCATTCTCATCCCAACCCCGTACCTGGTAATACTCATCCAGCATCTCTTGGTACATCTCCGGGGTAATGACCTTCCCCTTGGCCATGCCTTCAGGCAATGGTTCCTCCGTGATCCGTCTGGGGAGCAGATCGTCCTTTCTCGTAATCCCTTCCCGATTCAGAATCAGCCGCTCTAAGGTACAGATCCTGTTCCCGATGGTCATTAATTCGGGGTTGAAATCATATCCAGTCACGTATTCCAGCACCCTCCGCGTGGGTGTATCGGTAAATCCCAGGACACCCCGCACGACCGTGCAGATGCCAAGAGAGTCCACATATGCACGATTGTCCTGGAGAGTCTGAACCAGGCCTCCCTTTCCCTTAGTCGCGAAGCGGTCATGCGTTTTGGTCAAGAGCTCATCGCGAATGGTCCAACCGCCCACATTATGACAAGCCCCACGGCTCGACGTCCCGTATGCTAGACCCATTCCGTAAAAGGCCCTTGGTTCATAGTGAGCAAAAGCCAGTCCCTTCACATGCATCATGTAGTATTCCAACTCAGGCCGCTTTTTTTTGATCTGAGAAAATCCTCCAGCCAGAAGATCGCCCAACCCATCCCGAGCCGCGAGTCGATGAACCATCTCTACCATGGCTTCCCCATTGCCAAATCGGAGATCAAGGCCATCCGTCTCCTTCTTGGAAATCAATCCTCTTTCAAAACACTCCATGGCAAAGGCGATCAAGGTTCCTGTTGTCATGGTATCGATACCTTGCTCGTCGCAGATCTGATTAGCCGCAATAATGGCACCGAAATCACTAACCCCGCATTGACCTCCGAAGGCCCCGATGGTTTCGTATTCGGGGTCACTCTGAGCTCCTTTGAAGGGTCCTTCCTTGACCTCACAAACCTTGCCACAGCCGACAGGGCACCGATAGCAGGCTGTGTTCCGTACAAAATAGTTTTCCTTCATGTACACAGAGCTGATTGTTTCAATCCCTTGGAAGACAGCGGTTTGAAAGTTTCGTGTTGGATAGCACCCCAACTCATTAATGACTTCAGTGTATTGAGCTGTGCCGTGGGTGGTGTGAAGATGCTTGGATCCACGCACGCTCTTGCGCGCCTCGTTTACGATCTCTTTGAGGGCTTCAGCGTTCGCAATGTCAACCTTTCCCGTTCCACAGGCCACTAGAGCCTTGACATTCTTCGAAGCCATCACTGCACCTGCCCCTCCACGGCCAAAGCTCCTTCCATCGACCTGAATGCAGGCAACCCGGACACCCCGCTCGGCAGTGGGCCCAATGGACATCACACCACTTTTTTTCCCACGCAGCCCCTCTTTAAAGTATTTCTCAACCTCCCCTGTTTTTGTACCCCAAAGATGTGAGGCATCTTGAAATTCGACGCTGTTGTCACTGATCAGGATGGAAGTGGGTGAGGATGCTTTACCTTCGAGGATAACCCCATCATAGCCCGCAAACTTTAAATGGGGACCAAAATCTCCGCTGGCATTAGAACAGAGGTAATGTCCAGTATCTGGAGAGCGGGTTGCTAATTGCATCTTGGTGCTCGCCAGAACTGGCATTCCGGTCAGAGGGCCTGTCATAAAAAAAATCGTATTGGAAGGGTTCAAAGGGTCAAATGAGGAAGGCATGTGTTGATAGTAGAGATAGGCTGCAACGCCGCGTCCTCCAAGATACTGTTTTCTCAGATCATCCGAATAGTCCATCTCATAAGAACGGGAACGGTCAAGGTCTATTCTCAATATCCTTCCCGTGTATCCACCCCGAAACATGCTTTCATTCCACCTGCGTATATTTATCGATTCCTACTGAGTTTCAAATTGTACCGATATCGGTCTCCATGGTAGACGCCTTTGACATATTCGACCGGATCGCCATCAATTGAATAGGCGATCCGTTTGATCACCAGCGTAGGGAAGGAGGTGTTTAACCCGAGGAACAGAATCTCTTCCTTGGTGGACATTGAAGCTTCAATGCTCTGGTCCGCCTCCTTGAGAAGGATACCGTGATTTTCAAAGATCTTATAAAGCGATTTAGAATAATCCTCTTCAAGGCTGAGTCTGTACCGAGCAGGTATATATGAATGGAGAATCCCTAATGGGCTTCCATCTACAATCATCAGTCTTTTTAAGCAGAGAACCTGTTCATCAGGAAAGAGGGCCAGGATCTCCTTGATCTTGGGAGGAGGCTCGATGTATTCAGCGGACATGACTCGTTTGGTCGCATCCTTTCCTGCCATTTCCTCGGTGAAGCTCTTCAGCGCAGGAAGTTTCTCCTCAATCCTGGGCTTCTTCACCATTGTGCCCTTCCCCCTCTTCTTTTCGAAGAACCCCTCGCTAGACAAGAGCTCGATCGTTCGTCTCACAGTGGCCCTGCTGACTCCATAGAATTCTTGCAGAGCACTTTCAGAGGGAATCATGCACTCTTCAGGCCATTCCCCACTCTCAATCTTTTCCACGAAGATTTCTTTAAGCTGATAATAGAGGGGGATGAAGCTATTGTGGTCGAGTCTCTGGATTTTCCGATTCATATTCTTACCCTACACCTAGATGTTAAAAGGCTAGCTTGTCCGGTTCTTTTCACCAAGCAGGTATCTTTTTGGAGAAAAAATGTCAAGAGCAGTATTGAATGTGTTTCAATCTTGAAAATCCGTGTTGACAGAACCCAGGGATTTTGCTACTTGTCAGGACGTCCTAATGTTAGCAAAAGGAGGTGAAAAAGGCAAATCAAAAAGCAACAGAATTATAAGCCTTGAGTAGAGAAAGGAGGAGAGTTATGTCAAACAAGCTCAAAATACTCATTCCCGCAGCCATCATCATTAGTATTTTTGCAGGTATGACGCTGGCCGGGGCTGCAAAAAAGACGATACAGGATTTCTGAAGAGGGAGGGAGAGAAAGTTGTTTAATAAAGTTGCTGTTATTACTGGAGCAGGTTCGGGTATCGGTCGGGCAACCGCATTGCTTTTTGCGAAAAAGGGCGCCAAGGTCCTGGTCGTAGACCTTGATTCCAAAGAAGGCTCTAAGACGGTTGACAGCATCGAGGGCCATGGTGGGGAAGCGAGGCTGGTAGTGGCAGATGTTTCCAAAGCATCCAATGTGCAGCGCATGGTCAAAACGATTCTTGAACTGTATGGTCGACTCGATATTCTTGTGAACAATGCGGGCATCTTTACCGAAGGCAGTGTGGTGGAAACCGTGGAAGAGGAATGGGATCGTGTCCTTGGGGTTAACTTGCTTGGTGTCTTTCTGTGCATGAAGTACTGCATCCCCGAGATGATTAAAGGGGGGGGAGGCGTTATTGTCAACGTCGGCTCTGAGGCTGGCCTTGTGGGAATAAGGAATCAGGTGGCATATAATGTATCAAAAAGTGGCGTGATCGCCCTGACCAAAAGTACTGCCCTTGATTTTGCTGAAAACAATATCAGGGTAAATTGCCTTTGTCCAGGCAGGGTTCTAACTCCCTTAGTGGAGAAAGTGATCAGCGACTCAGAGGACCCGGAAGCTACACGGCGTATCCTTTCTGACGATCGCCCCTTGAAAAGGATGGGAACACCAGAGGACATAGCCGCCGGGATCCTGTTCTTGGCTTCCGATGAAACCCCCTATGCTACAGGAACCGTACTCTCCATAGATGGAGGGTATACAGCCCAGTAGGATTCTCTAATTCGCAGAGAAAGGAAAAGATGACAGGCTCATCCCTCCTGTTACAAACAGAAGCTATTGACAAAAGCTTTCCCGGGGTTCACGCCCTGAATAGGGTAGATTTCGACTTGAAAGAGGGAGAGGTCCATGTTCTGCTGGGGGAGAACGGCGCGGGAAAATCGACTTTGATGAAGATCATAAGCGCGACCTTGCCCAAAGATGGGGGAAAGATCTTTATCCGCGGCCAGGAAGTTGAACTCATGAGCCCCCGCCATGCCCGAGATTTGGGAATCGGTATGGTCTACCAGGAGCTGAGTCTCGTCCCAACTCTTAGCGTGGCTGAAAACATCCTTCTGGGCAGGCTCCCAAAACGGAAGTCTGGCACCGTTCATTGGTCCAGGGTATTCACAGAGGCTCATAGACTTCTTGATGATTTCGGTGTCGACATAAGTCCGCGACAATGAACTGGCAGTCTGGGTAGGGCGGAAATGCAACTGGTGGAAATTGCGAAGGCCCTATCAACGAAGGCCCAGATACTACTCCTCGATGAGCCAAAATCTGCCTTGTCTGATAAGGTGCCTCGGACTGGTCAGCGGGTTAACGTTCTCAGAGACGGTAAGAATATCAAGAAGCTTCGCGAGTCAGCTTTTCTATCTTTCCCTTGATTTCTCCGAGCTCGTCCTTAGTGTCCAGTACACCAAGCTCCAAAGAAAAGGTCCTCTTGCCGCCTGGTGGAAGGGACTCCAAGGTTCCTCTCTCTCGCTCAGCTGCCCTTCCCTCAACATGGCAGTTGGCCGGCTCAATCCCCAACACATACGCCCCCTGCCCAAGCATCTTCCACTGGACCAGGTTCTTGAGCTGGTTTCTGTTGTACCGGATATATAATGCAAGTGAAAGCTTTTCATTGATGAGGGCTACTGGAACACTCCCATCAGCATAGGAACCCGTCTCGTGGTAAAAGACTTGACTTTGAGCCTCAGGTAAGGGGGCATGAAGCCTGCCATAGGCCTCTGCCTTCATAGACGCATCCATCGGGACTATTTCTTTGGAGGGTATGAGGATAGTGCTCTCCTCACTTAGGAGTGGAAATCCAATGTTCACGTGATAGAGGAACATCAAGGGTGCGGGCCTGAAATCATGGTTTTCAACCTCATCCTCAATTTGGAACATGGATGCCCCCAACCTGGTGCGGATCCTTCTAGTGAGTGAGAGATTCTCCCCCCAAAAAGCAGCCTGTCTCATCCTCCCTTGAATAGTCAGGTTGTATTCATCCCCCTCCCATTGGCCATCCGCATAAAGAGATTCAGCGGGAGTGGCTGAGATTCTTCCATGACGCCCGAGCTCTTCGCCCTGATCCTCACATGGAGGGCCAACATTCGTTAACCCGCAGGTCACAAGCATTCCGCCGTAGAAGATGCGATGCCAGCGATCCCCTTCCGGTTCATAGAAGACGGGGGACACATCACCCGTACAGGATCTCCACGAAAGAGGGATCCCCTTGTATTCAGCAAAAGAGATATCCATCCCACGGGATGCCAGGACGTTGAAGCGGAAGCCTGAGCCAGTGCGCACTTCAATGAGCCGGACACCTTCTTCGCTTCCGTCTTCGAGTCTCATTGATCGCACCCCTGCAAGCTGAGAGATATGTCCCACCCTCTGAAGTAACTCAGAGCGGCTAAATTCCCGGCCAAATATCCTTGCCATTGTCTCCCTCCCAGGAAAGCTACCAGGCCGTCATGCCGCCACCAGTAACCTGGTTGGATCCGGTAACATATCGCGGCTCAACAGACCCAAGAAGCGTGATGGCAGCTGCTATCTCCTCCGGACACCACGGACGATCCGCCGGATGGCACTTCTCCAGGAGTCTCCTGCCCCTCCGGCTCGTATCATGTAGGGCCCAGCATGCCGAGAACAATAAGAGCTGCCATTCAGGTTCACTGCAACGATTCGATTCCAACCCGCTGTAATCTATCCGCAATAGTCAGTACTGTCAACTTCTAACATGAAAAACGAACCCTGGATACCCCGTGCGGAAGCACGGGGCAGTTCGCTAAAAGAATCAGATCTGATCTATTCTATCTATGCTTTTGGAGCGATTACTAATTGCCTGAAAGTCATGCTAAAGGCGTCACTTCATAGAAATCGATAGAGGTAATGGGAGAGATCTCAAATGATTGAACAGGGTCGTCTCGAGAATCTACAGTATCCCCCGATCAGTGCATTGTTACAAACACTTGCTTTCCTGCATCGATAGGTAACGTGTAGGTGACAATCTAGGTAGCCTGCTGTGTGCGGACCACAATGGTATTACCTAACTTGGATACAGCGCGCTCAGAGGATGGAAGGGCATTCTTGGCTCCTTCGCCCAAACGGAGGAGATCAATTTAAGCCATACTTTTCGGCGTGCTCCCGCAGGAATTTCAGCCCTTCACGTGCCAAATATTCGGAGGATTGACTTGGCGGCCTCCATAATTTGATCGCCGCGGCCAGACGCGGGTTTACCGCGGCAAAAGACTTAACCACTAATGGTCCCCTGTAGCCTGCATCCGCTAGTCCGCGGAACACATCGTCCCAGTTGACCGTCCCGCTCCCGAGCTGGCCCCGATGATTCTCACTCATATGCATGTAGCCCAACACATCGCCGCAGTCAACCAGTGGCTAATACAGGCCATTCTCCTCATAGTTCATATGGTAGGTGTCGGCGTGCGCCACAATATTATCAGCACCGATGGCGAGAATGGCTTCCCTGGTATCGGAGAGCGTGTTGAACACATTGGATTCATAGCGATTGACGACCTCAATCCCCAGCGTGATGCCCCGTTTCTTGGCCTCAACTGCCACGTCGCCGAGTGTGTCGATCACGACCTGACGATCCCCGGTAAACTTGCCCAGGGCATAAGCGATACATCCGCCAAGGTAGGTTCCCCCCACCGCTTCGAGTTTAACCATCGCGCTTACGAGGAATTCATTTCCCTTCTCCGGTTCCTCAGGCATATGAGCCCAGTCAGGTAACACGAGCGACCCCGTCGCCTCAATACTAGCCTCGGAAAGAGCCTTCCTATGCGGCGCCGGCTCAAATTCGTCGGGCATCAACAGTGATATCTCAATGAAATCGAAGCCGGCTTCCCCTGCTGCTGCGATCGCCCGATTCCCCTTCTCGGTGGTCCACTCATCAATCCACAGAAAGGTATGTGTGCCATACTTAGGCATGGCGTTCCTCCTCATTCGCAAACAGGCCAGACACGATCGCGAACTGCCCTCGTTCCACGGGATAATCGATTCTCAAGGAGTTCATCGGGGGTGCAACATTCACCTCTCTTCCTCCTCGGCGATGGCCTGGCTCTCATTAATTGCTTCTCGGTACAGGAATCTCAAGCTGATAAGAACCCGTTTTCTGAGGGCGTGAGTATAGTGGAGAAGGGGCTTGTGCGTCAAGAAAAATAAGTCACTATATATGGGGGGCTTAGGTTATCNNGAAGAACATATCTATTCACCTCCGCTCAGAGGTAGAGAACTCCTAAAAAAACCTTTAAGTAACAGCGCCTTTTGGGCTTGTAAGGAGGTGCGCCGTCGGAAAGGGAATGATGAAAATTATGTATAAAGATGAAGAATAATTTTCGCTACAAGTCCACCCAGTCAGAAAGCTAAAAAATACATGCAACAAAAACATGGCAAGGGGAAGATTGTATGGCTTCTCAGTATTTCATCGGGAAATGATAAGAACTCCCTTTGTTGGAGGGAAAGTATAGGTGGACTGGCCTTGTATGTCAACGGAAAAGTGTCTACAACATATGCCGTTATTGGGGTAGGCTATGGCGGGAGGGCTTGTGAGGGCTGTCAAGGGCAGGGAGGTATATCTTTACAGCGATGGAATTTATTGGGTGTTGCGTCTTTTTTGGCTAAATCTGGATAAATGCCTCCGTTGACTCCCATGGCCGTCTTTGAAATTAGGAGGTATAAGTCTCAATGGGATAATCAGGATCTTTATATAATTGATCCTCACTAGGTGGGATCTGAGAATCTGAGTAATCTAAGTGGATGTGTACTGGTGGAGCGTTGGCCCTGGGTTGGGGTCTTCTTTTAACCAGCCAGAGCCCCAAATGTTCCAATATCCTTCTAATGACCTCCTCATTTTCAATGAAACTGATAATCCTCATCTTTCCCTGACATTTCGGGCAGGCAACGGGATCAACCCATCCTGGTCTTCCTTTTGCCGTCCTCCACCGGAGACGTTACTGTAATAGCCATAATAACGAATCCCGCACTTATGCGGGGCTCTCCCTTGTTGGGTATGTGAGGGCAAAAAGTGTTGAATCCTTCTATAGATTCAGTTTTACGAGAACGCCTTGATAATTCCCGATGCCTTGTGAACCACGTCATGAATCCGGTCATAGAAGTGACAGTACACTTCGTCATACAGCCGGTCATAAAGCTCCCGGTGAGTCACATCAGGGAGAAACTCTTTTTTGAGTTGAACCATATGATTGGCGGCCTCTTCAATACTTGAGTAGATGCCGGCTCCGGCGGCAGCACATATCGCCGCGCCCAGAGCGGTCGTTTCAATAGTTTCTGTGGTACACAATCTAAGCCCCAATACGTCTGCGAATACCTGATTCCAACCCGCTGTAATCTATCCGCAATAGTCAGTACTGTCAACTTCTAACATGAAAAACGAACCCTGGATACCCCGTGTGCAAGCACGGCAAGGAAAGGGTTACCTTTGCTTAGAAATTCAGTATAATAAGCTGCAAGAAAGTGAACGAAGTGGCAAGGTCTAACAATCCGTTTCAGGGTATCTCATATGATCACCCAAAAAGATATCCGTCTAATTGACCTGGATTCTATCAAATTTTCAATTCTCTTTTGTTTTGCCTATTTCGTGGTCGAATATCATTGAAATCGAATCTTAAACATTTTTTCTTACCGACAATTACAAGACAATACCTCTTCAGGATATTGCTTGTTGCCCTTTTTGCGTTTATCTTTTTCAATTTTATTTGTGTTCCCTTCCGCATAAAGGGACACAGCATGGAGCCCACATACATGAACGGAGAGTTTAATTTCTGTTTCAGGTTGCGATATATTTTCTCAAAGCCTGAAAGACACGATGTTGTCGCCATCCGTTTAGCAGGTGAAAAAGTGATCCTGTTGAAACGCGTGATTGCTCTGGAAGGAGATGTTGTGGAATTTCGGAATGGGGCCCTTTTTGTGAATGAAAAGAAAATTGATGAAACGTATGTGCGCTACCCATCGGACTGGAATCTTTCCCCGCGCAAGGTTGATAAGAGTCATGTTTATGTTGTAGGGGATAACCGAAGTGTTCCTATCGGTGTTCACCGGTTTGGACAAACATCAATTGACAGGATAATTGGAGCGCCGTTGTGGTAAAGGCAAAATATAGTATTATTGCTGGAGGAGTTCTGGTAGCAGGGATAATCGCATTTTTTATATTTTCGCAAAGTGAAGAGGCAAAGGTAAAAAAGCAGTTTGAATTTATTGCCGACAAAATAGAAAAAACACCTGGGGAAAGCAAAATTATTGCGGCCACAAAGGCAAACCGAATAAGAGAGGTTTTTGCCGAAACGTGCAAAATTCATGCGCCCGCCCACTCGTTCTCCAGAGATACTTCATCCGATGAGCTGTCAACTCTTTTTCTTAGCGAGCGGTTCGAGTATTCAGAAATATCCCTGAAGTTCTATGATTTTGCCATTGATTTTCCTGAGAAAGGCAGTGCTCAAGTGAACTTAACCGCAAGCATGGAAGGTAAATTGACAACAGGAGAATTTATTGAGGATCTCCATGAGTTGAAATGCAAGCTGCAGAAAATTGAAGACATCTGGCGGCTAAAAGAAATTGAAATGGTGGAAGTGCTGAAAAAGTAGGAACTTAAGTTTATTTTCCATAACCAAATGATTGATGAGTCCCTGGTATTACAGGGGCTTTGAAAAATCTTTCTTCACGGAATATTTAACTATATCTGTTTGAGATATCCGGTATCAGGCACTGCTCATCATTGGTGTTATCCTTAATGTTGTATAAACAACAGGGCTAGACCATAAAGAACCCTTGGCACTAAAGGATTATAGAGATTTCTAGTCATTTTCCATGATTCCACATATAGTGAGGTTGAGAGACACTTTAATATTCGCCCTGTTGTTTACCCTTCCCGCTCTTAGCGGGATGATACAGCATCTGCTGCGTTGTCAAGGGATCGGCGTAAACGACTACAGCCTCACCCTTGACGCCTTGCATCTGCAGCACCCTCGGCTTTTGCAACGTTAGGGTTTACATCCTTCTTTCTTCCGCCGTTTGGCCCCCGGCTCTACTAAAGCTTCCCATCGGGTTTCAGCCATCTTTCTGTTGTCAGACTCACACCTATCGTCCGAGCGCCGAAAGTCCTACAAAAAAAACGAACTTTCGCTGATATACTTCTATGAGTCGAATGCATATTATTGTGTAGCCGGATTAAGGAGGGCTTGTTCGGATGGGCGTCTACCGGCCAATATCATTTAACAGCGAAAGGAGGGCAGTTACATTAAGGACAGAATGTTGGATGACCGTGAAGGGAGGTGAACCGTATGAATCTCGAGTTAACCGACAAACAAAAGGAGATCCTTCGGCATGCTCTGGAGACGTACCTTTCTGATCTGAGAACTGAAATCGTCAGAACAGAAAGACGCGAATGGAAGGAGGCCTTACATGCCGAGGAGGATGTTCTGAAGGAGACAATTGAAAGGCTTGCTGCATAACTCACGTTTCTTAAAGACCGGATGCGGCGGTGTAGTGGCATGGATGGACCACGTTGAAACTTTTTTCACATAGGCTGAGGAATTTAGTACTTAGATTTGGTTCGACTTAAGTAGTCGAGAAGGAGGTACTCATGGAATTACAAGATTATTGTCACAATGTCGAAATAGAACTCGCGGGTTGGAAGGCGGAGCTTTACACCGTTCTTCGCAAAATAGATAGGTTGGGAACCGCTGAGAGGCAAAAGATTCTGCCCGTTGTTGAAGACTTGCATATTCTCATGGAAGATATGGAGGGTCGGATTCAGCAACTTAGGACAGAGTGCGCTACCGAGTGGAGCCCGACAAGAAAAGAGATGGGATATGCACATGTCGATATGCGGGGTAACTATGACGAGACCATGGAGTTTATCGGCAAGGCAGCGCCTGTTTCGGTGGGGGGATAAGAACGACCTCTTTGCCATCTCGAAGCATCCCTGCCTCGTAAGACATGGAAGATAAGACCATGAAGGCATTGGCAGTGCGCTCAGCTGCCTTTCCTGACAACCCGGATGAAAGTCGACAGAAAACGCCAGGGGAAGCCTGGGGCCGGTGGCGATGTTATGTCTCTGGATTGAGACACCGACCTCGGCCCCGGACTGATCCTCTCCGTTCACAGAGACGGTGAACTGCCTGTAGAAGTATTTCGGCTCTGGGGATCTCTTCCCTTCGTCCTCCCGAAATGCAGACGGTTGTGCTGCAGATATCACTCCCCAGAGCCGACTCCGCATTCTGCTTCGGCTTTCTTGACATAGAGGTCGGAGAGTCCTCTTCCCACCAAAGCCTTCCCTCCTTGCCCCAAAGCGCGGGGCCAAGTCTACACAGGGTGTTTACCAAATCCCTTTTCGCTTGATCTAAGACGTTTTCTGATACATCTAGGGCGTGCTCCAGGCGATCTGAAAACTCTCCGCCTTTGTACGGTGAAAATTGGAAGGAATTTTCGTTTAGGCACCAACCTGTACATTGTTCACACAGGATGCCCTCCGGTCAGCAGTTAAATCCTCACCTTCATCCCAGGCAACCATGGGATCAACACCACGGAACGATGTTGCTGGGTGTGAAACCTCAACAGGCTGTTGCCCAAATCCCTTTTTCGCTTAGCCTAAAACGTTTTTCGACAAATC
>JABAOC010021615.1_pt3 | contig 13994 bp, 12 predicted proteins | sample 7062161 | NCBI WGS metagenome assembly JABAOC01 (sample SAMN14538625, study PRJNA623070) | marine sediment metagenome | biome: marine biome [ENVO:00000428]; feature: marine pelagic biome [ENVO:01000023]; material: deep marine sediment [ENVO:00002113] | place: India: Gulf of Khambhat ... | reverse complement strand
CAGCTGCTTCCGGTCAGCGACCTGACGGAGATAATTGCCGAAGCCATTTAAGCGCGCGCCTCTTTCGTGGTTTGGCCTTTCTTAACACTTCCCTTCAGAGCTACTACGGCAGTTAACGCCTTTTCCACTACACTAGTCGCAGAAGAGCCCAACACCCGAATCATCGGTTCCTTTCCCACCTCACCATAATCAAAGATCACGTCTGGAACCGTGCCAACAGCCTTTATCGCTTCTTCCACGCCCCATACGAGAGTTCCACCCTCCAAAGCCTTCAGTCTCGGTGGCTCAAGCTTCCTGTCAAAACTGGATATGACACAGCCGGCCTTCTCGAAAGCCGTCACCAATTCTGGATCAAAGCGCAGGTTAATCGCTGCCCTGCTCGACGGATCGTGCTTCATGGCGGTTAGGATGATACGAGCAACATGGCGGGACGCTCCGAACAGAATTGAGCCGGTGACCCTCGCCGTCGCACGAAGCTTAACGATTCTCCCGTCGACCGCCGCTACCTGCTGTGGGGTTAGGGCATTGGGCAACGCCATAGCAACTTGGGTGCCCACCTCGGCTACGTAGGGCAGAAACTCCGAGTGCTCTTCAACCATTCTAGCAGCTGCAGAAACGTTTTCCAAGACTCGAAACTTTTCAGACTCGTTGTACAAATATGCCAAGGGAGTGACAGGAACCCTGCCTCTGCCAACTCTCCAACCGCACATGATGGCGTTATGGATAAACTGCTCAGCCTTGGTCACGGCTTCCACCAAAGTGTGGTGTAGAGCGAGGTAGGCAGTGATGGCGGCTGAAAAGGTGCAGCCCCCGCCGTGGGCCTTCACGTCTATCCGGGGCTTTTGGAAGCTTTTGAACTTGCCTTCATAATATAAAACGTCCGTGACCTCTGGTCCTTGTAGGTGACCGCCCTTCACCACCACTGCTTTAGGACCAAGCTTGGCAATTTGCTTCGCCGCCGTCCTCAAGTCTCCCACATCATGAATCTCCAGGTTAACGATCTCTTCAGCCTCTGGCCGGTTAGGAGTAAGTATGAACGCTCGTGGAATAATCTTCTCGATCAAGGCTTTTTTGGCTCTCTCACGAACTAGCAGGTTTCCGGTACCTGCTTGGAAGACGGGATCCACAACAGCCTGCAGCTCATAGTGATCGATGGCCCTTGCGACCACTTCCATTGTGGCGCTTGAGTAGAGCATGCCGGTTTTTGCTACTTCAACAGGCATGTCTTCAAGAACCGCTTCAATTTGACTGTTTACCATTCGCGATGGAACTGGAAGTATGTCGTATACTCCTTTGGTGTTTTGGGCGGTTATTGCGGTGATGGCACAGGTTCCGAAAACCCCCAACGCGGCAAACGTTTTCAGGTCGGCTTCTGTTCCTGCTCCTCCACCGCTATCTGAGCCGGCTATCGTCAATGCGCACGGAACATCTTTCATTGCCAATGGTTCGTCTCCCATAAACCGATTTCAGTACGGCCCGCTTTATCTATCTCGCTCATGCGGTTTACTCTTCATAACCGTTTCGTCTCCTCAAAATTGCAGCACCTTGCTGCTCATTCTACGGGAATTTTGGTCTTATGGCCTTTGTTGAGCAAGCTTCGACGCATTTCAAGCAGTATATGCAGTCAGGGTGATTGAACTTTTCCCACGGTAGGTCGAGAATAGGAACCATCATAGGGCATGCCTCCACACACCAGCGGCACCCAACCTTCGTGCACTTCACGGGATCTCGCTTCAAGCCGAGGAAGCTGAAATGGCCCAGCAAACCCATTAACGCCCCGTTGGGGCACAAGTACCGACACCAACTCCTCGGGATGTACACGGCCAACACTATGGTTCCAATCATGATGGCCAAGCGAACCCAAAGTAACAAGGGCGCGGACACGATTCCGTTGACTATGCTTCCTGTGGCTTCTGACGCCGTTACCTCCGTTAGAGTCGGGATACTATGACGAGACTCAAGCACGATTCTCGGCAGGACAGCAAACAATGTGTCGGCTGGGCTCAAAGCGTTAAACGGTGCCGGAGCAAATACGCCCAGGGACTCTCTGTAGCCTCTGCCTGTTCCCGAAGCCAACGATGCGGCTAGGGTTACGCTCACAAACATAGTGGCTGCTAAAACCCCGTATTTAATCTTGATCATGCTCTCATGGGTTCTCGGAGAAACCTCCATATGCTTCCGTTTCACGTATGCCAACAGATCTTGGACAAAACCGAAGGGACAGGCCCAGCCGCAGAGGCTTCTGCTCACAACAGCCGCGAACAACAAGATGGACGCCAAGGCAAGCCATGGGAAAATGAGTTCAAAAAGCATCAGTTGAAGGGTTCCAAACGCTTCACCAACCGTTTTCGTGGGAGTTCCCAACGTTCCAATAATTGGGAGGAGCACTGGCCACGGTCCCACACCGAAAACCACCGCATTAAACAACAGAAAACAACAGAACTGCGTGATTTTTCTTGCCGTTTCTATCCTGAAAACCGTTTTTTTCACATAGAAACCCAATGTTTTTCTATTTGCGCCTTCCGTAGGTTTTGGCTCCGTCTCTTCCTTTGACATACTAAGCCTGCCTCAACTGACTCTTTATCTTCTTCAAGCTTTTTTGCAATTCTGACATGAAACTCGTCGCTTTCAAAGTTGATTAGTTGAGTGTATATTAAAGTGTTGTTTATGTTCCTATACCCAAGAAGCTGCATGACTATAGTATGTCTTCTGTGCGGTGATATTCCATCGCGCGCGCTGCAGGAATCTTGCGCACGAACCGCTAGTCTTATAAATTTCCGAGAAGAGTCTGTGGCGTGATTTTGAAATGCCCAAGACGGTATTAGATGAAAGCCAAAGGAAACTGATCGATCTGCTTCCACTTGAAGAATCATTAGATGACATCAATAGACTCTTCAACATTGGGGAGAGAGCTGTCGGAACTCCAGGAGAATACAAAGGCGTCAAGCTGATAGAGTCAAGATTCAGAGAAATAGGTCTCAAAAATGTTCACCTTGAGCCCTTCAAGATTGTCGCCAGCAACCACAAGCTGAGCGAGCTAGAGTTGCTTGAGCCAATTCATAAAAAGCTATCATGTGGGCGGTGTTTCGGCTCAAAACATCCAGGTTTCGCCACTGGGGCAAAGGGCGTTACAGGCGCCATCGTCAACGTGGGTTTTGGGACAATCCGAGAGTTCAAGCGACTGAGGCGCGAAGGAGTCAAATTCAAAGGTAAGATAGCCTTGGTAGAAGTAAATGAAAAACTTGGAGCTTGGGCCCCAATCCTTCAGGCCCAAGAGTTTGGAGCCTCAGCAGCGATCCTTACATCTGTGGTTTTCGAATGTGACATCATTCGAAACTACTGGACGCGCGTGAGTATCCCAGCAGTCTCGGTCCCTTACATCGAAGCTCAGGCGATACGTCGTCTCCTCAGAAAAGGAGAGGTTAAAGCAAAATTGAAGAATATCGTTGAACTCAACGTGGAAAGTACATCTCATAATGTTGTGGGTGAGCTTCCAGGAAATAAATATCCTGATCACGTTATTGTGTTGACAGCCCATCACGACAGCTGGTATGGAGCCGCCAACGACGACGCCTGCGGAGTGGCCACAATCATAGGCGTCGCAAAAGTTTTAGCGAAGAACTACAAAAATGCCAGAACAATAAGGTTCGTAACATGCGGTGGCGAGGAATTCAGCCTTGAACCCGGAGTTGAAGACCTCTTCTCTGGGTTGGCGGGTTCATACGCTTACACGAAACAACATGCCGACGAATTGGACAAGATCGCCGCAAACATCAACCTTGACGGCTTCGCCTATGGAAACAGCAGCAACATAACTCTCACGCCGGAACTCAAAACATTGACAAACAAACTAATTGAGGAGTTCGAGGCTGAAGCGTTCTTTGAGGTCAAGGGGCCTCCAGACACTGGCCTAGACCAATGGTGGTTTGTTCGACACGGTGTTCCAAGCGTAAGCATCAACCCAAAAATGGACCAATACATGAAAATCTATCACAGCAACCGCGACACTCCAGAACTCATCAACGCTGATCTCATGAGAAACGCCCTCAGAATGACTCTGGCTCTAATTCTGAAACTGGATTCTTCAGAGTTCTTCCCATATGACTTCACGTCCACGGCAAGGACCCTTCGCAAAGCGCTCTCCGAAAAATCTGCCAAGGTCGAAGACGCCGTTGATCTAAGTAAGCTTATCGACAACGTAACCCACCTCAAAGTGATTGCAGAGAGGCTTCAGAAGAAAAAGTCCTCTGCGTTGAGGAAGAAGCTAGACAAAAAGATAGTCTCCTTCGTCAACGACGTTCAGCGGCAAGTCAGCTCCTCCCTCAATCCTAAACTAGTGAACATAAAATGCGGGATTACTACCGACGCCGCCTACGTCGTCCCGGCCTATCTCGACGCACTTATCAACCTGAAAAAAGTCATCGTTGCAGCAAAAAGGGCAGACAAGGAAACCCTAATCACTTCGCTGAAGGCTCTCACAGAGAAACTATGGGGCCTCGACGTCAGTCCAAAAGTCTACAACATCATCCGAAAGGCCACACTTGACTCGAAACGCGCCCAAGGTTTGAAGTTCGACCTGATACCAGAAGCACGCGAGTTGCACAAGAAGTTCAAAAAGAAGATCAAAGACATGAGCACCGAGATCGCCTCCCTAGAAGAGAAGTACAAGACCATATTGAAGCAGGTCGATGAAAAGCTCTCGGAGCTCAACCAAGCAATTGAAGAGTCGTCATTGGCTCTGACAGAAGTCACCTACAAGTTGCCTGGAGATTCAAACCTTTCAAAAGAGAAAACGCGAGCTTGACTCTAAGCATGTTCTCTGCTCTATGGCGCGTGTTAATACGAAGATTATATGAAAGGCCTTCTAGATCAACACTCTTTATGGAGGAAGGAAATTGGAAATCAAAGGCGGTCAATTGAAGATTCTCACTAGTGATGAGCTACATGAAGTGCACTTAGCCACCTTAGAGATCCTAGAACGCGTTGGGGTGAAAGTGTCAGAACAGAAAGCATTACGATTGCTTGAAGAGGCAGGAGCTTTTGTTGATGTCAAGGAAAAAATTGCCCAAATTCCACAACACCTTGTAGACGAAGCCATTGAGAAAGCTCCAAGCGGTTTTACTCTGTTCGGACGAAATCCGAAGTACAAGTTAGGACTTCAAGATAGAAGAGTTTACTTTTCCATGGGAGGCCAATCAGTAAATGTCTTAGATTTAGAAACTGGCAAACAACGAGCTTCCACTCTAAAAGATTGTGAAAACTTTTACAGGCTTGCAGATGCCTTAGAAAACGTACATCATTCAACGATCGTAGTCAGGCCAAGAGATATTTCTGACAGTGTGGCCCATGTACATGAATTGTTCGCGGGACTTAGAAATACAACGAAAACCTTGGATGCTGAAACGTATGGCCAAGCCGTTGCTTTGGATAGCATAAGGATGGCATCTGTTGTCCGTGGTGGCGAAGAAGAACTAAAGAAAAGACCCTTGCTTCTAGGCTTTCACAATCCGATAAGTCCATTACAACATTCTGAAAAGTTGACAGAGGCACTTATGACGTACGCCAAATATAACCAGCCCGTTATCGTAGCGCCAGAGGCTCAAGCGGGAGCTACGGCACCAGTCACGCTAGCTGGTCTCCTAGCGCAACAGAATGCTGAGGTGCTAAGCGGAATAGTGATAGCTGAACTTGTTAATCCGGGTGCTCCTGTGCTTTTTGGAACCGTTTCAACGATCATGGATATGAAAACAGGTAACTTAGCCTATGGAGCTGTTGAGGCGGGGCTTATTAACGTGGCGACAGCCCAGTTAGCCCATTATTATGGTCTTCCATGCCGAGGAACTGGTAGCGGCACGGAATCAAAAATACCGGATATCCAAGCTGGCTTCGAGAAAGCTATGACGCTGATGATGGCGGCTTTGGCTGGAATAAACTTCATTTTCAATGCGGCTGGAACTCTCGAGTCAACATTGACAGCTAGTTTTGAACAGGCAGTCATCGACAACGAAATATGTGGGATGATGTCTCGGGCTCTCCGCGGGATCGCAATCAGCGACGAAACGCTGGCAATCGACGTTATTGAGAGCGTGGGTCCAGGAGGACAATTCCTCGATCAGCGACATACTTTGGAACATCTAAAGAAGGAACACTATATTCCGACAATCGTCAACAGACAGAAAAGGGAAAAATGGGAAAGAACAGGTTCAAAAAATCTCAGGGAAGTTGCTCGCAAAGAAGCTAAGAAGATTCTGAAAGAGCATCAACCTGACCCACTTGACCAAGATGTTGAACAAGAACTCAAGAAAATTGTAAACGAAGTGGAGAAGAGGGAGCTAAAGAAAAGCGCGCGCGCTCTATAGCTAAGACCATTCGCGCGCGCACCAGTTTCTCAGCATCTGGTTTGATATTGAAAGACTTTTGCGTGCGCATGTTGGTTTTTATATATCTAAGCTTACACTCGTTAGGAGAACTTTGCAATGCAGAAAAACTTGAGTTCAAAAGAGAGGATGCTCGCAGCTATTAACCTTGAAGAACCTGACGTGATACCTGTAGCTCCCTACGATGGTTTTTGGCATGCCCCAAAACTGTTAGGACTCAGAATTTCTGATTACTATTTAGGAAGCAACAAGCTGAAGGCGAAAATCCTTCTAGCGGCGCAGAAAAAACATGGTTATGACTGGATACTAGCGTATACTGGACACACCCATGATTGGAGGAAAAACGTCAATATTGAAGATGCCGGAGACAAATACATTGTTACACCCAAGAAGCCCGGTTGGCAATTAGGAGGATGGCTTCTCGAACAAATTGTGCCAAAAGATAATGCACCTCACTACCCACCTGGATACTCAAATATTGAAGACATACCAGAACTCGAGACAAACGACTCCGACAGCATTCTGCATAGCGGAGAACTTGAGCAAGTGGAGATAATATCCAAACGCGTTGGCAATAAAGTGTTAGTAGTCAACCACCTCGGAGTTCCATTCGGCGATGCAGCGTTCATGGTGGGGCTTAAAGAATGGATTTTAGCTTTATATAGAAAACCTCAGCTTGCACAGAAGGCTATGGAATGGTGTCTCTCGCAAACCCTTGAATATGCCAAAGCGCTGGTCGAGGCGGGCACAGAGGCGTTCTATATGGAAGAAATATGGGCTTCAACAGACATAATCTCCCCTAGCCTCTACGAAAAGTTTGCTTTCCCCTACGAGTGCATGCAAATCAAAAAGTTAAGAAAATTTGGCATCCCACTAATACTCTCTTTCTGCGGGAACCCAATGCCCATCCTTGACAAGATTATAGAAACGAAGCCTGACGCTCACCATTTTGAGGAAAGCAAGAAAGGTTTCATAGTTGACATCTTCAAGATAAGAGAGAAACTGAGAGGTAAAACATGTTTCTTTATGCCGGTTGACGCAATAAACCTGTTGCCCAGCGGCGATCTTGAAGCAATCCGAAAGAACGTCACCGAGATTGTTACCAGAACCGCTGAGGGCGGCGGCGTCGTTTTAGGCACCGGATGCCCTTTGATGAAAGATACTTCACCCGAGAGTCTTGACATGATGATAAGAACTGCCAGAGAAGTGGGCAAATATCCTATAAGCGCTTAAGCGCGCGCGGAAAATAAAAGGATGAAAGATTACTTCAAGAAATGAGCTCATGCATGCTCTATTGAACCTTATATTCATGATATTCATTCTCACAAGGGTTTCCAAAAGACACGTACATCTCTCGTTTTTCCGGCACTATGACTGACACGCTACAAGTCGCACCAGCTGACACGCGTGCATAACCTTCCATATATGCAACTTTACGTGCACAATTCGGTTGAGAGATTAAATGGCCCCTAAAATGAAGACGACGGCTATTATGAGTAGTCCCGCGGCAACTGTCTCGACACCATACAACAAAATGTTCTCCTTCGCGATTCTTCCGAGATAAAGACCTAGAGAAAACAGTGTAGCTAAGGTGAGAATCAATGAGATGATGTAGGCGTCCCAGATGACGACTATTCCTGTCAACGTAAGGATGAAGGGAATAAGAGAGATCACTGCCGTCAACATGGGTGATCCTCCATCAATGACTGCAGCATACACAGAAACAAAGTCAGACGCGTCACTTTGTATAGAGTTAGTGAGGTCTGTGAGCATGGCAGCCTCGAGAGTTTTGAGATGCCTCTTTCTTTCAGCCCTCTCGGTCATGAAAGCGCCAAAAAGTCCAGACACTCCCATAGCTAGACATGCCGCTAAGCCTGCGGTGACAATTATCTCAGGCTGATTGACTTCAACAATCCAGGAGCCTATGACAATGCCAAGTACGGTCATCGAGCCGTCAAAGCCGTTCTTGACGAAGTATCTTCGGGCAATAGGACTCATTTGCGTAATGCGCAGATATGATCTGATTCTTCGAAAAAAAGTTCTAGCGCCTTCTATCATTCGTTGACCACACTGAGAAGACGATGCTTCTCTTCTCCACCGCTCATTTTCATTGTCATTATAGCAGTACGCTCAGCTCAATTATAAATCTTCGCGCGGGCGCAGAGGCTACTCTTCAGTCTCTCGCTCTTTCTCGGAGGAGTCCCTCTATGCCTTCGATGTTCCCCCGCGGATTTTTCAGTTTTTATCATTTGACGGCTCCTAACACGCGAAGTTTAGGCTTCCACAAAAAGCTCTCTCTAAGGTTACCCTAATTAGTTATGAAGATTCTTATGTCTCTTGAAGTGCTGGTGACCAAGTATTGGCACCCTTGATTTCTAATGATCTCGTTCGATTGTTGAAAACTCAGAGGTACCACTTGGTTGGGGAGCACTCCGCCGTGAAGCGCTGCAGGTGGCTCTACGAGACTCTCGTGCACAATCGACCGTGCTACAAACAGAGGTTTTACGGAATAAAGAGCCATCAGTGTATACAGATGACGCCTACGGTTCTTTACTGCACTATGCACTGTCGCTTCTGTTGGCGCATTCAGAGTGGCGACTCAGGACTAAAATGGGAAGAGACCCAGCTCCTAAAAACGGACAATCCTGAAGAGATTGTGGAAGGCTGCATCCGCGCGCAGCTTAAGATTTTGAGCGGCTACAAGGGAAACCCAAAAACCAATCATGAAAAATACAGGGAGGCTCTAACACCCAAGCACGTGGCCATCAGCCTAGCCGGCGAGCCAACGTTGTACCCTCGTCTAGGCGACCTGATAAGGGGCTTTCGCAAGCGAGGCTTCACAACTTTCCTCGTCACCAACGGAACAGTTCCCGAAGCCCTGTCTAAGCTGAGCGAAGAACCCACTCAACTCTATGTTTCAGTTTGCGCACCTGATGAAAAAACATTTTCGGCTGCGTGCCGCCCCCAAGTTCGTGGAGCCTGGAAAAAACTCACGGAGACACTTGCTCTGCTGCCCAGTTTTAGGTGTCCAACAGTTACTCGGTTAACGTTGGCGCGGTACCTAAACTTGAAACGACCTGATCTGTATGCTCAATTGATTGGTAAGGCTGGACCAACCTACGTGGAACCCAAAGCCTACATGCACGTGGGCTTTTCGCGGCAACGCTTGGGCTTCGAAAACATGCCCAGCCACCGGGAGATTCGAGAGTTCGCGGAGGATTTGGCTGAAAAACTGAACTATAAGATTCTTGATGAGGCTCCAGAGAGCCGGGTGGTTCTGTTAAGCCATTTGGAAAAGCCTATTAACCTCGCTTGAGGCATCCCTTTGGAAACATGCATGGTTGTGGGTGACATGTCATTAAAATCTCTCCTTGACAAGATGGAAGAAAAACTCAAGAAGAAAGAAGAGGTTCGGCAGGGTCTTCAAAGAGACATGCGCAGAGCAACACGTTTGTCTAAGCAGTCGATTCTCTTTATGCACCAAGAAAGATTTGATGACGCCAGAGAGTTACTCGAGGAGGCGAGCGAACTTCTTGCCAAGCTTAATCAGGTTTCGAAGGGTAATCCAGAGCTCGTTTACACAGGTTTGGTCAACGCCGCGTTTGAGGAATACGCCGAGGCGCATGTGCTCCTCACGTTGATTGCGGAAGACCGGTTCATCGGTCCGGAAGAGCTGAACGTTCCTGCGGTTTCCTACCTGCTAGGACTGTCAGACGTAATTGGGGAACTTAGACGTCGGACTCTCGACTCACTTCGAAGAGGAGACGTGGAAACCGGGGAAAAATGTTTACAGAGAATGGAGCAGATCTACGTCGAGTTGACGGCCATGGACGATGCCTATCTCTTAGTCCCGGGGCTTCGAAGAAAGTGTGACGTTGCTCGACATATCATCGAGGCCACAAGAGGAGACCTCACAATTGAAGCGCGGAAAAGCTCTCTGGAACGCTCGATAAAAGAGTTGGAGAAAATCACCAGGGGAAAACGCAGGGTTGGGAAGAATAAGGCCTAATGAAATCTTGAAACGGGTTGAAAAAGAGGGATTTGAACAAGTCTGGCGCGAAAGCGCAAGCCTCATGCCCAAGCCTAAGAAAAGGTTGGAACTAGGTTCTGATAAGCGGGGCAAATCCCATCCTCTCTTTGACCTCCTTCAGAGCATGCGTCAATCTTTTCTTGACCTGGGCTTTGCAGAAGTTTTGAATCCTGTTATCGTCGACGAGACGGAGGTCTACAAACAGTACGGGTCGGAGGCGCCGATCATACTGGATCGTTGCTACTATTTGGCGACGCTGCCTCGACCTGACATCGGCTTAGGCAAAGCTAAATGTCAAGAAATCGAAAGTCTCGGGGTTCAATTGACTAAACATAAACGTGCAGTTCTGCAGGGAGTCTTGCGCGACTACAAGAGGGGAGAGTTGGACCCAGACGATTTGGTGGAGAAGATCGCCGAGTCTCTCGACATCCCTGACAGCACCGCAACGCTCATTCTCTCCGAGGTTTTCCCAGAGTTTGCGGCTCTGAGCCCTGAGCCCTCGACTCACACGCTGCGGTCTCACATGACCAGCGCTTGGTTCCTTACATTACAGGCGTTGCAGTACAAGCTCAAATTGCCCGTAAAGCTGTTTTCGGTAGATATTCGGTTTAGACGTGAACAGAGAGAGGATCCCACTCATCTCCGTGTACACTATTCCGCGAGTTGTGTGGTCATGGATGAGGCGGTGGATGTCAAGGACGGAGAAGAAATTACGAGAGCTATTTTGAAAACTTTGGGCTTCAGCCGCTTTCGTTTTGTCCAGAAGAAAGTGGCTTCCAAGTACTACACCCCTGGGACGGAATACGAGGGGTTCATTCGCCATCCTAGCATGAAAGAATGGATCGAGATTGTCAACTACGGACTGTACAACCCCGTTGCCCTCGCAAGATACGGCCTTGAGCATCCCGTTCTTAACGTAGGTATAGGGGTGGAACGAGTAGCTATGGTGATGCACGGTGAAAGCGACATGCGAAGACTTGTGTACCCTCAATTCTATGTAGAACGAGAGCTTTCTGATCCAGAAATTGCAGCGATGGTGGGGGTTGACGTTAAACCTCAGAGCGAAATTGGCACAAAATTATGGAAAAAGATCAAAATCACCGCACTGAGCCATGGTGACGAGTCAGCCCCCTGCGAATTCTTGGCATATGAAGGAAAGTTGTGGCAGAAAAGCGTCAGGGTTTATGTTTATGAAACTGATGCCGGCACCAAACTTTTGGGGCCAGCTGCTCGCAACCACATCTACGTTTATGACGGAAACATCGTTGGCATACCGGAAAGTTGCTTAGAACGCGTGGCTATAGTGAGAAAAACTCAGAAAGCTAGGGAAAAAGGAATTCCAGCTGGTTTCAGTTACCTCGACGCGGTTGCATCCTTGGCAGCCGCAAAAACCGAGGAAGCTACGCGTTTGGGAAAGAAGAACGTGAAGGTTCGAGTAAGAATGGCAAAGCACCCCAGTGACGTCAATGTGAAAATAGATGATGTGGCTCGAAGGTTCATAACGAGCAAGAAGAAGAAAATTGAAATAGCTGGCCCAGTCTTCATTGGAGTTCGAGCCGAGATTGCCGGTTAGGGTCAGCCCAAGGTTTTCCGAAGAAAAAGCGCATACGATGCAACTGCAGTTATCCAGACTTGTCGTGCAAGAGGATAAGCTTCCTGAAAACATTGACTACGTGGCAGGAGTAGATGTTGGGTATGCAAGAGGCGTGTCCGTTGGCGTCGCAGCTGTTCTAGATTTTGATTCGTTATCACTCGTAGAGTCAAAAGCAGCTCGTCTCAAGACGAGGTTCCCGTACATCCCCACTTTATTGTCCTTCAGGGAAGTCCCTCCAGCCTATTCAGCTATCAAAAAACTGCAAACGCATCCAGATGTTTTTCTCGTTGACGGACAAGGATTCGCTCACCCCTACCGCCTGGGATTCGCTTCACATTTAGGTTTGACCGTGGAAAAACCGACTATTGGTGTCGCGAAAAGTTTGCTCTGCGGAAAAGTAGGGCAGGTTGGCCAGTGTGGATGGGCGCCTCTTATGGACCGAGGAGAAATTATCGGGGCCGAAGTTGCTACAAAACGTGGAACAAAGCCAATTTACGTCAGTGTTGGCCATCGTGTATCGTTGAAACGAGCCGTAAACATCGTCATGCAGTGTGCAAGGACGTTCCGAATTCCGGAGCCCATCCGAAGAGCCCATATAATAGCAAGTAAAGAGAAAAGGAAAAGACTAACACAAACCAAACGACATAAATGAAAATTGAAACGATGAGTTATAGTTTGAACGGAGGAGCGCTTTTGGATCGGAGACTTCGAAAAATTGTTGACAAAATTGGAGATGAATCGCTTCGGGCGAAGGTAGCGCAGCTTGTCGAAGCCCCGACGATTGAAATTGAAGGAAAAGTGTATAGCGGACTGCCCTTGGAGATGTCACCAGCCGGCATGTTTCGTCATCACAGCTATCCAGGAGGCCTTATTGAACATATGGTTGCCACGAGCGAATTTGCCTTGGCCCTCTGTGACGTGATCAAGAGAGTGTATCATGGAAAAGTAGATAGAGATCTCGTGCTCTCCGGCGTTATTCTGCATGATATTCTGAAGCCCTTGATCTATGAGATGGAGAAAGACGGAGCCTACGCAACAGCTCCGTTGGCCGAACGCTTAGACCACCTGACGCTAATCGTTTCAGAAATGATTCGAAGAGGATTCTCCTTGAACCTGATCCACATAGTTTGTGCGCATCATGGAGGCGAAGCCGGTCCTATGTGGCCGAGAACTGTTGAAGCGTTGGTCTGCCACCTAGCAGATATTACTGACTCTCGACTCAACGGCGAAGTGCTACGAGCGGCAAGGTATCTTTCGAAGGAGGCGACTGGCGAAGAGGTGTACCGCCCAACTTCGAAGGAAGCCTTCGAGATAGTCCACTCGAAGGTGGTCGAAGGTTGGGGCGGAGTCAAGGAAACGGTGGAGAGGATGAGACAAAAAAGACGCAACGCCAGTTGATTTAGCTTGTCCCAAGCTGCAATAATTCATAACGTCATTATTTTTACATCTAACGTTCGAGTGTTCAACGTGGCAATTGTTGATTTTCCTGTTAGATAACCACAGACCTCTCCGGGATTCACGACAAGCGTTTCCTTTCGTCTTTGCGATTTCGCCTCGTGCGTATGCCCATGCACGATCACGTCGTAACCTCCCTCTTGGACGAGTGATCGAAGAAGCTCCTCTTCCTCTCCATGGACCATCCCGATCTTTAGCCCATCGGTAGTCACCTCTGCGAACTTACCACGAATCTCGGCGCCTAAATCCGAAAATCTTTTTCGCAGCATTTCTCGATCGCCATCGTTGTTGCCGAAAACACCGATCAAATCAGCTTTCAAAGGCTTGAATTGTGACACAACAAAGGGAGCAATGTAGTCTCCCGCGTGCATAACCAACTTAACGCCTTCTTCGTTCAACCGTCTCACAGCTTTGTTAATTAAGGGCAAGCGATCGTGGGTGTCCGCAATAATACCTATGATCATTCCTCTCACCATCGAAACCAATCAGGATATTTTGTCGGCCAAGCTATTTTTCATTTTTCTCTTTAGAAGTCTCT
>JABAOC010028182.1_pt3 | contig 14004 bp, 11 predicted proteins | sample 7062161 | NCBI WGS metagenome assembly JABAOC01 (sample SAMN14538625, study PRJNA623070) | marine sediment metagenome | biome: marine biome [ENVO:00000428]; feature: marine pelagic biome [ENVO:01000023]; material: deep marine sediment [ENVO:00002113] | place: India: Gulf of Khambhat ... | reverse complement strand
CAGCCGGGCGCCGTGGTCTTTGAGGGCCGTCAACTGCCCGGCGGTGATGACCGGCTCGATGGATGTCGTGATTACCGGCATGCTCCCTCCGATTCACGCATGTTACTCGTCTCTGAACCGCCTGAGGACTTCTTCATTCTCAGGCGGCTTGCCCTTGACGGTCACCTGGACGAAGTTGTCGCACCTGGGGCAGTACGCCTGGACCTTGCTCGGGACCTTCTCGCTGCCGGCCTCGATCTCGAAGGCGAAGGGGAATACATGCTTGGGATTGTTCGGGCAGACGACTTCATAAACGACTCTTTTGTGCTTGGCCATGATTCGCTACCCATTCTCTGAGGACTGCCATCGTCTCTCGGGCCATTGCCAGCCTTCCCCGGGTGTCGCACGGCGCCTCTCGATCCTCACGGGGCGCTGGGGCCACCTCATCCATCGTCGATTATGGCTGACGGCCGCTGGCAGGTCAATGCGAAAATGCCGATGGAGAAGGCAAAGGCATCATCCCTCACATCGAGCTACAAAGCCACGAAGGTGGGAAATCGCTTCCGCCGGGCTCTTCTACACATGGGTTCTGATCGAGGCTCAAGGGCGGATTTGCAGAGATGGTGTGCATGGCACACGCGGCGCGCCCTGTGTTCCAAGCGCGCTTGCGTCATGGGAACGCGAGGGCAGGATGCCCTCGCCACATCGAGCACAAGGGCAAGATGCCCTCGCCACGTTACGTTTTCATGGCGTCGAGCTCGATGAAGGCGATGGGGACGAAGATGAAGACGGGCAGCCAGGCCCAGAGCTCGGGCATGACGCGGCCGGCCAGGACGATCTCCGTGGCGAGCATCTTGCAGATGAAGGTCGTGACGAAGCAGGCCGCCGTCAGGCCGAAGCTGAGGATGACCGCGGATTTCATCGTCCGCGGGTCGCGACAAATCAGCACGGGCAGGCTCACCATGAGCATCGTCAGGTTGATGATGGGGTCCGTGATGCGAAAGTGCTTCTGGCTGAGGAGCTGGGCGATGTCCTTGATTTTCGTCTCCTGCGCCGCCAGCGTCGCGAGCTGCCGGGAGCTGAGCAAAGCGTTGTATCCCGCCTTCCGCCGGATTGCGATTTCCCTGGGAGTGAGATCCGGGGCCCGATAAAACGGGACCGGCTTCGCCCCCTCGATCGAGTCGGTGCCGACGTAGCGGCCGTTGACCAGGTCCCAGTTGCCCGTCGCCTCGTTATAGGTCGCGGCGTCAGCCGATATCCGGCCGGTCACTTCCCAGACACCCGGCCGTTCCGAGAGCCGCCGCGTGATGATGGTGAGACGATGAAGGGTGCACGTTTGTTCGTCGTACTGCGGCGCGCAGATGAGCGAGCCGTTGCCGTCGGTGATGAACCACACGGCATAAGACTCCTGCCCGGGAATGTCATCCTCGTCGCGCACGAGCTTGTCGCTGAGCGACGGAATCAGAAACTCCTGGTCGGCCACCGATAACGCGGTGAAAAGGATGGCCAGAACGAGGATGGGGCCGACGATCCGCTTGGCGCTGACGCCCGAGGCAATCATGGCCACCAGCTCGTTGGCGCGGACCATCTTGCCCAGCGAGAAGGCGGCGGCCACCACGGTGATGACGCCGGCGATGTCGCGAAAGTAGAGTGTCGTATTCAGGGCGTAGTAGGTGGCGATGTTCCGGGCCACGGCCCATGTGCCGAGAGCGGCGTTCTCGGCAAACTCATCCAGATTCACGAACAGATCGATGATCACCCGCAGCCCGATGAGCACGCAGAAGGAGATGACGTATCCGATGAGAAAGTTCTTCGCGATGTACCGGTCAAGGATTTTCATCTGGTGTTTCCGATAGGAAGCACGAAGCTCCAAAGCCGGATGACAGAAAGGCCCTCGCGGGTCACCGGTCCCGTCTCGGATTTCGGGCTTCGGTCATTCGGACTTGTTTCGACTCTCGACATTCGCATCTCGGCTCAGGTCCGCAGCAATTTCCTGTAAATGAAGGCGGCCAGCAAGACCAGAAAAACCAGTCCGGCCCACATGATCAGGATTCCGGGCGGGCCGCCGGCTCCGGCGTTTTCCGTCATATGCTTGCCGCTGATGATGGCGATGACGAGCACGGTGGCGGGCAGACAGCTTGACCCGAAGGCGCCCAGCAGGTGTCCGCCTCTCTGGATGATCCCGAGCCCGATCCCAATCAGAATCATCGGGATACAGCCGATCCCGAACACCAGCCGCGAGTTGATCTCGGCCTGGATGTCTATCAGCGTATCGGTCACCTCCTTGAGGAGCACCTCTTGCTGCCGGGCCAGTATCGCGCCCGGCGGTCCTTCCAGCATCGACGCCGTGTTATCCGGCGCCACGGTTTCCAGCACTGATGCGCCGCTGAGGCTCCGCGCGACGGCCTCGGGCAGTGCCAAATCCGGGACGGCGTATAGCACCAGGAGTTCCCCCGTTTGTTCCGCTCGCGCGCTGTGCAGGTCAAGAGTCAAGCCGGGCGTCATCGTATCGCCCACACGTATTTCCGCCTTCTCGCATTGCAGGGTCCGAATCCACTCGCCTGAGCGGCCGTCAAATTCACCTACGATAATCGGCGGGACCAGCGTGATCACACCCTGCTCTTTCAGCGAACACCCGGCCGCAGACACGCGAACGGAGCGGGGATCGCCCTGGAGCTCATAGAAACTGGTCGGCGACCCCGTCAATTTCGGACCGGCATCCCGGGCGAGCAGTTCCGCCACCAGTTGGGTGTACGTTCTCTGCGCCTCCCGGGCGATCGGATCGAACAGCATGAGGTTGGCCCGAATCTGCTTCATCTCGTTGATTCGCTTGAACTTGATGTCGTCACCCAGCAGAGAGCCGAATTCCCCCGTCACCGACGTCTCCTCGATCTGGAACCAGAAATCGTCCGCTGAGCCCATTTGTTTGCAGTTGTACACCGCAAGTTGGATTTCGTTGAATTTGTCGTGCGGGTCAACGCGCACCCTGGTGACCTCGGCGGTGCGAATCCTCCTGATCCCCTCGTCTTCACACTGCACCACCACGATCCCGAGCAGCGTATCGCTCCTCAGGTCGGCGTCGTCCGCGTAAATCAGATACCGTCCGTCGGGCGGCAGCCGGTAGAAGCCCCGGCGCTGAATGTTGCGAAACAGGATTTGCTTGGCGTCGGCCTTGAGCGACTTCTCGGCCAGATGCACGAAATAGGGCATGACGTGGAAGCTCAGGAGAAGGTTCGCAATGGCGACCAGAATCGCCAGCGCCAATCCAGGGTAGACCAGCGTCAGGATGCTGATGCCGCTGGCCCGGCAGGCGTCCAGCTCATTGTCGCCGGCGAACCGCCCGTAGGTGAGAGCCGCGGTGAACAGCGCCGCCATCGGCAATACGAACGTCAGGGTGATGGGCATGAAATACAACAGGATATGGAGGACCTGCTGCGGGCCGACGCCGTACTCCTGCATCGGTTGCAGGACGCCACCCAGGCTCAGGATCAGCGTCAGTCCGACCGTGGCGAGAAGAAAGACTCGCAACAGCTCCCGGAATATATACCTGTGCAGCGTGAAAACCATATTTCATGGATGAAGGATAATTGATTATTGATTATTGATAAGGAGGTCCGACCTCCTCTTTCAACCATCAATCATCCATTATCCATCATCGATTGTCTCCCTTCTTCATCGCCGCCTCCAGCGGGTCCAGACCCTTGATCCTATCCTCAAAGATCTGGTACGGGTATCTGTCGAGCAGTTCCTTCTGATAGCGGTCCAGAGCGTCCCTCCGCTGCGCGCCGAGCATGGCCCACTTCACGCGATTGGCCATCTGCTCCGAGTACGGCTGGATTTTCATGGGAGTCTTGTCGAGGACCTTCACGAGGCGCCAGCGAGCGCCGTCCTTGTAAAAGCCTCGCACCGGGCCCACTACCTGGTTCGGCTCGGCGTTCGATAACTCGGCCCAGAAGACCCCCTCTCCGCGCGGCGACACATTGTACGGCTGCATGTCCTTCTGCAGGGACAGAGCGCTCTTGACGGCGGCGAAAACCGCCCCGCCGTCCAGCATCTCCCTGGCCTTCTCGGCCGCCCGGCGGTCCGCGCACCAGATTTGATCGATCTTGAGAGTCGCACTGTCGGCGAATCGTTCCTTGTTCTTCTCGAAGTAGGCCCGGATTTCCTCCGCCGTCGGCTCCTTGAGGTCTTTGGTCTTCTCCTGCTCCACCTTGTAAAGCAGCCGCTGATCCTCGACGCGCGTGACCTCGCTGCGCAGCTTCTCGTCCTTGTCGTAACCGCGTGCCTTCGCCTCGGCGACGAGAATCGGCGCCCGCAGCGCCCGATCCAGCAGCTTCTCGACGCCCTCGGGCGTGCCCAGGTCGGCCGGCCGCCGGGGCGGAGCGACGTTGCACAATGCCACAAGCCAATCCCTGAGCGTAAACTGCCCACCCTCATACGTCGCCAGGGCAAGATTCTCCTCCTTTTCCGACAGCTCGTTTCTCACCTGGCTGTTCTTGATCCAGTACTCCCCTCGTCCCCGGGGCTCGGCGGGCCGGGTCAACAGCCGCTGATGAACCTGCGCCGCTTCCGCGAAATTCTCCTTGACCTTCTTCAGTTGGAATTTGTCCACCAACTGACGGTAGAACCGCTCCAGGAGTGGTGTGGCAGCGGCCCTTTGGGCCATCGCCATCGCCTGCTCGTGCGTCCACTTCGGGTTCTCTTTCTGCAGGCGGGCAACCTCGGCTTCGTCAATCGACAGGTTCTCGCGGAGATAGTTGTTCACCAGCATTCGAATGAGCTGCTGCTGCTCGAACTGCTCGATGCCGGACCGGATCATCTCATCGTTGAGATACCCGAGCTTGCGCCCCTCCATGCTCATCGCTTTCTCGGCGACCATCGTGCGCAGGATCGCCTCGGCGGTAACGGGCCCACGATCCTCTACGTCCTCCTCCCCGCGTGGTCGGATCGCCTGCACCAGCCTCGCCTCCAGCTCGTCGCGCGTGATGGTGTAGTTCCCGATCCTGGCCACCACGTCAGGCGACACCGGCGCCCCCTGTCTGGCATTCGGGTCCCTGGGCGGTGCGGGGGTCGGCGCCGACGTCTTGACAGGCTCCGGGGCCGGCCCCGGCGATTCTTTTACTCCAAGTCCGGCAAGGACCGACGGCGCGAGCAGCGTGAGCGAAACAAGCACGATAAGAGACAAGGATTTCGCGGGAATGGCCTTACTCATCCGGACTCTCCTGAATTGCGGACCCTGCCCTCCGCTAATCAATGAATCACTTTGTTTAGAGGATAGGTAATGATCCCGGAAGCTCCGGCCCGCTTGAGAGCCGGGACCAGGGACCTCTCCACGCTGTCGTCGATGATGACCTCGATGGCCACGTACTCCGAATCGGCCAGGCTCGACACCGTCGGGCTTTTCTCAGCGGGCAGGACCCCAAGGATCGCCTCCAGGTCGGCCCGCTTGACGTTCATCTTCAGACCGACCTTGCTGCGCGCCTCGATCGCGGCCCTGAGCAGGATGGACAGGTTCTCGATCTTCTCGCGCTTGAAGCTGTCGCGCCAGGCCTGGCGGTTGGCGATCAGCCGTGTCGTGGAGACGATCACCGTATCGATGACGCGCAGATTGTTGGCGCGCAGGGACGCACCCGTCTCCGTCAGCTCGACGATGGCATTCACCAGCCGCGCCTTTACCTCCGTGGCGCCCCAACTGAACTCCACCTTCACCGGGATGTTCCTGCTCTCGAAATACTGCTTCGTGACGCCGACCAGCTCCGTCGCGATGATCCCCCCTTTCAGGTCCTCGGGGCGCGTCACCGGCGATTCATTGGGCACGGCCAGCACCCAGCGGGTCGGATTGCCGGTCTGCTTGCTGTACGGCAGCTCGCAGACCTCCACGATGTCGCACCCGTTCTCCGTGATCCAGTCGAGGCCGGTGATGCCCGCATCCAGGACGCCGTCGCCTACGTAGCGACCCATCTCCTGGGCGCGCAGGTACACCGCTCGGATCTCCTCATCGTCGAGCACGGGCCAATAACTGCGTTCCGAATCGGAAATATGCAGCCCGGCCTTCTCGAACAGCTCGATGGTCGCTCTCTGCAGGCTCCCCGCCGGCAGGCCGAGTTTCAGGATTCGTTCCGAAGCTGTGTTCATTGCTTATACCTGTGGACTCTTCTCGTCGAACGAGTGTCGTCTTCGCGCCGGGCGAAACGCTTATTTCCTGGCCCTGGATGTCTTCTTGGACTTCTGCCGGGTCCGGCCTTTCGTTTTCCTGAGGCGCTTGCGGGATTCGCTTTCCCGGCGCAGAAGGGCATAGAACGCATAGGCGTCCCTGGCGGGGATTTGCCGCGTCAGGAAGACCTCTACATCCTCTTCGTTCGCATCCGCCTCGACGATCCCGTTGCGCTTGAGGTATTCAACCATCCCGCCGGTCAGCGGAACCGCGTGTGCCTGCAGCGACGTCAGCATGCAGTAATTGACGACAAAGCGACTGACACCCTCGAGTTTCTCGATCCCCTGCCGGGCGGGCCGCTTGCCCAGTTTCAGGAGCGGCTGGAGACTGATCTTATGGTACTCATCAAAGACATCTCTCAAAGCCGAGGTCAGCGCCAGTGCCGTGCTTCGGCTGGACGCCGTGTCTCCGCCCAGCGTCTCAACGATCTCTTCGACCCGTGAGACCCGCAGGTCGTTCCAGTCGACAAAAGCCGCCTTGATTTCCCTGATGGCTTTGTGGGCCGCCGACTCGTTCATCCGTTCGTGGATGATGCCGCAAATGAGAGCCTCGACGGGATCCTCGTAGGTCGTCTTCTCGACCTTGGCGTATGCACGCTTCAGTCCTCGGTAGAGCTTTTTCAGGCGTTGAGCATATTCCTTACTGTTCTTCATGGCCCTTCCAGAGACCGCAGCCGGTTGGCGCCTCACAAATCCAAGCGCGGGAGCAGTCTAACGTCGATCGCGCCTATGCCGCGGTGCGGCGGCACGCCACCCTACTGTTTCGGCTCGGTATCCCGGCCCTGACGTTCGTTTGCCACCTGATCGATCAATCTCATCGTCTCCAGCGTCTTACGAAACTGCTCATCCACACGAAAACGCAGCACCGGACAGAACTTGCTCTCCAGGGCCTCAGCCAGGAAAGACTGGATCCTCGACCGGGCGTGTGTGATGGCCGCAAAAGTCTTGTCCCCGGCACCTTCCGTCGCAGCGAAGATGCTCAAATACACGTCGGCACTGCGCAAGTCCGCCGTCACCTCCACCCGGGTGACGCTGGTGAAGCCCGTGATCCGCGGATCGCTCAGACGATTGGCGATCACGTCGCTCACGACCTCCTTGATCACGCGGGCAACCTTTTCCTGCCTTCGGGTAGGCATAGCGATACTTCCCTTTACGACTGCGAACGGGCGACTCAGGACTGCAGGGTCCGGGCCACTTTGACGATCTCATAGAACTCCAGAACGTCATCCACCTTGATATCGTCAAAGCCGGCGAGCTTTACCCCACACTCGAACCCCGTTTTGACTTCGCGGACATCGTCTTTGAAGTGCTTCAGCGATTCGATGGCAATGTTGTCCCGCACGACAATATTGTTCCGGATCAGCCGGACCTTTGCATTCTTGGCGGCCATCCCGCTGCTGACATAGCAACCGGCCACGGTGCCGACCCGCGAGACCTTGAAGGTAGCCCTGACCATCGCCCGGCCAAGGGCCTTCTCCTGCTCCTCCGGCTCGAGCAGACCGGCCATCGACTTCTTCAGATCGTCGGTGATGCGGTAGATGATGTTGTACAGCCGGATGTCCACACCCTCGGCATCGGCCACCCGCGCCGCATGCTCGTCGGCAACCACGTTGAAGCCGATGATGATGGCGTTGGACGCCTCGGCGAGAAGGACGTCGCCTTCGGTGATGCCGCCCGGCATCGCCTGCAGGATATTCAGCCGAACCTCGCTGGTGCTCAGCTCCGACAGATACTTCTTGAGCACATCGACTGAGCCCTGCACGTCGGCGCGAATGATCAGATTCAACTCCTTGACGTTGCCGGCCTCAATCTGGCTGAACAAGTTGTCCATGGTAATCTGGGTCCGTTCCGCCAACGATTTCTCACGGGCACGCAGCTTGTTCTCTTCGGCGGCGGCCTTCGCCGTGTTGATGTCGTCCAGAGTATAGAGCCGGTCGCCCGCCTGGGGCACGTCGTTCAGGCCGGCGATCTCGACCGGCATCGAGCTGGTGGCAACCTTGATCTTCTTGCCGTAACTGTTGGCCATGGTCCGAACCCGGCCGTACGTATTGCCCGCCAGCACGATATCGCCCTTCTCGAGCCGGCCCTCCTTGATCAGGACCGTCGCCACCGGGCCCTCCTGAGACGACATCTTCGCCTCCACGACCCAGCCCGTCGCCGGGATCGTATCATCGGCCTTCAGATCAAGCAGCTCGGCCACGTAGTCCAGGGCCTCGAGCAGATCGCCGATGCCCTGACCGGTCACGGCGCTGGTCTTGATCACTTCCGTCTGGCCGCCCCATTCGCTCGGCGTCAGGCCCTGCTCGGACAGTTGTGCGTAAACACGGTTGATATCGCAGCCGGGAAGGTCGATTTTGTTCAACGCCACGATAATCGTCACGCCGGCGGCTTTGCTGTGGGCGATGGCCTCGACCGTCTGGGGCATAACCCCGTCATTGGCCGCCACCACGAGGACCACGATATCGGTCATGTTCGCGCCGCGGGCCCGCATGGCCGTGAAGGCCTCATGGCCGGGCGTATCGAGGAAGGTCACCGTCTTGCCGTCCCAGCTCACCTGGGAGGCGCCGATGTGTTGGGTGATCCCGCCGGCTTCACCGGCGGCCACCTGCGTGGACCGAATCCGGTCCAGCAGACTGGTCTTGCCGTGGTCCACGTGTCCCAGCATGGCGGCAACGACGGGCCGTCTCTTGAGATTCTGTCTGTCCCGCAAGTCGAACTCCTTGCGAATCTGCTCCTCCAGCGAGGCCCTCCGCTCGACGACAAGTTCCGTATCGAACTCCATCGCCACGAGTTCAGCCAGCTCGCTGTTGACGGCCTGGTTGGCCGTGGCCATGACGCCCTGCTTCATGAGCTTGCCAATGATATCGGTGGCCTTCACCGCCAACACGGCCGACAGGTCTTTCACCAGGATCGGCTCGCTGATGGCAACCTTCTTCGGCCTGACGGGCATGGCCGTCTCACGCGCGGCCTTGGAGGCGATTCGTCGCGTCGGCCGCAACCGCAGACCCTCGCCCGCGGCGGCGGTCAACCGCGCCTGTCTCTCCTCGATGTCCCTCTGCCGCCAGTTCTTCCTCAACTTGGTTTTCTTGACGGCCTCCTCATCCGTCTCTTCCTTGCGGCGCCCGTGCGTACGGTCCTTATGTCGTTGTCTTATCCCCTTCTTGTCAACGACCCCTACCCGCTTCGATTCCTCGCCGTCTTTGCCCGAATACATCAAGGGCTCGGTAACGGGAGCATCATATCGGGGTTTGGGTCTTGACCTGGGGCGATCCGGAGGCTCCGGCGCCTCGACGCGGACAACCTTGGGTCCGCTCAGTTTCGCCGGTCTGGGCTTATCCAGCATCGGTCCGGCAGGCACGACCACGATGGGCTCTCTCGGCTTCTCGGGTGGACGAATCTCCTCTTCCTTCCTGGCCGGCGGCTCCTCCACCGGGGTTACGGTCGGCGCTGGCGCTTGCTCGACGACCTCGACGGCCTGCCCCTGCGGCTCCAGAACCACCGGCTGTTCCTCCGGCGTCTCCTCTTGCACGACCGGCTCGACCGTCGGCGCCTCGGCTTCCAGGACCGACACTTCGCCTTCCGCGGTCGCCGGCTCTGCCTGTGCCTGCAAGACTCCTCTGTGTCGCGGCTTCCTCTTGACCCGGACCTCATCGAGAACCACTTTCTCGGCCGTCTCTACGGTGGTGACGTTCTCTCCCTCGCTGAACCACTCCCGGATCGTGGCCGCCAATCCCGCCGAGATCGTCGCCATGTGGTTCCTGACGTCCAGACCTTCATCCTGGCACTTTTTCACAATCGCCGCGCTCTTGACGCCGAGCTCGCGCGCTAAAATGTAAACCCTTGTCGTAGCCAAATAGCCTCCACGCTTTACCGTTCTTGTTCTCGATGCGTCGCATTCAAGGTCTTCGCCTGCTGTGCCAACGCCTTTTCCGCCTGCCTCTGGTCGGCCTCAGCGGTCAGTGCCTTGGCTTCACGATCCGCGGCATCGATCAGCCTCTCCGCCAGATCCAGCTCCAGCCGAAGCTCGTTGACCAACGGTTCGGTTCCCACATCATCGAGATCGAGAACGGAGATAATACCTAACGCAATCAGCTTATCCACGATGACGTCGTCGGTGCCCTCGACGCCCTTGACGCACGTGGCCAGCCGTTCAATTCCCTGGTTGTACTCGTCCGGCGTCAGGATATCGATATCCCAGCCGGTCAACCGTGCGGCCAGCCGGACGTTCTGGCCGTGCTTGCCTATCGCCAGACTCAACTGGTCCTCCTCAACGACCACCGTCGCCCGCCCCAACTCGAAGCACAAGGCAATCTCGCTCACCTTCGCCGGCATCAGGGCATTCGCCACCAGGACCTGCGACGATTCGTTCCAGCGGACGATGTCGATCTTCTCGCCACCCAGCTCGTCCACGATATTCTTGATTCGGCTCCCGCGGACGCCCACGCAGGCCCCTACGGGATCGACTTTGTCGTCGTAGGAGGTTACCGCCACCTTGCTCCGATAGCCCGCCTCGCGCGCCAGGGCCCGGATCTCGATGATGCCCTCGGCAATCTCGGGCACTTCGGACTCGAACAGCCGACGAATGAAGTCGGGGTGCGTTCGCGAGAGGATGATCCGGACCTGGCTGGCGGTCTCCTTCACGTCCAGGATCAGGCAACGTATCCGCTCGCCGGGACGGTGCGTCTGCCCCATGATCTGCTCGCCCTTGGGCATGAAGCCCTCCGTCCAGTGGTCCAGATTGATGATCAGCGTCCCGCCCTCGTAGCGAACCACCGAGCCGCTGACGAGCTGTCCTTTTCTCTGGGCGAACTCGCTATAGATGCTGTCTCTCTCGTCGGCCCGGATTTTCTGGATCATGACTTGCTTGGCCGTCTGGGCGGGAATACGCCCCAGCGTCCTGATATCGATGGGCTGGCCATCCTTGAAGGCGCTGACCTTGCCTGAGCTCCTGTCTATCTGAACCACAATCTCGCTGTCCGTATCGCCGAAGTGCTTGCGAGCCGCCGAAATCATAGCTTCTTCGAGGTCGACAAAGATGGATTCCTTGTCGATGTTCTTGTCTCGAGCTATGTTGTCAACGATTCTCAACAATTCCTGGTTCATGATCCGTCTTCCATAAGACCAAAAAAAAGTGGAAACCCTTTACAGTTTCCACTTCAAACACATCCCTGCCGGCCCGAGGTTGTCATCCGCCCTTTGCCTACATCAGTAGCCTCCGATAACGGTTTGACCCTGCAAACGGCTCAAAAAGCCAAACCTCATGCTCAACCTCACTGGCATTTCGACGTTGAAGCAGAAACTTCGATTCCACAGCCGCCATATGTGCGCAAGTGCAGCGCTTACCGTGCTTTATATGCTCACGCCGCTGCACTGTTTACACGTCCGCATAAGAACCATTCCGTGCACCTTTCTCACCGTGCCGACAACTATGGCAGCCATTAGCTTATACCATCAAGGCTGTTATGATAATCGTCAAACCCTTTGGAGGCAATAACTTTTTTGTATATTTTGCCCCTTTTTGGGTCCAATCTATCGCGACGGCCACAGGCCACTTGTTCTGTTAACCGAACAACCAACTAAGAAGAGAAGTCGCTCATGGCCGAAAAACTCGCCATTGGATGTGACAAATCCGGGGCTGCCCGCCGGAATCGAAGCTAGCAGCCAGCCCCATGTTCAGTAGATAGTCCACAATCGTCCGTGACCGTCCGTGTCAGTCCACGCACGGACACACACCCAATCTGTTGTGATTCAAACAGGAGATCTTCCCACTAATAGGGCTGACACAATAATATACGCTCTCGCCGCACGCCCGTTCGCTTGCGCCTTGTCAAAGTCGCGGCTTCTCGCTATATTCCCTGCGGCAGGCAGGTTACGCTCAAGATCGAGGAGTGCAAATGAAACCCAAACTGGTGGTTATCGGAGCCGCCGGACGCATGGGCCGGCGGATTGTCGCCTTGGCGGTGGAGTCCGGCCGGTTCGAGATTGTCGGGGCCACCGAGAGGGCCGACCACCCCGAAATCGGCAAAGACGCGGGCCTCGTCGCGGGCAGCGAACGCCTGGACATCGCCCTGACCGACTCCTGGCCGGCCGAGGCCGATATCGCCATCGACTTCTCCTCACCGGACGAGACCGATAATACCCTCACACAGTGCACTGCAAAGGGCATTTCGCTCGTCCTGGGAACCACCGGTCTGACCGTCGCCCAACAAGACGCGCTCAAATCCGCCGCCAAGACGGTCCCTATCGTCTACGCCACGAACATGAGCGTCGGCATGAACGTCCTATTCTCCCTGGTGGGCAAGGCGGCGGCGATGCTCGGCGAAGATTACGACATCGAAATCGTCGAGCAGCACCACCGCTTCAAGAAGGACGCCCCCAGCGGCAGTGCCCTGACCCTGGCCCGGAACATCTGCCAGGCCACCGGCCGGCCCTATCCCGGCAGCCTCACCCACGGCCGCAGCGGCAAAGACGCCCTGCGCCAAAAGGGCGAGATCGGCATGCACGCCGTCCGCGCCGGCGACATCACCGGCGTCCATTCCGTCATTTACGGCACCCTGGGCGAGACCATCACCCTCAACCACACCGCGCACACCCGCGACACTTTTGTCCGTGGCGCCCTGCGCGCCGCCGAATGGTTGATTGGCAAGCCCCCCGCCCTCTACTCCATGGCCGACGTCCTGGGAATCAAGTAGCCGCCGTCTGCCGGTGCGGCCGGCGAAGCCCGAAGCACGAAGATCGAAGATCGACAACTCCGCCACAGGCGGATGCCTGTTGCCCGGTGCCGTCCCGGAAATCCGAAACAAGCCCCAAATGCGAAGTCCGAATGACGGAAACGCTGTTGCAACATCCTCCGTCCCCCGGTTCCGATGTTACCGCAGCCACTCAGGGTCAAATAGTCGGCACCCGTGAACGACGCCAACGATAGCAATCCGGCCCTCGTCCAGTATCTTGTATAGAATTCGGTAGCTGAAGACCCTGACCTCACGATACCGGTCTTCCTGTACCTCCGGAATCATCTTGCCGATCCGTGCATGCTCCTGGAGCTTGCGCGTCTCCTTGATGATGAGTTGGACGACCCGACGAGCTTGGCGGGAGAGTCTTTCTCGATGTACGAACCGATCTGCTCCACCTGCTCGACGGCCTTGATTGTCCAGATCACCTCAGCCATTTCGCCAGTCGGCTCTCCACTTCCTCATGGGTGAGGGTTTTGCCGTCCTCGATATCCCGCTCGCCTCGTTCAATGCACTCCAGAACGTAGAGATGGTACTGGATATCCTCGAAGGTCGATTCTTCCGGCATTCGCGATATTACTTCGCATACCTTCTGTTTGATGGTCATGGGACACTCCTGACTGCAACCGACGATCCAAACGCATTCTACCACATCTGCGTCCCTCAGGCAAGTCGAATGGCTGGGGCGTCTCCAACCGGCATCGGGCACGTGCCGGCGCGCCTCCAGGTTTTTCATCGGGCGTCATCAGAACTGTTGTTGATTCGCGAAGACGAGAGGAGCCTATCCGCCCCCCGGCCGGACTTTGACTTCACACTTCAAACTTGACACTTTGGCCGCCCAGGCCTCTNNNNAACGCAACGCCCATGTCGAAAAAGCAGAATGGCCCCCTGCTCACGTTAAGGTGCTGCGAAAGTGAACTGTGTAATTGCCCGCCGCCCCCCGGCCCCCTTTAATTCCCACACAGGAGGTTCCCAGGAGGAATCTGCAAAAAAAAACGATTTTTCGCTTGCAGGCCTCGCAGGTGATGCGTAAGATTATCTTACTATTGGTAAGGAGCTTAACCATGACACGACATGAAGC
>JABAOC010026987.1_pt1 | contig 14005 bp, 15 predicted proteins | sample 7062161 | NCBI WGS metagenome assembly JABAOC01 (sample SAMN14538625, study PRJNA623070) | marine sediment metagenome | biome: marine biome [ENVO:00000428]; feature: marine pelagic biome [ENVO:01000023]; material: deep marine sediment [ENVO:00002113] | place: India: Gulf of Khambhat ... | reverse complement strand
TCGATGCTTTCAAGAAGCTCCATGCGAATCTTGGTATCGAGAGATACTTCGAATAACTGTATTCCCATTTTTTCTCTTATCTGCTTGAGGACGGAACCGCTGTAGGATTCCTCTTCTGTTGTTTCCGCTGAAGGATCATCGTCAGAAGCCAAATTCCCTCTTGGAGATGATGAAGAGCTATGCCGTCCCTTTAAACTCTCCATGAGTTTTATGAATGCTTCCTCGACCTGCTGAAGGATTTCCTTTCTTTCCTTTTTTGAAAACTCATCCGCAATTGGAGATATCACGACAGAGTCAGTCGAATACAACTTTTTCAATCGGTTGTAGGCATTCCTGATTTCCAATATTGTGGCATCAGGAGAAATCTCGAGAGTTTTAAAATACTTCTTCAGATCTTTATTAGACATGTTTAACTTCTTGAAACTTTCATCTCTCTCTCATAAAGAAGATTCTCAGTGAAAACTCCAATCTCCTTGGCGACGCGCGATAATGAATAATTCAGCATCAGTGGCCGTCTCTCCCGGATAGACCTCCATACAGCATCATCATACTCAATATAACCGGCAAACTGGGCATTTATTCCCAGATACTTCATGAAAATGCTCTTCATGGAAGACCCAATAAGGATATCCTGACTGCTTCGTATCTTGTTCAACACCAAATAAACCTTAAAATCATACAATTCTTTATCGAGTATATCCCCTAAATAAGAGAAGCTTTCTTTGAGACTCTCAATGAGTTCCTTCAAGCTTTTAATCTTGTATTTTTCCCTCTGTTCCCACATGTGCTCGACAATTTCCTTGAAGCCGTAGGCTCTCAAGGACATCCTTATTTTCCTGAATAATGCATTCTTCACAAAATGATACATGTTTTCAATGGCAATGATTTCTGGCTCCAGGACTGCAATCCTCTTGTCAGCCATGAGGAATGTATCAATAGTGTTATTATGGCTTCCTCCTCCTAAATCAATGATGACATATTGTTTATTCAGTTTCATTATGTGTCTGAACAGCTTGAGTTTCTGAGTGAATTTTATGCTGTCAGATGCGAGGGAATGGACATCTCCGGTTATGAGGGACATATTGTCCACACCGGTTTTCACAGCAAGCCTAGAAAGAGGGATTCCCATTTCAAAAAAATTGGTCAGGGATTTCTTCGGTCTGTTTATGCCCAGAAACGAATGGAGGTTAGCCCCGCCGATATCGACATCTATCAGGACAACTTTCTTTCCAGCTTTCGCCAGAAAGATTCCGATGCTGCTGGTTAAAAAAGTCTTTCCAGTCCCCCCTTTGCCGCCGCCAATCGCCCAGATATTCCCTTCCTTCATTTCTTTCAATTTATCCACTTTATGGAAAGAGTATGTATGTTCTTCTAAACAATATAATAAATTTGGTTCATGCGTCAACCTCCCCCAGCATTGCAATTTAATGTTTTTTATGCTATACATCCCTTTAAATTTTTTAAAGAGTGTGCTCCCATGACAATACTCAATCTGATTCCATTCTCTTTTATCCTCGGTTTTCTGGGATTCTTTTTTGCAATACTTCTGTACTTTCTGATTAAACGATACCCGAAAGGAACCGAGATCATGAATGACATCGCTGAAGCGGTTCATTCCGGGGCCATGACATTTCTGAGAAGAGAATACAGCTTCATCTCGATTTTCGTCGTCGTCCTTTTTGCTGTCCTGTGGAAACTCTTTTCAATCTACACGAGTCTGGCCTTTCTGACTGGAGCCACATGCTCATTACTCGCCGGTTTTGTCGGGATGAAAGCCTCCACCCGGTCGGCTGTTCGCGCTACCCAGGGGGCAATAACAGGCGGAACCCCCCGAGCTCTATCCATTGCCTTCCAGGGAGGAGCTGTAATGGGAATTTCTGTGGCTGCCCTGGGCGTGGCTGGAATAGGCATCTTCTACTTTTTCACCAAAGACCCGATGATCATCAACGGATTTGCCATGGGAGCCAGTTCTGTCGCTCTTTTTGCCCGCGTGGGAGGGGGAATCTACACCAAAAGTGCGGATGTCGGTGCGGACCTTGTGGGAAAAGTTGAAGCGGGCATTCCAGAAGATGACCCGCGTAATCCGGGAGTCATTGCTGACAATGTTGGCGATAATGTGGGGGATACAGCCGGGATGGGTGCCGACCTTTTCGAATCCTACGTGGGTTCCGTTATCGCCTCAATCGCCATCGGCGCCACTCTCAATCCCGCAGTCAACTACATGTCTCTTCCACTTTTCTTGATTGTGCTCGGTCTGGTCAGCTCGATCATTGGTGTTTTTTCGATAAATATTCTCAAGAATATCAGCCCGCAATCTGCCCTGAGGAATGCGTATTACATCAGCGGCATCCTGTTCTTAGTAGGATCCTTTTTTGCAGTCAAAGTCATTCTAGGAGACCTGAATGTCTTCTGGGCCGTTCTGAGCGGAATGCTTTCCGGTGTCTTTATAGGCCTGGAAAGCGAGTATTTCACATCTGGCCCTCCGATCAAGACGATTGCCAGGACAGCCCAAACCGGAAGCGCTCCGACCATCATCACCGGCCTGGCTGTGGGCTTCCAGAGCACGATCTTTCCTCTCCTGACCATAGCTGCCGCTATTTTTATTTCCTACAGATTGGCTGGACTCTACGGTATTGCGCTCGCAGCAGTCGGCATGCTGGCCACTATCGGTATCGTCATGTCTACGGACTCCTACGGTCCCATTGCGGATAATGCTGGGGGCATAGCGGAAATGTCCAAAGCCGGTCCAAGCATCAGAAAAATAACGGACAAGCTCGATTCACTGGGAAACACGACCGCAGCCATCGGCAAAGGATTTGCCATTGGTTCTGCCGCTCTCACGGCTCTAGCTCTTTTCTCTGCGTATCAGAAAACTATGAATACGCTCCTGATAAATGCAGGAAAAAATCCGCTGAGCATCAGCCTGACCAATGTCGAAACAGTCATCGGTTTACTGATCGGTGCTCTCATGCCTTTTGTCATCGCATCTCTGACCATTAAAGCTGTCGGAAAGAATGCCAACAAAATGGTCATGGAAATCAGAAGACAGTTCAAGGAAATCAAAGGATTGATGGAAGGGAAGGCCAAGCCCGATTCTGACCGCTGTATCGATATCGTGACTCGAGGGGCATTAGTTGAAATGGTTCTCCCCGGACTTCTCGCCGTAATCGTCCCACTCCTAGTCGGTTTTCTCATCGGACCCGAGTCCCTGGGTGGATTTTTAGCTGGAGCGACGGCGACAGGAGTTCTCATGGGGATCTTCATGGCCAATGCCGGAGCATCCTGGGATAACGCCAAAAAATGGATCGAGGAAGGCAACCTGGGAGGCAAGGGGACAGAAGTTCATGCCGCCTCTGTGATCGGAGATACTGTCGGTGATCCCTTGAAAGACACTTCAGGCCCCTCTATGAACATCCTGATCAAACTGATGGCCGTGGTAAGTCTTGTTTTTGCCCCTCTTATCATGTAGGAATCTGAGCCCGGCCCCATTTGTTTGATATTCTTTTTTATTTCAGTTATAATTCTCGCCTCTTTATATTCCCGAAAAGGACAATTGAGGCTCAAATATGAAGGTCAATGTTTGGAACACCATTCTCCAACTCAGTAAAGAAAGAGGAGTGGAGACAGGTGTGATTGTCAATGCCATAGAAGAGTCTTTGAGAGTCGCTTCTTCCAAGTATTTCGCCAGTGAAGAAGATGTTCATATTTCATTTCAACCCGAAAAAGGAGAATTAAGAGTTTACACGGTTAAAATCGTTAAAGAGAATCCCCTGGACGCGGAGAGAGAGATCTCCTTAAAAGAGGCAAAAAAGATCGATGACAAAGCAAGCGTCGGGAAGGAGATTGAAGTTGACCTGCCTTCAGACACACTAGGCCGCATCGCTGCCCAGGCTGCGAAGCAGGTCATCTTTCAAAAAGTCAGAGATGCAGAACAAGAAAAGATCTATGAATCCTTTGCTCCCCGCTTAGGGGAAATTGTGACTGGCGTTTTGAGAAGAGTTGAACCGAACAAGAACATGATTCTTGAAGTGAACAAGACGGATGTACTCTTTCCTCTCCGAGAAAAACTGAGGAATGAAGAATTCGCCAGGGGGGATAGGGTTAAAGCTGTCGTCACTCAAGTCCGCAAAGAAAATAAAGGGCCTCAAGTTGTTGTCTCGAGAGCGGACCCAAAATTTTTGGCGAAACTATTGGAGCTAGAAATCCCGGAAATTGCCAACGGAGACATTGAGATAAAGGACATCGTCCGCCAACCTGGAGAAAGAGCAAAGGTAGCCGTCCTCACTACAGAAAAAGACATTGATCCCATCGGAGCCTGCATCGGAGTCAAAGGAAACAGGATCATGGCTATCAGCAAAGAATTAGGTGGAGAAAAAATCGATGTCATCGAGTGGGCAGACAATCCTTTTGTCTATGCCAAATCAGCTTTGAGTCCGGCAAAAGTCGAAAAAGTCTTTATCCTGGATAAAAACGAAAAAATCATGCAAGCCATTGCGTCATCGGACCAGCTTTCTCTGGCAATAGGCAAGAAAGGGACGAATGTCAGACTGGCTTCGAGGCTTGTCGGCTGGAAAATAGAGATTAAGGAAAAATAGGTTGAACACAACAAACCTGGAGAATCGGTAAAACATGAATCCACAAGAAAAGAAAAAAAAAGAAAAGCCAAAGACCGATGCTGCGAAAAGCACCGCAAAAAAGTTCACTCTGAGAGAGGGAGAGACATTAAAAGAACTCTCTGAAAAAATAGATGTTAAAACAAAAGATATTATCGAAATACTCAGGACAAAAGGACAAACGGTCAGCGTTAATGATTTGGTTAATGAATCCTTGGCCGAGTTGCTTTCCAAAGAATTCAATCTCAAACTGGAGCTGGTCTCTATCGAGGAAGAGATCCGCACTCAGGCGGAAAGCGCTCCAAAAGAAATGCTATTGCGGCCCCCTGTGGTGACCATTATGGGTCATGTGGACCATGGGAAAACGACTCTTCTGGACGCTATCAGAGAATCCAATCTAGTCGGAAAAGAATCAGGCGGTATCACACAGCATATCGGGGCCTACAGAATTTTTCATGATAAGCGCCCGATAACATTCATCGATACTCCTGGTCATGAGGCTTTCACTCATCTAAGAGCCCGGGGAGCCAAATTGACTGACATCGTCGTGCTGGTTGTGGCTGCAGATGATGGAGTTATGCCTCAAACCAAGGAAGCCATCAATCATGCCAAAGACGCCGGCGTTCCGATAATGGTTGCCATCAACAAAGTCGATAAAAAAAATGCAGATATAGATAAGGCAAAACAGCAGTTGTCAAAAGAAGGCCTTCTTGTTGAGGATTGGGGCGGCAAAACTATCAGTGTTGAAGTCTCAGCCAAGGAAAAAACAAACCTGGACGAGCTTCTGGAGATGATCCTTCTTCTGGGTGACGTGATCGAAATCAAGGCGAATCCCAGTGTCCCAGCTCAAGGAGTCGTTCTGGAGGCGAGCCTAGACGCTAAAAAAGGCGCAGTGGCAACTGTCATCATTCAACATGGCACTCTCCGCCAGGGAGAGGCTTTCATCTGTGGAACAATTCATGGAAAGGCCAGAGCTCTTTTTGATGAAAATGGTAAACCCTTGAAAAAGGCAGAGCCTTCTATGCCCGTTGAAATTCTGGGCTTTTCTGATGTCCCTGTGGCCGGAGACTATTTTCAAGTGGTTTCAGATTTGGAGACGGCCAAACAGATCACTCAATACCGCCTGTCACAGGTTAAAAAGGCTGAAGTGCCCCGACCCGAGCATCTCACGCTAGATGAGCTGTTTAAAAAAATGGAAAAAGGCGAGGTCAAAGAGCTTCCTCTCATCATTAAAACTGACGTTCATGGTTCTGTGGAAGTACTCTCAGATATCCTTCCTAATCTGAGTACCGACCAGATCAAGATAAAGATTGTTCATTCAGCCACAGGAAAAATCGCTGAATCCGATGTGCTTCTCGCTACGGCCTCTAACTCAATCATAATCGGATACAACACCAAACCCGACCAGAAAATCCTGGATATGGCTAAGGAAGAAAACGTAGAGATAAGGACATACAAAGTTATTTATGAACTCACCAAGGACATAAAAGAAGCGATGTCCGGAATGCTGGAGCCTGTACTTAAAGAAACGTATTTAGGAAGAGCTGAGGTCAGACGCATCTTTCGCATTTCAAGAGTCGGCGTTATTGCCGGCTGTTATGTCACAGATGGAACGATCAGCCGGAATGCCGAAGCAAGAGTCTTGAGAGACGATGAGGAAGTCTTCAAGGGAAGGATCGCCTCTCTCAAACATCTCAAGGAGAACGTCACTGAAGTTAAAAAAGACTATGAATGCGGCATCCGTCTGGAGAAATTCAAGGAAATCCAAGAAGGCGATATCATAGAAGCTTTCACAATCGAAAAAGAAATTCCTAAATAGAACCTGGTTTAAGTTGTATCAATGGTTATTGGATTCTTATCTTTAGAGATTTACCTCCCCTATTCTCACTCACTGAAGGAAAAAAGAAAAAGATTATCTATTCTCAAGAGCCGTCTGACGAAAAATTACAACGTCGCCTTTTCTGAACTTGAGTATCAGAACAAATGGCAGAGAACCAGAATCGGCATAGTGACTCTCAACAGCCAAAAAAAGCCAGTAGAAAGCCTGTTCAGCAAAATCATAGATAATGTTGAAAAGAATGTAGACGGACAAATCATTAATTATGAAACTCACTATTTCTAAAAAACAGCTCAGCTATAAGTTAATTATAAATTGTCAGCTTCTGGCCATCTTTTATAAAAGAAAAAAGAAATGAGCCCATCACGACGCCAAAAGAGAGTCGCCAGTTTGATAAAAGAGGAGCTCAGCCGTCTACTCATCGAAGAGATCCAGAGTTCTTTTTCGGGCTTGATAACGGTGACACGAGTGGAGATGACCGCTGATCTGAAAACAGCTCACATTTATTTAAGTATTTATGGCACGACGCAAGAAGAATCCATCCTCGAAATCCTGGATAAAAAAAAGGGCTTTCTGAGAAAATCTATTGCCTCCAAAGTCAAATTAAAGTATAATCCCATGCTAATTTTTTCGACGGACCCAAGTCCTGAGTATCAATCGAGGATAGACCGGTTATTAGACGAAATGAAAAAAAATGAAAAATGATCCCGCGCGCTTAATCAGTCAAAAAATTCTCGACAGTCAGCGCATCGTTGTGACTTCTCATTTGAGGCCAGACGGAGACTCAATCTGCACCAGTCTTGCACTGGCCTTCATGGGAGAACTCCTGGGAAAAGAATTCGAAATCATTAATAAGGACAAAACACCTTTTCCCCTGAATACTGTCCCGGACGTGGAAAAAATCCAGATTGGGCAAATACCAGCTCAAAAATTTGATCTAGCCATCCTTCTTGAATGTGCCAATGTTTCTCGCTCAGGACAGGAAAACCTGGACAATTATTTCAAAATCAACATCGACCACCACCATTCGAATGATTACTATGCAGACATCAACTGGGTGGATCCTGAAGCATCCGCAGTCGCCGAAATGATCTACACGCTGGGAGAAAAGCTCGATATACAGTTTACTCCTCAAATATCCAATCATCTGTATTGCGCGATTGTCTCTGATACTGGCTCATTCCAGTTCTCTAACACCAGTTCCAGAAGCTTTAAGGTCTGTCATAAGCTCCTCGATCATGGTGCCAGTTCCATCCAGATCGCTGAACTCTTGTTCAACAATAATTCCCCAGAAAAAATCAAACTGCTCGGCCAGGTCCTCTCCACACTGCAAATGAATCCCAAGGGAAACATAGCCACCATCACTATGTTCAAAAAAACCATGGACTATCTTCAGCTTAAGGAAGTCGACACTGAAGACATCACCACTTTGGCCCGTTCCATTAAAGGAGTTCAAATGGTCCTGTTTTTCAAAGAGATCGAGAAGAACACATTCAGGGTTAGCCTCAGGTCAAAAGGGAGAGCGAATGCAGCCTATGTGGCAGAGAATTTCGGCGGAGGAGGACACGTTCACGCAGCGGGCTTTACAGTGACAGGGGAGCACAAAAAGCTTATAAAGGAAATTCCTGAAATAGTCGCCAATCTATTAAAAAATCAGCCAAAAAAAATCCAAAACAAGCATAAAGATATCACCACTTAGTGAATCATGGACGGGCTTATCCTCGTCAATAAATCCCAAGGCATTACATCTCACGATGTCGTCGTCCAGATCAGGAATATCCTGGGGATACAAAAAGTTGGACATTATGGGACCTTAGATCCTCTCGCTTCAGGGCTGGTGGTTGTTGCCGTCGGAAAAACGACAAGGCTCTTCCCCTTTTATTCCAAAAAGGATAAAACCTACGCAGGCCGAATGAGGTTGGGATTCACTACGGATACGTTTGATTCCACAGGAAAACCCACTTCAACAGAAAAAAAGAAACTCCCGCAAGAAGCTGAAGTTCTAAAGGCTATGAAAAAATTTGTGGGAGAGATTGAGCAAATTGCTCCGCCTTACTCTGCAAAAAAATATAAAGGAAAACCGCTCTACGAATTAGTCAGAAGAAACGAGAAATTCGAGCTGAGGCCAAGCCAGGTTTCCATTCATTTTTTTGATCTGGTCAATTATACTCCACCTGAACTTGAATTCAGGGTTGGCTGCTCCTCAGGAACCTATATCCGGTCTCTCGCCCACGATTTAGGCCTACGCCTTGGCTGTGGAGCTCACCTCTCTGAACTCACCCGGACTGCAGTCGGAAATTTCCATAAGGATGACAGCCTCGAATTAGACAAAATCCAACAACTGAGCAGCGAAGGACATATCGAGAAATTTCTGATTCCCCTCGAGTTACTACTTCCTGAGTTCCCCAAGATCATCCTTAACGAGAGAGGCTCTATCCTGGCAAAGAACGGCAATAAAATCTCTTCTGAAAATATCCAAAAAATCTTCCAGGATGAATCATCCCCTCAGGAAGATTTTCAGGAAAAAGAGGCCCTTTTCAGAATGTTCAGCCTTGAAGGAAAGTTTCTGGCGTTAGCCAAAAAAATCCTGGAGAAAGACCACTTCCATCCATTCCTGGTTATTGCTTCGAGTGATGATCCCACTGACTGAGAAATAATAACTGAGCTCTTTCTCATAAATCCTTTTTTTAAATTCGTTAGATTTTTCGAATTTTCATTAATTACGGGGATAAACTTCCAAATTATTAACAATTCTTAGTTTATCTTTATTCAATCCTTGAATTTTCATACAAGTTATTGTATTTTATACGGGATATGAGACTGAATAAAAATCAAATTGAGCATCTGGCATTTATCGCTGTCAGAAATCTCATCAAAGAAGAAAAAATAATTGCTGACAACAAAAATAAACTTATTGAAGAAATCATTAACCTAATTACCGATGAATTCCAAAAAGAAGATAAGCTTGACCAGGAGGTTCGGGATATCCTCAGTAAGCATATGGAGAAAATCCGGAAAGAGAATATCGAATACCAGACTATGTTCAGGATGATCAAGACAAAATTAGCGAAAGAAAGGAATATAGTACTTTGACATTGAGGCTGTCCAGGGAAAAAATTAACTTTCTATCTCGCATAATACTCAACTCACTGTTTGAAAACGACCAAGTCGAATTCCTCGATGATCCCAACGAAATCAGGCTCGTTATTGTCAAAAGTATCGAGGAAGAGATAAAACTCTACAATATAATCGACAAGAAGGCTGTTGAAAAAATTCAATCCCAGAAGAAGGCCATTGAAGAAGGAAGCAGAGAGTGGGAAATTCTGTACCGAAAATACTACAATGAGGAAATCCAGAAGCTCGGTAAACTTATTGAATAAAACCGCCTCAAATAAGGGAAAAAATAACTTCATCGAATTCGAAGAGAGAGTCCGCTATTCAGAGATTGACCGGATGGGGGTGGCTCATAATAAAAATTACTTCGAATGGTTTGAGATCGGGCGAACCGAATATTGCCACAGAAAAAACATCCCGTATAAAAGTATCGAAGACCAGGGCTATTATTTAGTCGTGGCCGAGGCTTTTTGCCGCTACAAGAGACCGCTTCGCTACGATGAATCCTTTCTTATCCGAGTCTCTTTAAAGGAGATTTCCCCTAAAAAAGTTGTTTTTGGTTATGAATTAGTGACCAAAAATGAAAAAAAAACAATTGCTACCGGCTATACCGTCCACATTTCGACTAATTCCAAGGCTGAGGTTCGCTCCCTTCCTCAAGATATCTTGAATAAACTCAAAGGACTGTAATCACACACACAAAAGAAAACGAGAGATATTCTTTAGAATATTTCCCCCGGATTGAACTGAAATTCTCAGACAACCTTTCCGATTATGAGATATATCCCTTCCTCTCTAAATACAGTTTTAAAGCATCTTTCCAGTGGGAAAATTCATCCAATCCAATCTCTTTGGCTTTTTTGTTCTCCAAAACAGAATAAGAAGGCCTGACAGCCCGAGCTCCATAAGATTCGGAATCGACAGGAATGAGCTGTGGGCCTTTCCCAATCAGAGCAAATATCGTTTCTGCGAATTCGAACCATGTGCACTGTCCTTCATTCGTTAAATGGAAGAGGCCATAATGCTGCGTCTGAAGGAGTCCTTTAATTTTTTGTGCGAGTTCTGCGGTTGAAGTGGGCGTTACCCATTGATCATTTACCACTCGGAGAGCCTTTCCTTTCTCCTCAAGAGAGATGACTGCGTCAACAAAATTGGACCCTTTGCCCCAACAGCCAGCCTCCCCGAAAAGCCCACAGGTGCGAATAAGGAAAAAACGCTGAAGGATAGAGCGGACAAAGTATTCTCCCGCCAGCTTTGAGACTCCATACACATTCAAGGGATGTGGAGTGTCTTCCTCCACATATGGAGTCTTCTTCTTCCCGTCGAAGACATAATCCGTGCTGAAATGGACCAAAACTAAATTCAAGTCCTTACAAATGAGGGCAAGATCCCTGACTGCTATGGTGTTCACTTCAAAGGCCTTCAGAGTCTCTTCTTCGCATTCATCAACTCTGTGAAAGGCAGCCGTATTGATGACAATTTCGATATCGAGCTGCGAAAGAGTTTTTCTGGTTTCTTCAGGCTTTGTGATATCAAAATCAGGATAATAGAAGGGAAAAACCTTATTCCCCTTTAAGGATTTCACGCAATCCGACCCGAGCTGTCCGTCAGCTCCGATAATCGCAATATTCATCATTAGTTGAAGCTATTCAAATCCTTAATCTTGCTTTTTTGTGCTGAGAAAACCTTTTACTATCTGCCTGATGAGACCTGAGTCCCTCGGTGTTGACCGGAGGGCTTTTTCAAAAAACGGCAAAGTCTTCAGTTCCAATGATACGAGGTTCTTTAACAGTATTCGGGCATTTGAAACATTGATTTCAGGATGAATCTGGAATCCCCAGACTGGCCTATCTTTTAATTGAAATGCCTGAACGTGGCAGTGAGCAGATGATGCCAGAATCTGTATATCTCCGGTTGAATCCACAACCTCATCAAAGTGAACAGAGAAGGAATACGCCTGCCTTTTTTCCCCTAAGAGTTCACTGCCTTCTTTAATCTGAATTGGAATCCATCCCACTTCAGGATGTTTGGCTCTGCGAACAGAGGAAGGTCCGAAGAGTGCAAAAGCAAGAAGTTGATGCCCATAACAGCTTCCGAGTGTGGGAATACCCTTATCGATTGCTTCACGGATGACATCGGCTTCTTCATACACCCAGCTTTCCCTTTCTACAATAGACGCTTCTGACCCAGTCAGCAGCAAATGTGTGTAGCCACCTTGGCTGAAATCAGGGAATTGGCTTTTTGTCGCTCTGAAGCCATCCCATTCCACATCAAGAAAGGGTATCCAATGTTCCTCAGGATTGTAGACAGACGAATCAATAGAATTGTCGATAAAAGCGAGTTTCACTTCCTTCATTTTACTTCGCCGGAAAATATTCTGATGAAATATTCTCACAAATTATATCCATTCAAGAGCAAAAGACAACTTCTTTCTTTTTCGCACATTTTTCTTTGAGTTTAAAGCACTGATTCTGGTATAATTCATTTTCACCAAAGGAGGAATTAAAGTGCACAATGTAAAAGAAGAAACAGAACTCCACGTAACAACTCCTAATGAGCCAGGAATATTAGGTCGCGTACTGGGAACTCTTGCCAATGCAGGCGTAAACCTTAGAGCACTTCGCGCTCATGCTGAAGGGAAAAAAGGAATTTTCCTCCTTATAACTTCCGATAATAAAAAGGCCGAGAAAGCTCTTAAAGTATTACGCTATAAAGTCAAAATAAACAAGGTTGTTACCATCGAGATAGAGGACCGCATAGGGGCGGGGGCAGAAATAGGTGCTCTTCTGGGAAATGCCGCTATCGACATTGATTATTGCTATGGCACTTCTAAAGGCACTGGAAGAGCTCTTTTGGTGTTTCAAACGAATAATAATAAGAAAGCTGTCGAAACTCTGGGCTAATCCTTGAAAATCAAGCTCTTCCTCGAAGTGGGAATTCCTCTCTGCAGGTAAATATTCAGCGCTATCTATCACTTCTTTCAATAAAATAACGTCTCATTGATGAGGGTCAGTAAATTGGACTCTTCTGATATCAACAGAGGAAAACAGAGCGAAACAATCCCACCATTAAATGTCACGCGTTCGACTGTTTCTTTGTTTTCGACGGATGATCCTGTTGACAAACTGCCTCTCGTTCTAGTCCCGCTCGTATCTTCCGCTGGAGTCCGTTTCCCTAAAACTTCAGAGATGCATCGATCACATATATGCGGAGATAACGTCCTGAAGAGTCTGGCTGACCGGAATAGTTTATCTCAAAAACTCAGATGCATTCCAGGATTGGGGACAGCACTGCCAACTAAAGAAGTTCAGAGCCAACTCAATGAGGCCGGTGCTGTGTTTTTTTCACTTAGAGAAAAGATGAACTCGGATTCGGGGAGAAATCCAGCCTCTCAAAAGTCTCCTCCCTTTCCCGCCAGTCTGAACTCGCTTTTTGATTACTTAATGAGCGCTCTCCGAGTGAGTTCAGTCAAAGGCGCTGTCTTTAATATAAAAATCGGAGAAGGGAGTCCAATTAAAAAAATCCGGGAAGCCAGAAATCTAGCGCAGTCGCTGAAAGGTATTTTCAAACGCAGGCAGATTAAGACATCTTTATTTTTGACTGACTCAAGCCAGCCAATCGGTCAGGCTTTGGGGAATTCCCTTGAAATCAAAGAGGCCGTCGAAATACTCAAAGGCTCGGGTCCTCTGGATTTGCTCAAGCTGGCTTTAGAATTCGGGTCAGACATGCTTATTTGTGTTGATAAGACACTGTCTAAAAGTGAAGCCAAAGAGATTCTTAAAAGAAAAATATTGAATGGAGATGGTCTTAAAAAATTCCGAGAGATCATCGATGCTCAAAAAGGAGACACTCGAGTCATAGATAATGCTTCGCTTCTTCCTTCTTCTGAGGAAAGAATAAAAATCCGTTCCAGCCAAGCCGGCTTCATTCAGAAAATTGACACGAAAAAACTTTATTCAGTCTATCTCACATGCATATCACAGGAAAGGAGTCCGGCCGACTCCGGAAAGTGTGGAATCGGTTTTGTCCTCCAGAAAAAATCCGGCGATTGGGTAAAAAAGGGCGAAAGTCTTATTGAAGTCCACAGCAGCAGCAAAACCAGCCGCTCCTGGACTGAGGATGAATTCCACGAAATCTTTACAATCTCCGAAACTCCCCCACTCTTTCAACCATTGATCATCGAAAGAATTTGTGATTAGCTCTATCGTCAATCTACAATAATAAAAAAAACCGGAATTCAAAGCTTTGATCCTTTTTATGGCAAAGGGAGGCCACTCAGGACAGGTGGATCCCGAAAACACGCCACTTTTGCCCCTACGAGAATCAAAGACATTCCTGAATACCATCTCAGCATTGGCTCCCGTTAAATTTGAGCGAGGAAATGGATTCAATAAGAATTACGAATTTCTGTTAGAAAAAAAATTTTTTGTGTGGTAGACTT
>JABAOC010033292.1_pt1 | contig 14007 bp, 11 predicted proteins | sample 7062161 | NCBI WGS metagenome assembly JABAOC01 (sample SAMN14538625, study PRJNA623070) | marine sediment metagenome | biome: marine biome [ENVO:00000428]; feature: marine pelagic biome [ENVO:01000023]; material: deep marine sediment [ENVO:00002113] | place: India: Gulf of Khambhat ... | reverse complement strand
ACTTAACAGCTCTGTGCTTGTTAACATTGGCATAGCAGTAAATACAGCCGTGCGGGCAGGTATCATAGGTGCCGATATCGGAGCTTTCCGTACAGCCGCATTGTGCCCTGGTAGGCTTTTCCTTATACACAAATCCTTCCGGATAAAACAGGCTCTCAATAACACTGCCGTCTACACAATGGCCTTTTTGAATGTCATCGTTTACCAAATAATCGCCGCAGCACGAAAACATCCGCATGCCGTGACACTTTGCAATCTCAGACAACTCATTTGCCAGATCGATTTTGAAATCTTTACTGCAACTTGTTATTTTCACGCCTGCAGTTTTTTCGAGTTCTTCGAAGTTGCGTTTAACCTTGCCGTATTCAGTCACAAAACTAAAGTAACAGCGCTCAACCAGGCCCTCGAACTCGGATGCAAGCTCTTCGAAAGCTTTGATGAAAAAGTTGCGGTCACAAACGCCGGAGACGATAATCGGGTCGAACCGCCAGTTTATATGCTGTGGAGAATACGTCCTGCTGAGCCGCTTGAGACTTTCAATCGCTGCTTGTCTTTCCACGTCGCTTTCAAAGACATCCGGCAGAGCCGTCACAGTGTAATTGAAATAGAATTTATATCCCATCTGGTCGATAATTTTCAGTTTCTCAAGAAAAGGATTGAAATTCTTGGACCAGAACACGAAGCAAACAACATCTCTGGGCTTTAATGATACAATATATTTCCGCCCTCCGAACGGATTAACCACGCCGGCAAAACCCTCTTCGAGCCGGCGCATAAACCAGTCGCCGTAAAACGCAGGAACATCGGTTCTGCGAGAAACCGAAATAATTCTTCTCATAACCAGCTATTCTCCTGAACGAAACTGAGCTAAATCTTATGTAACAAAAGCTCGTAACACAAGCATATTTCCTATCCGGCAAAGGCCTTGACGCATCAAAAGGATTCGATTACAGTTTTTATCCATAAAGAAAGCTGATTCGCGTTCTATATGGGAGCCCGACTATGAAACGTTTGCTTTTTGCTTTAGTTATCATGTCGAGTATTTTTCCAAAGCTTTGCTCAGCCGGACATAATGTGGTTTTTGAACGGCTTGACAAGCCGCGTGTTATTGTGCTGACTGACATCACAAACGAGCCTGATGACGAGCAGTCAATGGTGCGTTTCCTGGTTTATTCCAACGAATACGACGTCGAGGGTTTAATAGCGACAACTTCTGTTTGGCTCAGAGATAAAGTCCGGCCTGAAAAGATCCGTGAGCGAATAGAAGCATATGGTAAAGTACGCAAAAATCTGCTGAAGCACGTGCCGGGATATCCAACTGCCGAACATTTGTTAAGCGTCACCAAGGCCGGGTTGCCTGAGTTCGGCATGGAAGGAGTCGGCCCCGGCAAAAGCTCCGAAGGTTCGCGCCATATTATAGAGGTAGTTGACAGGCCGGATGAGCGTCCCATCTGGATTAGTATCTGGGGCGGGGCCAACTGCCTGGCTCAGGCACTCTGGGATGTCAAGTACACCAGGAGCTCCGAACAACTGGACGCTTTCGTTTCCAAGCTGCGGGTTTATACAATCTCCGATCAGGACAATTCCGGACGCTGGATGCGCATTACATTTCCAAATCTGTTCTACATCGTCACGCCCAGTGAGGTAGGCCACCACGAATACTATAAAGCTACATGGACTGGTATTTCCGGGGACCGACAGTATAAGAACGGCCCCTTCCACAAATTCGAGCTTGTCGACAATCCCTGGCTCGAGCAAAACATTATAAAAGGTCACGGCCCGCTTGGCGCGCTTTATCCGAAACTGAAATATATCATGGAAGGTGACACACCCTCGTTCTTCGGCCTGATAAGCAACGGACTGGGCAGCCGCATCAGCCCTTCGTATGGAGGCTGGGGCGGAAGATATGTCCTCTGCCAGACGTACGCCGAGACACGACCTATCTGGACAAGCGCGAGAGGTGCCCAGGATACGGTCATCGCGGAAAACGGCATCGAATATACTTCAGACCAGGCGACTATCTGGAGATGGCGAGAGGCATACCAGCATGACTTTGCGGCCCGAATGGACTGGTGCGTGGCTGAAACATTCGAGGCAGCCAATCACAATCCAATAGCAGCCTTCAATAACGACAAAAGCAAGGCCGTGGCTAACTTAACTGCGAAATCCGGGGAAACAATAAAGCTAAGCGCGACAGGGACATACGATCCTGATGAAGACAAGCTTTCCTATCATTGGTTTATCTATAAAGAAGCAGGCGACTACAACGGCACAACCAGCATTAGAAACAAAAACGCAAAAGAGGCGAGTTTCATAGCTCCGAAGGTAAATCAAACACGAACAATACACATAATTCTTGAGGTAAAAGACAACGGCGAGCCAAATCTGTACAGCTATCGCAGAATAATCGTCACCGTTGAACCTTAATCGGAAAGATTATCTGTATTCGGCAAACACCTGAAAAACCGAATGTATGTTCATCGCTTCATACGAAAAAGCAGATGATCTTCCGAAAAGTAATATCGCTGATGATCCGCAGTTTCCATTCGCTCATTTCATATAGCCTAACCACATCAGCATACTTTTCGCTTTCCGGTAAAACTTCGGTCAGTTGATTAGGTATTTTATCGAACTGTGCTCTATCGAAAACTGTGTCTGGCTTTTCCGGGAAAAGAGCCACATAAAAAATATCTCCTTCGACCAAATCCTGGAAGAAGTGGGTTCCATAAGATAACTCCGGCATCAGGTTGCCGCCCTCATACGCTATTTCCGCAAGGACGGCTATATTGTTAATTTCATGAAAGCTTACAGGAACTCCCAGACTCGGCGTAGTCGTCCCCCATCTACCCGGCCCAAAAAGAATGGTCGGTTCGGTGTCTTTTGCCGTGATTTGTCTGTTGAGTTCGCCTACCAGCCTGGCAATGTCATATTTTCCGGAAAGAGGCAAATCGATATATGCTTTCGGATCGACGTAAATCACTTTTGTTATATCCTGACAAATGCTGCCGCCCATAAAATGGCCTTCACACTTAAACAGAATCTTCTCCGGATCAATCTTCTCAGGAATCTCAACCTGGCCCTGCCGGCCTCTGGTCTGCAAAGGCCGGCATTGCAACAAGTTAATCAGGGGTTTCTGATCCTGAGCAAAGTTCACGGTGAATTCTATATCAACCGGATACTGATAATGGCTTTCCAGAGTCTTCAGAATCTTCTGCATTATTTGTGTGAAGGACGTCTCGGCCAGCAGTTTCTCAAACGTCAGCAGCCGGTATTCGGTTTTACTTTTGCCCTGCTGTCTGGCCTGCCTTGCCAACTGGTGGTCACGAACCGCAACCAAGTCCAGCTCAATATCCGGTATCTTATCCAGGAGCTGCCGAAAAGAAATTGTTCTCAAGATATTTTGCCGGTTGTCAAGCAGGTCAACGTGATGCTGAGAGTATTTTCGAATGTCTTCCATGCCTGAGATTGGTCTGACAAGCGGCCTATCAAGAGCAACAATTCTCGGGTAATCATCCTCCACGCGATTAACTGCTCTTGTACCAAGCCCGAATACGAGCCTGAGCATACCTACCGGCATTAGGGTCAAGGTCCGACTTCCAAACAAAGGCGTTGTGCGACATCCCAACGCCGGCCAGATCCGGGAAAAAATAACCGTTTCGGTATGAGCCTGAAACACGCTGGACCAGCAGAGCCATCTGTTCATCCTGTTGGTCGAGCTTCCTTTGGAGCCGGTACGTCAAGGCATCCTTACTCATTGTGCTGGCATAAACTTTTCTTACCGCTTCCTCAAAGTCTGCATATCTCTGTTCGGGGCTGCCCTGATTGACGCAAAAGATACTTTCGTACTTGCCGGCAAACGCATTGCCGTAGGCGTCCTCAAGCAGACTGCTTGAGCGGACAATAATCGGCGACTGCCCGAAATACTCAATCATCTCCTGAAATTGCTCGCGTATCTGGTCGGGGAACCTGCCTTTCAGCAGTCGTTCTCTGAGTTCCGCCCCAACTTTGAAATACCCTTCTTTCGTCTTCTGCTCGACTCTCAGCTTCCAGCAGCCGTTCTCCACAAGATATGTGTAGAATACGTCTGAGCCGACATAAAACGAGTCATGAAGTTCAAGATGGCTGAGCAAATCATGCTCATTCTCAGCGATGATTTTGTTGGCAAGCAGCATGCCGACCGCCTTACCCCCGATGAATCCCGTTCCGATTAGTCTGCTTTTGATGGAGCGCAAATCTTCCAGCGTAAAATGCTTCGTTGCCAATGAAAGCATTCTCTCATCTCTGCCGATCATTACCTTACAGAGCCGTTCAACCATCTCCTGCCTGACCTTCTGTGAGGCATCCGGCAAAGCAGACAATTCCTTTGCCTGCAAAAACAGCTTGTCCCAATAGTCAAGCGCCCGCTCGGCGGGTTTTAGCCCTCGTTCGGAAATATACGAGAGCAGCTTGGTTGAATCGATACTGCTCGTAATCGGCACGAATTTATCTTCCTGCTGCAAGTGCGGCAGGAACATCGTCGGGGAGTAACGCTTCCAGACCTTTAACGGATGCAGGCAGTTTTTACCTTCAACGTTATAAAGGTCCAGTAGAAGCTGTGTTGTTTCGCGGATGCGCGCGATTGTCTTGAATGAGTGGCGGTCACGAAGAAGCGCAAAATATGTGATTGTGTCAAGCTCGAACAGGTACGGACAGGTAACCATAAAGAAGTTACCGATCATCAAGTCCGTCGCCCATGCATCGAGCAGGTGAGAAAGACAATCGAAAACATAATAGGCTTCTTTGCCTTCTTCAGTAATTATTGCATTAACCTGCGTTGTAAATGTTTCAAAACCACTGCCGGCATCCAGATTGCAAATTCTAACACCTGAATCGGGCTTAACCAAAGGTCGATGGTTTGCAAATCGCAGATATACAAGCCGGCGTCCATGCTGTTTGGCGCGCTCGACATATGGATCGACAAAAGAGGCAAAATCGTCGATGTGATCGACTTGCCAGACCACATTGTCGCCCTTTTCCAAGCCGGTCAAGACGGTATCAAGACCGTCGATTCCTGTACTCGCCCAACCAGCCATAGACCAACCCTGCTAATTTGACTGCCGTTTCATGTTTAATAAATGGGCAGGGACACAAATTCCTGCATTCCCTGCCCTTATATCATTGTTAAGACAACACAAGCGTTCAAGCTAACACCCTAAATCCAACAACTTATGCTTAACAAACGATTTACAACACATCAGACTTTTCGTAGGACTTGGCTTTTATTACACAAGCCCTTGGTCGAGCATAGAGTCAGCGACCTTCACAAAGCCGGCGATATTGGCGCCCAATACAAGATTGTCCGGCTGTCCGTACTCATTGGCTGCATCGTAGCACTGTTTATGAATGGCAATCATGATGTTTTGCAACCGCTCGTCCACCTCTTCACGTGTCCATGACAACCGCATCGAGTTCTGTGACATTTCCAGTCCCGATGTGGCAACACCACCGGCATTCGCAGCCTTGCCGGGACCGTACATGATCTTCTTGTCGATGAATTGTTCGATGGCTTCAGGAGTACTCGGCATATTTGCCCCCTCTGCGACAAGAGTACAGCCGTTCGCAAGAAGTGTTTTCGCATCTTCGCCGTTAATCTCATTCTGCGTTGCACTCGGGAAAGCACAGTCGCATTTGATGCCCCATGGGCGCTCGCCTTCAAGATACTCGACACCGAACTTGTCGGCATATTCTTTTATGCGGCCACGACGTACGTTCTTGAGATCAAATACAAAGGCGAGTTTCTCATCGTCAATTCCATCAGGATCATAGATTGATCCGCTGGAGTCGGAAAGTGTGACGGCTTTAGCACCGAGCTGGTTGAGTTTTTCAACTGTGTATTGCGCAACGTTTCCTGAACCGGAGACGGTGCATATCTTACCATCGAAGCTCTCGCCGCGGCTCTTTAACATTTCTTCAGCGAAGTACACACAACCGTATCCTGTAGCTTCCGGCCGTATCAGCGAGCCGCCCCAGTTTAGGGCTTTGCCTGTAAGGACGCCGGTAAACTCGTTGCGAATGCGTTTGTATTGCCCGAACAAGAAGCCGATTTCACGTCCGCCGACACCTATGTCGCCTGCGGGGATGTCAGTGTCAGGGCCGATATGACGACAAAGCTCGGTCATGAAGCTCTGGCAAAAGCGCATCACTTCGTTATCGCTCTTACCTTTCGGATCAAAATCCGACCCTCCCTTACCTCCGCCCATCGGTAGAGTCGTGAGAGAATTCTTGAATACCTGCTCGAAACCGAGGAACTTCAAAATACTCGCATTTACTGTCGGATGGAATCTCAAACCGCCCTTGTATGGGCCAAGCGCGCTATTGAACTCGAATCGGAGCCCACGATTGACGTGAATGTTGCCCTTGTCATCCTGCCAAGGCACGCGGAACATGATCTGTCTTTCCGGCTCCACAATCCTGTCAAGTATTCTTGCCTCGACATATTCCGGATGCCTGTCCAGTACGGGCCCTAAAGAATCAAGAACTTCTTTTACTGCCTGGAGAAATTCGACCTCACCAGCGTTACGTCTTACAACTTGTTCGTAAACTCCCTGTATAACGGTGTTTACCGCCATTATTTTAATCTCCTATCGTTAAAGTGTTAAAATTCTGCTTTTATTAACCGCTACAATAAGTTAGACTAATAAAAAAATCAAAAAAATGGATTTTGCACGCTAATCCTGCGAATAAATAAATATACATGATATATCATGACACGACAACCTATAAGTATTAATAGAGTTTATAAGGACAGCTTATAATGCACATAGAGACGCTGAAAATATTCTGCGATTTGGCAGATTTGCGAAGTTTCTCGAAAACCGCGGAAAAACATATTCTAAGTCAATCAGCCATCTCGCAGCAGCTTGCGCAATTGGAGCTTGCCCACAAGTGCCAGCTCATCAATCGCAAGAAAAGACCTATTGAGCTGACAAAGGCAGGCCAGTTACTCTACCAGGCCTCTAAAGATATCCTGGACCGATATGAACAGCTAAAGAACGAACTAAGAACTCTGCAAAAATCTTCTGTCAGCAGAATAAATGTTGCTGCTATCTTCAGTATTGGTATGCATACACTGCCTGATTACCTTAAGAAATTTATGGTCAGCTACCCGGATGTCAATGTTCATGTTGAATATCTGAGCGCCCAGAGAATCTATGAACTGGTTTTAACCGGCGATATCGATATTGGTCTTGTCGCTGTTCCGAAAAGAGATAAAAAGCTTGATGTCTATGATTTCGAGGATGAACCGCTGGTTTTGGTCTGTAATCCGAATCATCCTTTGTCGCATGAATCACAGGTTGACATTCACAGACTGCAATTTGAAAGATTTATCGCCTTCGAGAAAAATGTTCCAACACGGGCGTGGATAGATAGTATATTGGAGCGTTATAACATTGTTGTCCGGCCGGTCATGGAATTCGACAACATCGAAACCATTAAAAGGGCGATCGAAATAAAGTCGGGAGTTAGTATAATGCCCAAAACCGCAATACTTCAGGAAGTAAGCAGCGGAACTATCAAAGCAATTCCCTTTTCAAATGAGAATTTTATCCGGCCAACCGGTATTATTGTTCGAAAAGGCAAAATTTTAAGCCAGGCCGGCCGATACCTTATAGAACTTCTACGTAAACAATCCCAAAAAAATGAATAGAGTAGATTCCCCCTTGTGGATGAACAATATCTACATTATTTGATACGGTAAACGCTTACTATGGCAATTAAAGCAGTAATATTTGACCTGGATGGGACTATCACCCAGCCTTATTTCGATTTTGACGCAATTAGGGAGGAAATCGGATTAGCCAGAGATTCCGGCCCCTTACTTGAGTCGATGGAGAAAATGACACCGCAACTACGCCAAAAAGCAGAGGAAATACTCTATAACCACGAGGAAAAGGCCGTTATAGAATCTAAACTCAATTCCGGCGCCAAAGAAACATTGTCGAGGCTTCGAGCAACAGGTATTCATATTGGGATCCTGACTCGCAATAAGCGAGGCAACGCCTATGCCATTGCCCGCAAGCATAATTTGCAGTTCGATGCAGTTATCGGCAGAGAGGACGGACCTGTAAAACCTGATGCATTCGGCGTCCTTGAGTTATGCCGGCAGTTCGGCGTAAAACCGCAGGAGACTCTGCTGATTGGTGATTATTTGTTCGATTTATTGTGTGCAAAGGCAGCAGGTGCCTGCGCGGTGTTGCTGACAAACCATCATCAGGCCGATGACTTTGCCGAACATGCAGATTTTTGCATAGAAAACATTACCGGAATATTCGAGATTATAGCAAACAAAAACAGCGAATAGAATGTAGAGGAGCAAAGAAAGGCAGCCAAATGAACGAGACAATAATAAAAACTGCTTTTATCGTTTTATGGGTAACAAGCATTAGCTGGGCTTGCGGATGCACAGAAGCTCCGGAGAAACAACAACAGGAAAATCCAAAAGACGATCCCGTCAATATTGTCCTGGAAAACCTGAATAAGACAACTTTAAGCCTTAAATCCTACCAGAGCCAGATTGAGTATAAGTTCCTCCAACCACTGCTCGAATCAGAATCTCTCCGGAAGGGCGTTTTTTATTACACAAGGTCCAATGGGCAATCTGCGCTTAGCATCCACTTCAACACGCTCAAACAAGACGATGAAAAAGAACGGAAGGAAATCGAACAGTATATTGTTCTCGACGGAGCATGCCTGCCTCTCACCAACCGCGAATTAAAAGGCATCTGGCTTGCACATCTCGACCACCAGATCAAAGAGGTAAAGTACTACCAACTGGCCGAGCCAAACGATCCGAACAGGTCGACAGACGTCTTTGACCTTGCCAGCAGGAAGCTGCCAATGCTTGGCTTCAGTAAAATAAAGGATCTGAAAAAACAGTTTGAGGTTCAACTGGTTGAGCAAAAAAAAGCCGAGTCGGAAGAATTTACTCAAGTCCATTTGAAGGTTAAGCCGAATTCGATTTATAAAGATGACTATATTTCAATAGATTTTTGGATTGATAAGAAATTGGGTCTGCCGGCAAAAATCACCGCCGTTAAAAGCGAACCTGAGCCTCCATACGGGGATATTGAAGAGATAAAGTTCCTTAAGCCGAAAGTTAATAAAAGCATCGATAATAAGGTCTTTGAACTCAAGATACCAAAGGGATTCGGAGAGCCGGAAGTATTCCCGCTGGAAAGGAAGAAATAGTAAACAAATATGGTTTCAGTAGCAGTCATGACGGATAAGGAATTTCGAAAGCTAATTGCAAAACGTGCTATGACCTTACTCGGTCTTGCCAAGCATATATCCCAATGCCAGTCGAGTAAAGAAGTTATGATACGTCCGTTGATAGGCGCTTTGCTATCGCAATCAACACAGCTTGAGGAGCTTCTCGACGCTTACGGAGCAGGCAGCAATTGTGAATGGTGTGGATTCAGGTCACTGACAGCGGCAATTAAGTTCTTATCCGATGTGAGCTACGAATTGCTTCATATCCGATATTCATTACCAAAGTACCGTCTATTGCCCATCGAGCAGGATTTTGCCAAGGCAACTGAAGAGACTCTTGAATTCACAATCGGTATGCTTCAGGAAACTGCAAGCCAAATACTCAACAAAGCCGAACTGCTCGGTCTGCCGGTTCCATCAAAGAGATGGCGAGAGGAATCTTATACCGAAGAACTCCCTCACGGCACTCTGGAACAACACTGTCAAACGCGCAAAATAGAAATCGCGAAGACAGTAACTCTTTTAACCACAGCTTTTTTGAACCTTGCCGTAGAAAGCGAAGATGTTCGCACGGCCAGTCAGGCCAAGCCCGAATCATTCGCTTCTTATGTCCAGGACTCGGTCAGCGAGGAAAAGTTACGAAGCCTCGAACTACGATTCCACAACCTGCAGTCACTTTACGATACATACGTTTCGGGTACCGAAGCAGCACAGATCGATACAGACTTGCCTGTTTTGAGAGGACATATTAGTGTCGTATTTCATTTACTTAGAACAGCAACTTTATTCGTCCACCACTATGAACGTCACGTAAACAAGCAACCATGCGATTCGCCAGGCAGGCAGGAACCGATTGTCAGGGCCGAGGTGTTGCTGGATGTACTGATGAGGTATTCGGTGACCCACATAAATCTCTATATCGGCTGTGCGGAACATCTATGCCACGAAATGCTCAAGCGCTATGCCGAAGTGGGTGAGATCGAGGTCCCCGTGCCTCCGTACCGTGGTTTCCACGTTCGTCCCTCCACACTGATTGCCAAGCTCGTTCTGCATTACGGCAGCGCGATTCAGATGGAACTGGACGATGAGGTCTACGATGCCAGCTCACCGCTCGGATTGTTCAGGGCCAACGAAAAAATCAATGCACAAAAACGCAAATGGCTTGCCGAAGAGGTCGTCCGTCTCAAGCTTGCCCAACAGCAGAACAACCAAAGCGATATTAATGCCGTCGTTCGGCAGGTCGTACTGACCTTGGCAGGACGAAGCAAACTCATCCTTTACGAACAACCCCTGCAGCTGCCGGAAGAACCCGCCCGGACCGAAGGAACAATACTGGAGAAAATTGTTGATGAAGTGGCCAGACTGCTGGCAATGGGCAAGATCGACGTAGATACTAAAATAACCGCCAAGTTTATCGGCGATAAACGAGTGCTGGCTGACATCAAACTATTAGCAGAATCCGGATATGGCGAGGACAAATTCGGCAATAACATATCCCTGCCGGAAAAGCTTACCTACCTTCGTCGCTTAGCGTGAAGTTGAGAAACCGGTAAAAAGGGTGATTTCAGGAATTTGTGATTTTGGTAGTTTGCTTTGTGCCTCGAATTATACCCATAAGAGCAAATATTCCAACCAATATGATACCACTGATTCCCAGAATGGGACTCATTAGTTCCCCTGAGTGCCGGCCCATAAATTGCATCATCCCAATGATTGCCGGCAAATTGACTAAGAGGTTCTAACAAAACCAAACTTTAAGAATAAGGAACCGCTTCGCGGGGTTATTTCAATAGATTCCTCGGCTGCGCTCGGAATGACAAGTTAGGTTTTGTCAGAGCCCAAATCAATATGAATAGGTGATTTTAGCATTCAGAAAGACAGAATGTCAAACCTTGTTGGTCTTAAGCCGCCCTGACAGCTAAGCTCGAAATGTAGCACTGGAATTATATTTCCGCCTGGTATATGATTGTATTGTAAAACAAAGAACCTTTTGTGGTCTTAAAGTCAATTATACTTGTTTAAGTGATATATCTGTTTGGCGAACAAAATCGATAAGTCGAAAGGAGCAAAAATGGCAAAGGCAATCGTTATCTATTATTCAAGAACCGGCAATACAAAAGAAATGGCGGATATAATAGCCAAGTCAATGAATGAGGCAGGCCTGCAAACCGAATGCAAATCCGTAAGCGATATAGAGGCCCAGGATCTGCTAAACTACGATGCGATAGTTGTCGGCTCACCAACTTATTATGGCCATATGGCCGGACCGATTAAGCAGCTATTCGACGATATAGTCAGTTTTCACGGTAAACTCGACGGCAAGATAGGAGCAGCATTTACAAGCTCGGCAAATATCGGGGGCGGCAATGAAACCACAATCATGGGGATAATCGAGGCGATGCTTATAGCAGGTTGTGTCGTTCAGGGCGATCCGCAGGGTGACCACTACGGGCCGGTTTCCATCGGCAAGCCTGATGAGAGAGTTAAGCAGCAATGTATACGCCGCGGCCGGAGAATCGCCGAATTGACCAAAAAATTCTAAACCTGACCGACAAAAAAATATTGATTTTTTTTGTAAAAAGGGCATTTTTCTTTGACAAAACACTTTTGCATCGTTAAGTTTCTAATGATTTTTAACCTGCTCTAAGTAAATTTTAATCCACAAAGTGGAGGTTATTTTAATGCAAGAGTACGAAGATCTTAAAGTTCTGGTCACTGAAATTGAAGCTGACATCAGCAAAGCCGAAGGTGGTAATAAGGCAGCAGGGACGCGAGTTCGTAAGCAAATGCAGAGAATCAAGCAGGCTTCTCAACTCGTTCGCAACCGCGTCCTTGAAATCAGATCAGCCCAATAAACCATCACTGGTATTTGTAAATACCTGTTTTTACTGCGTTTAGCGTGTAGTGTCTTGCGCGACGCACTATACGTAATGGAGTACTGTGTATAAACATTAATAGAGCAGTACACACTACTTTAGTGGAGTTTTCTTCGGGAACACTAATGCCACCTCCATTATTGTTTGATTTATCACAGATAGACCTTAAAGCGAAGCCTGTCTTTGACAAGGAAGCAATTTGTAAAGTCAATCCGCAACGATTTGAAATGCAGCAGCTCGATGGCATTCTTTGGTACGACAAGGAAAAAGCCCTTATTCTGGGCTATAAAGATGTGACAAATAAAGAATTCTGGATTCGAGGACATATTCCAGACCGGCCTCTGATGCCCGGTGTGATCATGGTTGAAGCGGCGGCCCAGCTTTCGAGCTTCTTTTTGAAACAGGTTTATCAAGAGAAAGGATTTATCGGCTTTGCCGGCATAGAATCAGCGAAGTTCCGCTCTGTTATCGAACCCGGCAAAAGGTTATATCTGCTGGGCCACATTACGAAATATAAGCGAAGAAAACGGGCGAGCCACGTTACAACAAGTGTCCAGGGAGTCGTTGATAATAATTTAGTATTCGAAGCGTCCGTCTCCGGGATGCGGGTTTGACCTCCAATATCCTCAAAAAACCTAAGGGCGAGTTATATGACAGCTCAAGGTGATTCGCAACAGACCTATCGCAGCAGGAGGGAATTTCTAAGATCGGCCTGCTACAGTACTGCAACACTAACTTTCGCCCGTTCTGCTGTACGTTCTCTATCGGCCGGGCAGAACGATAAAACAGCAAAAAGGAATATTGTTCTGGTACTCAGCGACGACCATCGCTATGACTTTATGGGATTTATGAAGAACTCGCCGGCTTTCTTTGAGACGCCAAACATGGACCGCATGGCGCGACAAGGTGCGCATTTAGCCAACGCCTTCGTTAGTACATCGCTATGCTCGCCGTCTCGAGCATCTATCCTTACCGGCCAATATATGCACCATCATGGCATTGTGGACAACCAGCGGCCGGCGCCGGAGGGGACGGTATTCTTCCCGCAATATCTGCAGAAGGCCGGTTATCAGACTGCATTTGTCGGCAAGTGGCACATGGGACATGAAGACGACAGTCCCAGACCGGGTTTCGACCACTGGGCCAGCTTCAAGGGCCAGGGAACGTACTTCAATCCGACACTCAACATCAACAACGAGCGCCGGACATTCGAGGGATACACGACCGACATTCTTACAGATCAGGCACTGAGATGGCTCAAAGACGGTCGCGATGCACGCCGGCCATTCTTTTTGTATCTGTCATTCAAGGCCGTACACTATCCCTTTCAGCCTGCAGAACGCTACAAAGGCCTCTATGGAAAGGCACAGGTCGAGCGTCCTGAAACGATGGCCAACACCGAGCGGAATTATCAGACGCAGCCGCATTGGGTTCGCGAGAGGCGCTACAGTATCCACGGCATCGACCATATGGAAACCGGACAATATGACAACGATCCGGTGCCGTCGTTCGACGAACTTTACAAGCAATACTGCGAGACCGTACACGGGCTGGATGAGAACCTCGGACGCGTGTTGAAGTACCTGGACGAGACGGGCCTGAGCAAATCGACGCTGGTTATCTATATGGGTGACAACGGTTTTGCGCTCGGAGAGCACGGCTTCTACGATAAGCGTGATGCTTTCGAGGAATCCATCCGCGTGCCGATGCTCGCGTATGCACCGGGCCTGATAAAGCCAGGTACGAAAGTTACACAAATGGTGCAGAACATTGATATCGCACCGACACTACTGACCGCGGCCGGTGTCCAACTGCCGAAAGCCGCTAAAATTGACGGGCAATCCTTCCTGCCGCTGCTGCGCGGCAAGTCGATTCGGTGGCG
>JABAOC010008632.1_pt3 | contig 14007 bp, 11 predicted proteins | sample 7062161 | NCBI WGS metagenome assembly JABAOC01 (sample SAMN14538625, study PRJNA623070) | marine sediment metagenome | biome: marine biome [ENVO:00000428]; feature: marine pelagic biome [ENVO:01000023]; material: deep marine sediment [ENVO:00002113] | place: India: Gulf of Khambhat ... | reverse complement strand
ATCAGGCAGGGCACCAGCATCCCGAAGATGGTCATGGGCCAGAAAAGCCATGCGTAGTCCCCGTAGAGCCAGTCCACGGACACGTAGAATTCGCCAGCGGGCCCCGCGTACCCAGCGGTCAGCTGTTCGGCCAACATGAAGTAAAGGTATATCAAAATTATCACGGCGAGGAAATTCCCGAGGCCCCTGAATATCCTCGGTTTGATGATGTCCTCCCAGTGGAACACGCTCCTGAGCGTGGCCGCTATGACTACGACGGTGCTTATCCCCGATGCGACGGCGGCCGCGACGAAGTAGGGGCCCGCGACGGCCCCGAACCAGAGGGGGCGGGAGCTTATGAGGCCGAATATCCAGGCGACGGTCGTGTGCACCATCACCATCACGGGGAGGATCGTTACGGCCATCCAGCGCGTCAACCTATGGACCGTCTCCCTCTCCCCCTCTTCGTACCATGGCAGGAGGAGCCGGTACAGCCTCCTCCTCCAGCCGTCGCACCTATTCATGCATATGTGGATGTCCCCCCTCAGGGAGAGGTACAGATAGGTGGCGCTCAGTATCAGGTAGGTTGCCACGGCCGTGATGTCCCAAACCAGGGGGGAGGTGCCTATCCTATCTGTCCAGTACCTTATGAGGTGGAAAACCCTGTCGGGCCTACCGAGGTCTATCACGATGCTCAGGCCGGCCATCATGAGGCTGACTATCGTAAGAAGCTCGGCCATGCGCACTATAGGCTTGTAGTCTTCAAGATTCATTATCCTGACAGCTGCAGATATCGCTATGCCCGCGTGGCTGATCCCTATGAAGAAGACAAAGTTGGAGATGTATGCTCCCCAGATGACTATGTCGTTTAGAGCCGTGACGCTCAGGCCCAACCTCAGTTGGAGGGAGTAGGCGTAGACGAACCACAGGCTGACGACGACTAGGATCGCCGAGAAAACATAGAAAGATCTGCTCGTGTGAAGAATTGGCCGAAGGCGGGCGTCCTCTGTCTCGTTCAAAGCCTCTCTCCCTCCCTCGTCCACTTCACGCCCCTCGTGAAGTAGAACAGCATCGGCCCCGTGTTGAGGTCCTCCCTGATCCTGTGGGTACGAAGGGTCTTCAGTATGTTCGAGACCTCGCTGTCGGGGTCGTTGAGGTCCCCGAAGTGCCTCGCCCTCGTCGGGCAAACCTCAACGCAGCGCGGCACGGGGTTGCCGTTGCGTATCCTGTGAACACAGAAAGTGCACTTCTCCACGTTGCCTCTCGGCCTGAGGGGCACCTTCGGGTTCAGGGGCTCCACTGAGCCGTCGATGGGGTTCACGCGGACAGGCGGGTGCTCGGGCTCCCACCAGTTGAAACGCCTCGCATTGTAGGGGCAGGCGGACATGCAGTACCTGCACCCGATGCATTTCTCGTAGTCCACGAGGACCAACCCGTCCTCGTCTTTGTAAGTGGCTCCGGTAGGGCAGACCTTGGTGCAGGGAGGGTTGTCGCAATGGAAGCAGTTGAAGCTCAGGTACCAGAACCCCTTCTTAGGCGACTCAGTGTATCTCTGGTTGGAGCCCTTGGGTGGTATGCGATCGACCTCAGTCACCGGCCTAGTGTTCTCCATCTCGAAGAGGTCGATCCACTCGATGTAGCTGGGCTCGTCCGGGACGTTGTTCTCGAGTTTACAGCCCCAGAGGCAGCGCCTACAGCCTATGCAGGCGCCTATATCGATCATCATGGCGAAGTTCGCGCCCTTCACGGGCGGTGGGTAGGGGTAAAGTAGCTCGGAACTTTCATTGGAGAAGCTGTTCAATATCTCGTTGAACTTCCTGCCCATGAAACCGCCCAAGAGGGAAAAGAGGCTGAGGCCGGCCAGGTACTTTATGAAGGCCCTCCTGCTGATCTTAGCCATTCCCACCCTCCTTCACGATAATTATCGCGAAGATCAGGGCCTCGACAATCAGGGCGATGCTCAAAACCTGGGGGATCGAGGGCGAGGGGCCGGTCTCCCTCGGGGGGAGGAAGTCGAGCGTGTCGAAGCCGGCCACGATCGGGTCGTGGGGGTTGTGGCAGTCGGTGCAGGGCGAAAAGGCCTCCCTAAGGGCGCCGTGGGTGCCCTGCCTCCACCACTGGAAACGCTCGTTGTGGCACTCTGCGCAGAGGGGCACGGGCTCATCCAGGGGGTAGACCGTCCCGTTGATGAGCCTCAATCGAAGCCCATGGATCTCTCCGTGGCAAGAGAGGCAAGACGAGGCGTTTACGCCGAGCACGTTGTGTTTGGACAAGCTGACGTTGTGGCAAGTGTTGCAGTCCAAGCTCTGCAGAGGTATAAAGAAGGAATGCCCCGTAACGGCGGGGCTTATTGATATGGTTCCATCCACCCTCTCGAATTTTGCGGGTTGCATGTACATGTGGCAGACCTCGCACCCCACCCCGAACTCCCCATGCTTACTGCCCCTCAGAAGTTCCAGGTGGGACATGTGGCACCTCGAACAAACGGCCGTTGCGTTCTTCGCCCCGAGCTCCAGAGAGTGGGGGGAGTGACAGAAGATGCAAGTGGCGTTCGAATGGCCCGGCCCGCTAAGCAGCCATTCGTTATACGTGGGGTAGGGGCCCGAGTGACATGTTGCGCACAAGAGGACGGATCGATTAATATACTGAAAACCGGGCCCGTGGCACTGCTCACATGTCACCCCCTCAAATTGGAAAGTTCCATCGGTCTCGTTGAAGCCGGTTGTGTGGCAGCTTAGGCACGAAACTGGTGAGCCCAGTTTCTTCCACTCTGTTTGAAAACTCGGATCAATGTAGGCCCTTGCGTGAGCCGAGCCCTCCCATTCCGCCATCTCCTCGGGATTACTCTTCACGAAGTGCCCAGGGCCCTCGTACTGTTCAGCGCCAGCCGTATCCGATGCAGCCGAACTGCGTTGAGGAGCGCCTAGATATGAGAGGCTCAGAATCACAAGGCCGGGCGCGATCAAAATCAGGAAAGCCTCCATAAGCCTCGGCCTCTTAGAACGCATGTATTGTAAGATGACAGTCCATGTTTTTTAAGATTTTTCATTAAATAAAAGTTAAATAACTAAATAAGATGATTCTATAAGGGCTTCTAAAATTGAACGGGAGACTGGCACTCTATTTGGCAATGGCTTCGATCGTTATTGCCACAATCGCCCTGGGCATGGCCTACTACAAAACCGTCGGCCCGCCGGGCCCCATAGGCCCACAGGGCCCCCAAGGGCCTCAGGGGCCTCAGGGTCCGTCTGGTCCCCCGGGGCCTCAGGGCGTCAGCTTCATCGTTCCTGGTGAGGGTCTATCAGTCAACGTATCGAAGGTTTCAATTGGACCCGACCTTAAGCCCGTAGTGACACTGAGCTTCACGGATGCCATGGGCCTACCTGTCAGCCTAAGCTACATCTCCGAAATCAGATTCATGATGGCGGCCGTACGGATTAACGCAACAACCGGTTATTCCCAGATGAATAACTACTTTCCCCGCACGGCGATGGGAGCTTCCTACACGTTTGAAGGTGCCACGCTGCAGCCAAAGCTGCAGAGCACTGACCAGCCGGACAGGGACAGCGGGGGAGTTTTCAAGGAGACGGGGCCGGGAAGGTATAACTACACTTTCGGCAGGGCACTTCCCCCAGATTATGACGAAACGGCTACCACTCTGCTAGGCATCTACGCGCGCAAGAACGAATCCATAGCCAACACGGTATACGCTTTCGTGCCGGCGGGAGGGCAAGTCAACTTTCCGAGAATGGTCTCGACCACCGCGGCGTGCAACCAGTGTCACGATCCCCTTCAGGCCCACGGCGGCGTAAGACAGGAGTATACGCTTTGTCTCCTCTGTCACGACCAAGACGCGATAGACCCCGAGACGGGCAACTCGATCGACTTTAAAGTCATGATCCACAAGATACATGACGGCGCCAACCTTCCCAGCGTAGAGGGCGGCGAACCATACTACATAGTGGGCTTCCGACAAACAGTCGCAGACTATTCAAATGTCGTGTGGCCTCAGGATATTAGAAACTGCGGAACCTGTCATTCTGGTCCAGACGGCCCTCATTGGAGGACTGAGCCGAGCCGAGTCGCCTGCGGCTCCTGCCACGACAACGTGAACTTCGTCACGGGTCAAGGACACGAAGGAGGGCCTCAGACGTCGGATATCACCTGTTCAGGCTGCCACCAGTCCACCATGAACAAGGAATTCGACCTCTCGGTTCCAGGGTCCCACGTCATACCGACGGAATCTTCCCAGCTTCTCGGTGTAAACTTCAAGATAGTATCCGTCTCCAATACGGGCCCGGGCACATCTCCCACGGTTACATACACCATCAAGGACAACGCTGGCAACGTAATTCCACCTGCGAGCATGGACTCGCTCTCCTTGACCCTGGCAGGCCCCACCACCGACTATACGAACGTCTGGGTGGAGCGCAACGTTGCGGGGGGCTCCATCGACCTCGGCGACGGGACAAACAGCTATACATTCAGCGCGTCGATCCCGATCGACGCCACTGGAACCTACGCCGTGGGAATAGAGGGCTATAGGAATCAGAACGTAACGGGCTTCAACGATCAACCCATAACGGTCAGGCAGACTGGATACAACGATGTGGTATACGTCCCTGTCACGGATGTGAGCCCCGTTCCCAGGAGAACAGTCGTGTCGAGGGATAACTGCGATTCATGCCATAAGGATGTTGCCTTCCATGGGGATCTGAGAAAAAACACAACGTACTGCGTTCTGTGTCACAACCCAAAGGCAACGGATGAAGAAGTGAGGCCGGCTTCGGAGATGCCTCCGGTGACCATCGACTTCAAGTACATGATCCACAGGATACACCTCGGCGAGGAGCAGTCAACGCCCTATGTGGTTTACGGGTTCATGAGCCGCCAGCACAACTACTCCGAAGTCCTGTTTTCGGGCGATCTCAGAGACTGCGCCAAGTGCCACGTCGACGAAACCTTCCAGCTTCCATTGAATAAGGGGGTTCTGGGCACGACGGTCACCGAGAATGGAGAAACAATATCCTACACGCCTCCTGCGACCTCGGTGTGCACCTCATGCCACGACACAGGGTCGAGCATAAGGCACGCGGAGCTGATGACGACAGCCTCGGGCCTTGAAACGTGTGATGTCTGCCACGGTGCCGGAAAGACATACGATGTGAGCGTGGTTCATAGCGGAATAATTTACTCCGAGAACATCTTGGAGAACCTGGACTGAGGGCTGAACTAAACGAACTATCGAATTCGCGCCCGTCTCTAACCCTTTTTTCTATGGAATGTCCTTGAAAGGACTGGGTCCAAGACTCTCTCCTCCACAACCTTATGGAGGTTAAGAGCGTCTCCGAAGGGTTCGTCCTTTACATTATGGAGTCCCCGCTGGTCAACCTCATCTGGGTCGGCCTCGCCCTGATGTGCCTGGGGATGGCCTCGCTCGTTCCGTGGCGGCCAACTCAATAAGCGTCTGGGGCTCACCCCGCCTAACGCTGTTCATCTGGTTGTGGGGCTATCTCACGCCCCCTCCTCCGCCCCCGAATCCTCCCCCCCCGCCGAATCCTCCTCCTCCGCCTCCTCCCCCTCCGAAGCCTACGCCCCTTGCTCCCGTGGGCGCAGTCGCTATGGGGCGGAATATGAATGGCATCACAGGGAAAGCCCATGCCTCGACCGCGGGTACCCTTAGCTCCCTCATCGCCTCAGCGACTCTCTCCCCAACGCCTAGGGCCGTCCCGTATACGAGCCACTCCCCCCACATCCCTATGTCCTCAGGGGCGTACCTCTTTATCTGGGCTAGGTCTGAGAGGAGCCTCCCGAACGAGTCCCACTCAAGCTTCTCCCTGTAGACGCCCTTTTTCCACTTTCCGAAGAGGGTCGAGGGGAAGACTAGGGCGACGACAGACTGGGCCACTGGTAGTATGGAGGTGAGAGCCGCAGGTAGTAGGATCGACGCCGTTTCCGTCGTCGCAAAGAGCATGACCACTGTTGCCGCCATGATTATGAAGGCCAGGGCCACCACGGGGTAGAGCCTCTTCCTCCCGTTGACGGTGAAGTTGGCCGCCGTCTTCTTGTCGGCCTGCGAGGTGAGCTCGTAAAGATCCCTCTGGAGGCTAATCATCCTCCACTCGGAGACCCTGTCCCCCTTGAACGTTTCTGAGAATTCTTCGACCTTTTTCGTGTCCACGACCCCGTCCACCGCCAGCCCCTTGAGGAACTGGATGACCCTTCGCTCGTAACGGTCGTTCACGTCCTCGTCAAGGACCCTGATGGTCAGCCCCTCTCCCTCCGTCTCAAGACCTATCTTCTTCCTCCTGCTCAGGTCGAGGAGGGTCGCGTAGAACCCGTCCTCGTCGTAGTCCAACGCGTCGTGCCTGAAGACGAGGTTGACCACCCAGGGCTTCCTGTCCTCGTTGGGCACGGTGCTCAGGTACCTTGGGACGGTGTACTCCTCCTCCCTCCCGTACCTGTAGTATAGGAGAAGGAAGACGAATGGGGCTGCCAGGGCGAAGACCCTCACCCCCTCCCTCAGGGCGAAGGCGGCGTAGAACTGGGCCGAGTATAGCGTGTTCGCCCTGGCCGTCTTCCCCCTCACGTCCTCCACCATGCTGGGGAACCCGTCCAAGACTTCGAGGACGTCCTTGCTGAGGAGCATCTCGACCTCGAGGAGGGAGTCCTTCGCCGAGCTTCCAGTGAGGACTATCCTTTCCCCCTGGTTGGACCTGCTCAGGAGGGGTGGGTGGGGGTATAGGGCCTCGACGTACCCTGCGTCCTCTATCGTTATGGTGACCTCATCGTACCTTATGTGCTCGGATGCCAGCTTGAGGTTGAGGTGGGCGATCTCGTCGTCGTACTCGACAGGCGGGTGGAGGAGGAATAAGAACCTCACCCCGTAGCTGCCAGCCTCGAAGTAGTCGGGGTCGTAGCACCCCGCCTCGTTCCTGAGTGCCAGGGAGGATATCTCACCCACGACGCGGGGGTCTGAGTCGTATGGGGGCTCCACGTGAACTCTCCCAAGGTTGTCCTTGAAGTAGGCTATCGATCCCTCAGGCGCCTCTATGCCCAGGGGCTCCACGTATGGGGAGCCTAGGGGGTCTGCGGAGAGGGGGGCGTCCCAGACCCTGAAGAGCATCCTCAGCCTGTCCGTCCTGAGGGTGTAGGTGAAGTCCTCGACGAGGGTTCCGTTTGCGTAATATGTGGCCCTGTAAGCAATGGATGCTTCTCCTCCCCCCAGCTGGAGGGGGGTGTTTCCTATGAGGGCTACCCCGGCCAGGCCTATGGCTAGGGTGATGGCCACTAGGGCCGCTACCTGCCTAAGCTCGCTCATGGCGGTCCTATCCCCGTCATCTCTGGGGGCTTCACGGCCTCCTCCTCGAACCTTAGGTATTCAAGCTTCCTCATCCCGAGGGCGCGGGCGACGACGTTCGAGGGGATGGTGTCCTGCATTATGTTGAACTCCTGGACTACGTTGTTGTATGTGTACCTCTGCCTGGCGATCTCGCCCTCCACGCTCACCACGGCGTCCATGAGCTTCATCACGGTCTCGGAGGCCTTCAGCTCCGGGTATGCCTCCGCCACAGCCATCAGGTTTCCCAGGATGCTCCTAGACTCCCTGTCTATGTCCTCTAGCTCGCCTGGTGCGGCCTTGAAGAGCCCTGCCCTCAGGGTAGCTATCCTCTCGAAGACCTCCCTCTCGTACTTGGTGTAGCCCCTCACCGCCCCTAGGAGCTGCTCTATCATGTCAAGCCTCTTCTTCATCGCCACCATCACCTGCCCCAGGGTAGCGTCCGCCGAGTTCCTGAGGACGTAGAGCCTGTTGTACATGAGCACGAAGAACAATACCAGGCCCAGGATTATTACGACCGGAACTGCCACGACTAGCAGGCCCACGATATCCATTCCAACCCTCACCTATCTTCGGATTCCTCAGTTAAAACCCATTCTAAATACGTGAGGCGGTTCGCCCTCCTCGTGGGCGGAGGGACGCCCTACAGGCCCGCATCTGAAGCCCTTATTATTTAAGCGCATTAACTCAGCCGGTGGAGGGACCAGGCTGTGAGGGTGGGTGTCCGCGGCGAGGGCGCCAGGCTGTTAATAGAGTATCTGACTACCGAGGCCCCCGAGGGGGAGCGAAGGGCCATGCTGGGAAGGCTCTTCGAAGAACCCGACTTCGTGACCTGGCTTGAGGCCTACTCGCCCCAAATCCCAGAAGTCCGTAACACCCTGTTCGAGGTTCTGCTGGACCTGGAAGAGCCCCCTCCTGAGCGCGCGCGTGAGATCGTAGATTTCTACCTGGATGAATAGGCGGGTTTAAGAGACCTCAGGGTTCACAGCTGCTGCCTTAGCTTCATCAGGGCTGCCGTGAAGTCTTCTGCCGTTATTCCCGGCGTCTGGGCCCCCGTCTCCTCGTAGAATCCTTCGACTGCCTCCAGGAGCGCCCCCTCCTCCAGCTCGACGCCAACCAGGGCCTCCTCGAGGGCTGACAGGGCCTCCTTGGGGACGACGAACAGGTCTCCAGTGATCTGGACGTCCCTGAGCTCCTCTCCCATCGTCTCCGCCCTCACCCTGATGAGCTTCCCGGCCTTGTGGTCGGCCTCCACGACCTTGATGTCCCCCGCGATCTTGACGGACCGCCCCTCCCTTCTAGTCGCTGGCGGCGCCTCCATGTATAGCCAATCCCTTGAGGTGTGCCTTGGCCTCGTCTCCTCCTCGAAGATGCGCCACTCCTCCTCGGTGGGCTCCCCCTCGCAGAGTTCGACGCCGAGAACATCCTGGAAGGCCGAGACGTAGGCCTCCCTGGCCTCCTCGGGCGTGGGCGGTTCCCCAAGCTCCCTCCTCAGGGTGGTGACCCACTCCGCCATGCTCTTCGCCATCTTGTCCCTGAACTTCTCGTCTGGGACCCTGAGGACCCTCGCCATCCTTTCGTAGTCGAGGTCTAGGATGATGTTGCCGACGAGGATGGTTGCGGACCCGTGCGTCCCGGCACCGTTCCCCGATATCTTCCTTCCCCCGGCCACGACGTCGTTGAGGGGCTTGAACTCGGCCTCGACCCCCAGCCTCCTGTAAGCCTCCACCGTGACGGCGAGCAGCCTCTCGAAGAGGGCCCCCACGTCCCTGGGCACCACCCGGCTTTCCTTGGCGACGATCTGGTAGAAGACCTGGCCGCCGTCCAGGTATGTTGCCCCGCCTCCCTGGCTCCTCCTTATTACGGGGAGCCCCTCCCTCCGGAGGTATTCTAGGTCTATCTCCTTCTCGAGGTCCTGGTGGTATCCTATGCAGGCGTATGGGGCTCCGGGCCTGACCGTTATGAGGGTGTTGGGGCTTGAGCCCCTGTGGACCGCCTCTGCTACGGCTTCGTAGAAAGTCTGGGCTACGATGGGCTCCCGGCTGCCTAGCTCTATGAGCCTCCAGCTCTCCATGTTCCCCGCCGGGTCAGACCTTGTACTTCTCCTTCTCCTCACTGAGCCAGGCCTCGAGTGCCTCCCTGTCATCCCCCTTTATTAGGTCCTTCAGCTCCTCTTCGAGGTTGCTGGGCTTTATGACGGCGACCCAGCCCCTCCCGTAGGGGTCAGAGTTGATTATGGAGGGGGTCTTGACCACCTCCTCGTTGATTTCCGTGATCTCCCCGCTCACGGGGACCTTGAGGGGGCCGACCCACTTGCCGCTCTCCACGGTCCCCAGGGTCTTCCCCGCCTTCACGGAGCTCCCCTCCCTCCGCGTCTTTATGCTCACGAGCTTCCCCGCCGCCTGCTGGGCCCAGTCGTTGTAGCCCACCCTGACCTTCCCGTCCTCTACCCTCACCCACATGTGCTCCCTGTGGTAGTATAGGTCCTCTGGGAAGTCGTTCCCTTCTATCCTGACCAATGTGCCTCAACTACATTGTATCCGCCTTTTTTTATTACCTTTACGTTGGCGGGCTGTGAAAGATTTAAATCCCATTTTCCTGTAGTGGTGTTGTCGGGTGGGTCCGTAGCTCAGCAAGGCAGAGCGGCGGCCTCTTAAGCCGTTGGCCGAGGGTTCGAATCCCTCCGGACCCGCTTCAGGGTTTGTCTGGGCGATTTGGTTGTTTTTTGTTGCTTTTTGTTGCTTTTTGTTTTGGGTTTGGTGGGGGGTCCCGTCCTCCGCGCGCTCGGGCGAGGCTGTGCCGGCTCTCCCCGGTCGATGGGTTTCGCGCCGCTGTGCGGGTGGGGGGGTCTCGGCTTGGAGGGCTCTCGGTGGAAGGTGTGGTGTCCTTCGGCGGAGGCTTCGGTGGCCTCCCGGGGACGGGAAGGCTTGAGCTGGGGGATTCGTTCTGTGGAGATGGGGGGTGTGTCGGGTCGGGCGCTACGGTCTTCGCGGCCATCGAGTGGCCGGAGGGGCCGGGTTTGGGGCCCGATGGGTCGGTCCTCCGTGGGTTCGAATCCCACCGGGCCCGCCAATTCCATGTACTAGGGTGACATACGAAGGAAAGCAGGCTGCCTCATTTACATCATTTATATCGCTTTAAAAACCGAGAAAAACATTGTAGGTGACATTCTATGTGATCCTAATGCTCGAGTAATCCGGTTCACTGCTATTAGATGGGGCGAGCCTCTTATATTGGGAACTGGAACTGAGACAACTTGGTTCTATCCATCTTAAAGCATGAAATCAGTTATTGAATCCTTTAATAGTATTAGGACTTAGGGGCAGTACTCCACAGACCTTCTATGATCACGCTACAGCGCTCGTCAAGCGTGAACATAAATCATCATCCCGTTATAATCGATCTTCTTAACAAGCCCTTTATCTTCCAGACTTGATAGGAGCTTTGTAGTCTTTTTCCAATTGAAGCCTAAATTAACAGAAATCTTATTACGAGTTGTTCCTCTAGATTCCCTCAAAAACTGAAGTATCTTCGTTTCCTCTGCGAAATTATCTGGGAGAATGTATTCCAAGTCAGTTTTTGAATAAAATACAGATCCTGCCTTTGTGGTTTTGGAGATCAAACCTTTTCGGAGAAGGCTCTGAAGTATTTTATTCCCTATTCTCGTCCTTAGACCAGTGTACTTTAAAATCAAACGGCGATCTGCGTAACGATTTTCACCAATTGCTTCGAGGACCTTCGCTTGTTTTTCGGTGACTCTAATACCTGGCATAGGGGGCTTCAAACAGGGAATTTTAATTCATTATTTTTAAGTTAGACGCAGGATCACTCTGGGGAGAGATAGATAAAATACCCATTAATTATACTCTAAAATGGAAACTACTTTCAGCCACCACTCACCCACAGAGAAGAAAGTTCTATTTAAAAATAAATTGAGACACCGTCAGCTCGGGTCGAAATGGCCCAAGAAGAAGAAAAGGAGATGAAAAAGTGAACAAAACGGTAAAGCTAAGTGCGTTGGTAAAAATCATCCTTGTACCACTGCTACTAGTATCTATTAGTTACTCCACAATCTCTATTGCTTCCTTAAACCCTGATGAGTTCGATGCGGCAAAGTTCAATTATCTCTATACGAGCGATGCAAGTTTTAAAGAATCCGTTGATAAAATCAGAGATATCTTGGCCCGTGATAATTTTCTTGACGAAGAATGGACCCAATTTAAGATACTATTTAACCTAATTTGTGTAAAAATGGAGCATAATACATTAGATATACTTAAACAAGAACAATTAGAAGGGTTCAGAAAAGAAGTAGAACGCATAGCATCAAACATTAGGTTAATGGAGCTTGAAAAAAGTTACATTGAAACCCCATCCATACAAATGACCCCTCAGCAAGAAATAGCATATGCAAGTACTTACGCTCCTAAAGTTAAACAACCAGAATTCGATACTGTAGGAAACGGTTTAACTAATGTATTCGTAGATGTACATGAACAAAGTATATACGGATATTCAATGCCAGCATATAACATCATTGAGATCTCACTTATTTGGAATGATGAAGATCATCCGAATCCGTATTGGGATTGGTTCTATGATGGGGTCAGACAAGTTGCCTTTGGAAGGCTACAAGACATTGAAACACTATTTATCGTAGTCGATAGAGCCAGCGGACTCTTTTATAGAGTATCCTTTATCAGAATCGACTGTGTGAGAGGGATCCAATACATTACTTTTCCTGGCTGCTATAGTAGCACTCAGACCTGGACACAAAGTGATCATTATGAGGCAAAAAAAGACCGATATTTATGGGATAAAACAGGTGAACATCCATGGACGTACGTGAATACGTGGAATCATATGCTGGGCGAGGATCAAAATAATGCTTATACGCATCGAACCTATGACACCTGGACACAATTCACTCTTCAACATGGAAACAGGATGACTACGGAAAACACGATCCAAACGACTTATGAATACATTAATGAAGTAATATATCAGGCGCCTTGATGTCTCTAAGAGAGATCCTCTTATTTTTTTCCAACAACGTCATACACAAAGGCGCCAAAANNTATATTAGAGTACACGTTACATCTTAAGAGAGATTTTCTTGTTTTTTTCAACAACGTCATACAAAGACGCTGAAAGGTCTAAATCTGGAGGCACTTTAAGAGGAATCTTATTGGTTTTTGTTACTTCGCTATTTACCTTTACCATTCTTGATTCTCTCTTTATTATTTGGTTTGTACAGTGGGATGGAGTGCCATTTCCATACCCTCAAAACGTGATCCTTCTTGTCGCCATAATAATTGTGAGGACGATCGTTGTTGAAGGCATTATGTCGAGAGCATTTGGAGGGCCATTTAAAAAAGAGAACTTCCTCCTATCGTTGATAGTCTTTAGCCCACCTCTCATAATAATCCAGTTTGTAACAGGTGTACGCGCTATTTTTGAATTGGTATCCTCGATATCTCCATTCGCTCCACGTACTTTTCTTTATGCAGTTTTTTCGTTTTTGACTTTATTTCTTTTACTCGAATTTTCTAGACTATTCCTTATTTATTTGATAAGAAGAAAATACATACAATCTAGACTAAAAGCGACAAGAATGATAATACCCTGCATATGAAATCTATTTGTTTAAGGCTTAGAGAAGAGATACGCGAAGACCGAAGGCGCAGGGGCTTGAAACTCGTCGTGGACACGAACATCGTCCTCAAAGCCCTCATCAAGGATTCTAAGGTTCGGTCCATACTGCTGAACCCCGGCTATCGATTCTCTGTTCCAGAGTATGCGATGGAAGAGGTTGAGAGGCACCTCCCCACGATCACGGAGAAGTCGGGTCTCTCGGAAAGAGAGGTCAGATTGGCGTTGAGCATGCTACTGACCAACATGCAAGTCATTCCGAAGGAGGATATCATGACAAAATGGAGCGAGGCTGAAGAGATCATGGGATCGATCGACAGGGGTGACGTACCTTCCATAGCCGCTTCGCTGAACTCGTCCTATGATGGTATCTGGATAAAGGAGATATGCTTAATTACTATGGAATTTGTAACGAAAAGTGTAAGAAAAGTGTAAGAATCTCTAAATTCTAGCTTAAAAAACGATTTTTTTAAAAAAAAAGTAGACAAAAATTTTTTGCACTGAACGTGCATATGCACATGCATATACAGTTACCATTTGGGTGTCTACTCAAAGTCTACTTTTTCAGTGTTTTAGAGTAGACTTTTTACAATTTAGAGTAGACAAAGTAGACAGCCACTTTCACCGCCACTTTCACTTTAAAAACATTGAAATTTGCTGTTTTATAAACAACTGTATTAACACGTTAATGAAACAATAGAGTTTCCTACAATATCACGTTAATGTTCACGTTATTGATCTAAAAACAGAGATGTAAAAGCATACCCTCAAAATCTCTATGGCAAACAAAACAGAGGTTCAAAAATGCCTACCCCCAGAACTTATCTCTAAACTCACTATATTGCTTCAAGAATCTGGTTATATCACAATAAAGCCTAAAAAAATGGATAGAGCTGATTGGGTTAAGATCAACAATGCAGTTAACAATGTGGGCGGTCTATGGATTTCCGAGGGAAGATTAAGCCATTGGAGTATTCCATATAAAGAAACCGCATAGAGATTAAATCAATGCATTTATATTTTTAAAATATCTTTCA
>JABAOC010002866.1_pt1 | contig 14010 bp, 8 predicted proteins | sample 7062161 | NCBI WGS metagenome assembly JABAOC01 (sample SAMN14538625, study PRJNA623070) | marine sediment metagenome | biome: marine biome [ENVO:00000428]; feature: marine pelagic biome [ENVO:01000023]; material: deep marine sediment [ENVO:00002113] | place: India: Gulf of Khambhat ... | reverse complement strand
GCAGCGACAGGTCCTGTGGATTTCCACTTTACGAGAATGTATGGATAATCGTTAGTTGCCACGGTAACATTTTTTGTGTAATAATAATATTGATATGGGTATTCTCCGTCCGAACTCATGAAATCCCATGAAAGTGTCAGAACGTCTCCATCCGTGTTGATGTTAGGCGAAATTGTTCCTGGATAGATCTGGTGAGTTTGCCAACCATACTTGAAGGAGTCTTCTTTCCATCCGGCACGTGGGTAATGGTCATTCGCTTCCCAAAACACTTCGAGAACATCCTCTGCATTGAGCCCATCAATATATATGAACGTGTTAGCGTCACTTGAGTTGTTTAATTGCACATCTATTCCGTTTACACTGAGCGTCAAAAATGTCCAATACGTTGGATAGTCAGTTATGTTGTAGCTCGAGTAGCCAGAAAGATCAACTTCGTAGGTGACTTTACTTTTGACAAAATAATTGAATGTGGTTTTAACGTCGATGAAAGGTCCATTGTCATAGGCAACCTTGATGTCAGGGCCGTCTCCTCCGATTGGAACAAACTCCGATACATATTTGAACAAAGTGAGTTTTCCGCCTCCAAACACCTTATCGACAGGTAACACCGCGGACGTTCGTTGCACAATATCTGAGTATAAGGGATCTCTGACCGACACAGCAAAAAAACATACTCCAGCTTGTGCCGTAGCAATTGCTTCCTCCATTACGGTAATTGACGGGTTTCTTGACATCTTCCAATATAACTCCATTGACCACCAATCCCATCTGGGTATTCCAAACATGCCCTTTGCACCGGCTCCATACGTGTAGTCTGTACCGAGAAAGCCCGCAGCTATTGTTGCTAAGTTTGTATCACCTAAAACGACATATCGCCCAGGCGCAGTTGAATCTATATAGTATACGGCCTCAACCTCATACGCAGATGGCTGCACCTTCGTGATCTCTTGACGGGGATAAGTTTCATACAAGGCAGAAGTTGCCTGCAAAGACAGGAACAAGCAAAGAATCAACAAAGCCAGTGATCGTGGACTCGGCATCTTCAGCGATGGATTTGACTTGACTCTAGAAAAACCAGCCCTCAAGAAGTTCGCGACCCCCACCAGCCCGCGCGCGGCAAACGGCATCAAAAGGAGAGCCATGATCGGAAGTATTCGATCAGGCACAAAGGTATTCTTCATTCCATACATGGAAACATAATAGTCTATGGCCGCGATCACATAAAACAGGAAAAGCATAAGAGCACTCTTACCTCTCAGAAGCCTGCCCCTGATGCTGAGCACTAGTCCGAGAAAGGCAAAGACGAGGAGAAGAGTGGTAATGTCTAACTGAAAAGACAGAACGTTCTCAATACTCAGAAGATTCTCCAGCGAAAAAGCAGCCCCTTGCACAAATGAAACCAAAGGGTACACAGCAATAATTGGAGCGATAAAGGCGATCTTCAAAATGCGATTTATTCTACTCTGATATATAGCGGCTCCAAAAACGAAAAGGAAACTGAATATCCCAGTTTGCGGATGAGCGAAGAATGCTGCAAAGGAAGCCAAAAGCGACAAGAGTAAGATTCGTTTGCTCCGATTATAAGCCCAGTACAAAAGAAGCATTATAGAGAATAATAGGAAAAAGAAACCTAACGAATTGGGAACCGAGATTGTTCCCCAATAAATCAAAGGAGAAAAAAGACCAGCGCCTATGGCTGTCAAAATGGGAAATATTTTGGTCTTCCTGAAAGCCAAAAGTTGGGCAAGTTTGTATGAAAAAATCGGGACGAATATCGACCAGAGTAGCGGGATGAAAAAAACGTGAACCCAATAAATGTCTAAAGAAAACATTCGTCTGAAAAATGCAACAAGTGCATATTGCGCTTTATACTTGAAGATGTCGATTATGAGCCGTTGTGAAAACAACCATTCGTAGGCATAAAATGTGCCGGTGTTGTCTATGAACCTTGCTTCACCTAAATGAGTCCATGGATCTCCGTATCTGCCAGGATACCAAACTATTAGAAACAAGCTATGCAATAAGAAAGAGAAGACGAAAATGAGACCGAGTTTCACTTCGATGTGAACCTTGGTAAAGAAAAGTATGGCCATCAAGCAAAGCGACGCCGAGAAGAAGGCAGGCAAGAAAAAGTTGGGAATTGTTGACCAAACCGATATTGCGCCCTCACCAGTTCTCGCAAGCAGTAGAGCATAAAAGGCAACTGCAACTGAAAGCAAAAATGGACCAATAAGCAAATAGAATCTTTTCTTTTCAACATAGTTGATCGCCACTTGTTCAACTGTCTTTTCGACATTCCTGTGTTTCCCGAATACAGACAGAATGCATAAAATCGAGCCAATCGCTATGAAACTTGCAAGCGACACAATCTCAGTGAATCGGAGTATTAAAATCAGAAACGTCCCTAACAATGTGATTGTCAGAATGAAAGTAGCTAAACCCAAGGCCTGTCTGAAAAATCGTTTTTCAGGAGAGAAGAATATCTCACCAGTAGCAACTGATCCTATATATATCGCTGCTAAAGAAACTGGAATCCCGATAAAAGGCGACCTTAAGTTCATCGAATTGAACATCATTGCACCAGAAAAAGTCAGGAATAGAGCTAGCTTGGTCCATTTCCATCCAGAGATTCTACTCGTCTTGTTTTTTGAAGAGTGAGTCAGCTTGACATACCACCCACACCGGTAGACAAAAAGGCCATAGTCCTTGGCATAATCTTTTTACTATCATAATTCTGCGCTATAAAAGAATGTCGGGAATTTCTGCTGTCATCATCAAACAAATCGTCACTGTTGATAGTTTGATGAAATATGCGGACAAAATCGTCAACACGCGGTCGGACAAATCTTCCACACTCGAGATTTTGAGAAAAGAATGATTGCAATTCTCCTCCACTTGGACCACTACCAATAACATACAGTCCCGCGCTAATGTATTCGTACAATTTTGTAGACATCGCGTACAGAAGGAATGGTTCATCATCAAATGGCACAAGTCCTACATCACACGCTGCCATAACTTCAGATAAATCGCTACGCGGCAATGGACCCCTTATCTCAGCCAAATCATCTGGAATGCTCAACAGAGTTTTCAATCTTCCGTAGCGTTCAATTCCGCTGTACAAGTAAAACACGAAAAAAGTTTTTTCTTTCACATCATTTGGCAACAACTTTGCACTGAGAAGAACTCGGTCCAAACGGTAGTAGGGATTTGCGCTCCCACAGTATAATAGAACAATTCTATCCAAAGGAATAGAATGCTTCAACCTTATTTTCCTCTTGGACTTTGCATCTTTGCAAGAGAACATCGATATATCTGCTCCATTTGGCGTCAAAACTAACGTAGGGTTTCTTATGCGGTGTCGGACTATGTTTGCCAATGTCGGGGTTACTACCAAAATAACGGTCGAAACTGAGTAGATGGAATTCGCAAGCTTGAAGACTGGTTTCATCAATCTTTCTGGTATGTACTTTGTAAGTAGAGTTTTCATCGACGATTCCCAATCATCCATGTAATCAATTACCAGTCTCTTGCGTAGTAGTCTCGATAGAAACCATGCACTCGCTCCAGTTTCAATTGGTGGCATCGAAGCCAAGATGTGTGAGGGCTTATATCGAGTTGATAAAATTAGGCCATGGACAAAGAAAGCAAGCAATTTAATGGGGTCAAATAACGCAGATAGCGGAAAGGGAATCGACCTTGCAATGCCAGTGTTGTACAAAAGGACTCTTGAACCGACGCAGCCCTTTTCATGTCTCTTGACCTTGCGTGACGTAAGAACAATCGTCTTTCCGAAAAATCTGCGGCTCGCTAGCGCCATATGGCGCGCACGCTCACCGGCGGGGCTATATGATTCCGGCGGATGCTCGGCTATTATCAATAGTGCAGGCTTTGTCAAGGGCGGTCCTCGGCGAGGCATATGAATCTCCTATGATGAATGTCTTTCCTTTATTTAAGCATAGATGAAATGAGATCGTCAAGAAGTTTCGAGTTCTTTTCCCAATCAGCTTTTTCCAAAACCAACTGATAGGCTCTTGTGCCTAGAGATCTTCTCAAATCTTCATCCTTCAGCAACTTAACTATGTTCTCTGCCAAAGATTTAGGATCGCTACATGGTACAAACGCCGCACTTTTCTCGTGTTCTAACCACTCCCTATTTGCCGGTATGTTTGTCACAACCATGGAAAGCTTGCAAATCATAGCCTCCAACAAGCTGGCTGATGTACCATCTGATAGTGATGTCGAAACGTATACGTCAGACATTGTAAGATGCTTCGCCATCTCGCTGTAGGGAACTCTTCCCAAAAACCTAACGTTATTCTCCACGCCCAATGCATGTACGCGTTTTTTCAGGTTCTGTGTCAAACTACCACTACCCAAGATCAGAAAACGTGCATTACTGACTTCTTGGAGGACATAAGGAACAGCTAGGATAAGTGATTCAACATCATATATTGGTTCATGCCACCGTGTGGAGATTATAATTGGGTCACTTTCAAGCCATCCTAAACTCTGTCTAAATGCCTTTCTATCTCTTTCTTGAAGACCGACGTTTTTCTCTACTTCCCACAACATGGGTCGCAGATCAACCCAAGGAAACTTAACTATTCTTTGAGGGTTATATCCCAGTGAAACACAAGCGGCCGCTTCTGTTTTACTATCTGCAACCACTGCATTCGCTTTTTTCAAGGCATACTTTGCTATGAAGCGTAAAGGAAACACTTTGGGCTTTGTGAGAACATCGGATCCCCAAACGAGCAATATGTTGGGGGAGTAGTTTGAAAGAGCACCATAAAACCCGTAGGAAATCGCCCATGAAGTGATTAACACGTCGGGTTTGATGCTGTTCAGGTACCTTCTGAGGAGAATTGATCGGAGGAAGGAAGCCGCGTAAGTATAGAGACCCTTCATCGGAGAGACTGAAGGATGAAAGGGTTCACGCATTCTGACAACGTGAACATTTTGAGGAGCTGAATACGGTTTTTCGTCAAATGTCAAAAGGTAAACGTAATTATTTTTGGCAAGATGATTAAGGAAGAAGAAGTCAAAAACGCTCTTCCCTACACCCGCGTACGCGATTATAGCCATAATCATGGCCTACTTAGAGCTTTTTGACCCCATGGTCGACTGATTTTTCGAATTCTTTGAACCGGTCGAGTTTGGCCTTTTGCTGATGAGATTGCGAAACAATTGCCTTGCCCATGACAGTCGCCACATATGTTATGATTATGAAAGCGTGCGGAATGACAGACTTTGCATCGAGTATTTTTCCGTAGTTTCCCGCGAGCACGATGAAGTCGTCGTAGTCAACGTCGCCGTCGATGTCGAAGTCGGCTTTGAGCTGGTAGCCTGCTTGTCCGCAGCCTGATCCGTAGGCGCCGGCTAAAATTATGAAGTCGTCGTAGTCAACATCTCCATCTCTGTCTATATCGCCTGTTATTCTCCAGTCAACAGATATTTCTACCCGACTTGAGTGAGTGGCTGTGAACGTCAACATCTTGACTGATTGGTCGTAACTCCACGTCAAAGTTCCACTGCTAGCGTAAACTGATGTTGGTTCTCCCCACTCGTCAACATAGACCTTGGTGATGCTTATGCTTTGAGAAGGGGCATTAATGGCGAAGATTAATTGATAACTTGTGAAGAACTTCAAAACTGTGAGGTTGGCATTTTCAACGCTGAACCAATATTGGTCAAAGTATATTTTGTCTTTTGTTTGGATGATATTGTTGAGGCTTCTGGTTGCTGCGAAGTTTATGTAAGTGTTCTGTTGCCAAAGATGAAAATAAACATGAGGTGGGATGATTTTGCTTGACTTCCACCATTGAACTTCCACTAGTTGTCCGCTTGAATGCGTTACTTTTATTGTTGCAGTGAGTATTCTTGTCTCTCTATCATAGCTCCATGACGTAGCTCCAGAAACGCTTCTTGGTTCACCTTTAGGGCCACAATAAACTTTGATATTGTTTGGTGTCACACTTTCACCCACTACCTTCAATGTGAGTTTATGAGAGGTTGCATTTGCCTCACTAACAAGGAAGTTTTTTCCATAATGATTAATTCTGAAAGGTTGAATTGTATCGTCTAAAGGAATTTTATTCCAGCTAAGCCTATGGTGATATGTCATAGTTTCGGATTGCCTTTTTTCTGGCAGTTTAATATCATTCAATCCAAAATATCCAAGTCCTTGGGAAGTATAGCGTCTGTAGGGTTGAACTAGTATTTTAAGAGTCCATGAGGTCCCTGAGGAAAATGTCTCTTGTATTCTGTTGTATCTTAAATAGAAATGGAAGAAACTACATGATGCCTGCCTTTCAGCCTCTATTTTGTCGCAGTTGCCACTAACATTTTGGAAAATGACACCATCATCATACATATTGTTTATGTAGTAACTGCTCATATTGACTTTCCAAACGCTTGCATTGAGAGAAACGATGTCGAATTGTGCTTGTGGCTCATTTATTTTGAAAAAAGCTTGGAGGTACGTAAGATTCGCGTTTTTAAGTAGAGTAAATTTGTACGTGAGATAAAATGAGTCTGAGTTATTCCATGTTTCAATTCTTAGTCCGATATCCCATTTATCTTCAAAAGTATGATTTACGGTTGTGTTCGTAAACCCCTCATTCCAACTATATGTGGACTGGTTAACGGACATATCTGCAACATTTCCCCACATGCTATAGTAACCTGTTGAATTTTCATACAGATAGTAAAGCCACCACTCTCCATGTGGGTTATCTTCATTGCCGAGAAATATTCTATTGTATGAGCCTGAATTTTGTCCAAACCTTATCAGGGCGTTATGGAACGTCCAGTAGGTGCCAAGTTGGTTCGTAATTCTGCTTTTTCGGTTGTCTGATTCTATTTTCGGATTGCTCGCCACTCTGTAAATATTATCTGAATCAGCTTGAATAACGTCATTTGACCACAATGAAGTCGCCAATGTGTCAACATAAGTTGTGTTTTCTGCAACTCCAGAAAGAAGGGTAACAGTCCAAGAGTCTCCAACCTTGGCCGAATCCACCGCATAATGAACTTGATATTCTCTAAAGTTCCCGGGATCTGTGCCAAGCATACCTAGAGAAGTATGATGTGGATTTGCAGAGAGTAGAATGCTGAAATGTCCACGGTTATAGGTTGTGTTGAACATCATGATCCAAGGATATTTCTCAAGGTATTGAGCCTCCCAAATGCCGACAGAATCTCCCTCAAAATCTGCTGTTATCTTTTCAATTGTGTTGTTATGGTTTACTCTGCAACAGGTATCCCCCCAAGCATCATTAAAAAGGATACAATACTGGTTGTTGAACTGATGTTTAGTCTCTTCATTATAAGTTCGCGAAGTTGTTGCAAGGTAATATGGCTTATCTTTGTAAAATGCAATGTATTCGGTTACTGAAAAATTTAGGAACGCGCCCTTAAATGTCGTCTTGGATTCTGTGACAATTACACTGTTGGTTTGATACACAATCTCAGTGGTCTGACTTTGCTTGTAATTTTCCAATCCCCAATCCATGGAGGCTTTTTCCGTTCCATTCCAACTCATAACTGTCTCATGTCCCCCGATAAAATTCCATTGTGGTAGGGCAACAATGTTGACACTTGTTTGAGGCTTGATATAAAACTCAGAAATATGTCCATGCCAGCCTTTTGTGATATTTGCTATGAAATATGAATTTTCTATTTTAATGTAATCGCTTGTTTCAGTTACGAATTTTGGAGGCTCTTGAACTGGTTCAGAGAAAAAGCTTCCGATTAGCCCGAACAAGATCCAACTGAACAGTAACACAATGACAAAGTTACGTTTCGGCGCTTCTCTTACCTGCAGGCGTCGCGTGCTCAAGAGTATCAAGAATGTTAACCATATGTAAACGCGTAGAATTGAAGCTTCATACTTCCGCATACCACTCGAAGGTCCACCATCCACCATTTGGTGGATTGTTGAATTCGATAGAGAAATGAGTGGTGTTCTTATAACCGACCCAATAGGCTCCTGGTCCACTTTGCCTTGCAGTTACCTGTGGGAATCCGCTCCGAGGAGTCCAAACCAAGCCATGCGCAACCCATACCTCGTTAACGGAACCTGTAACGCTTGCTAATCCCCAAGCCTCTGTTTTGTAACCTGAGTTGAAATGAATTGTTGTATTCGGTCCTATCCTCGAGATTCTTTTGTCCACCTCTGGAATCGTTATTACGTCGTTGTTCAATATCTTGTTGTAATCTGAGACACCTGCTTCCAAAATTCCTATTGCGTCCTCATCTGCGTCACCTCTTTCTATGCTGTTGCCAGTGACGGTGTTGTATTTGCCATTAATCGTGATTCCTCTGCCCTTTTTAGTGAGGGTAATGGTGTTTCCTGAAACTTCATTTCGACTGACTCCATCTTCGAAGTAGGTCATGTAAAATTCTCCGATTTGAATTGCTGAGCCTATGGATGCGTAATCGCTCCCCCAGTGCGCCAAAGTATTTCCAATGATTTTGTTGCCTGTTGCCCCTTCGTCATAGACTTCGATGCCATCCTCGTCAACAACGCTTGGATCAGCACTTCCTATGATTTCGTTGCCGATTATGGTGTTCCATTTGAAGTTTGGGCGCACGCATTTGAGTCCCCATGTGGCTCGGCGAATTTTGTTGAAGGCCACGGTTGAGTTTTCCAGATTCGACAAAACCATTGCACCGAAAACTCCAGGGACATACTGCAGTGTATTGTCGTTCAAAGTATTGCCTTGAATATAAATGTTGTAGGGGTTGTCGTATCGCTCTCCCACGCGCAGTCCGCTGCCTTGGTTGTCATGAATGTAGCAATTGTAAACACGGATATCATGGCTCGACGTAACATGAATGCCGCTTGGCGGTCTTCCGGCTGTTGCTTGTCCAACGTTCTTGACTTCAAGATTTTCTAAGGTGACTCTCGAAGAATTCTTGATGTAGACGAGTCCATACCAATCGTCGGGTGGCGAGGTTGTAACATTTGCTCCGTTGAAGACAAGGTTCCGCACCAGCACGTTAGTCTTCGATTCTATCTTCAGCAAGTAGTTGTTATCTGCTGTTCTTCGAATTTCAGTTAGTGGTTCTGCGTCAATTTCAAGGTTACTTTGTGCAATAATGGGAGTGTCGATATTATAGATAGCGCTTGTAAAGAAAATCTTGCGGGTTCCACTTGCATTCATCGCTTGATTGATAACAATTGCCGCATCCTCACCGTGAAAATCAATTTTGCCGTTCCAATTGATAGCATAAGTGGAAGTACCGTCGTTGCGAATTACATAGGTTGCAGTGGAGGGTATAGCATCTAAATAGATGTCAGGAGGGGCGAAGTCTCCAGGTAGGCTAACAGACAATACCCAATAGCCCCCTGCTCCCAGTAGAGCCCCTACTAGCATGGAGATCACGCAAACGATCACGATTTTCTTGACCATTTAGATTCCCTCTCTACCTCTGAAGTATCTTTTGTTCTAAATCTAATAATCTTTCGGATTTTTCGATTATAACTGCGTGTGCGCGCATGATTTAAGACTTTGAGCCCTTACTTGTAACAAATTTTATCGCTTCGGTGAAGCCTTGAATCATCCTGTCTATCGAAAAAAGGTTACGTGCCAATTCTTTTGATCTCTCTCCCATTTTCGCAGCCAGACTCTCATCCGTAAGCAACTGGTTCAGATGTTTTTCGATCGCATGAAAATCTTCTTTTTTAACAATGAATCCATTCTCTTCTGCCCTTACAATTCCGGGTACCGAGTAAAGAGCGTTGCACTCTTCTGAAACTATCACAGGTTTTCCGCTAGCCATCGCCTCCATTACCGTTATGCCTCCTTGGGAAGGCAAAACGAATACGTCAGAAAGCGCATAGTATAGGGGCACCGTGTAGTAGTCCACCTTGCCTATAAACTTGACATCTTTTGTTAATCCTTTCTTGTTGCGAAGCTCAATCAAGCGGTCTTTGTCGGGTCCATCGCCTAATATGAGAAGAGAGGTTTCAGGCAGTTTCGCCTTTATTCTCTCAAAGACTGTAATTAGAATCTCCAATCTCTTCCTCAGCTCCAACGAACCAACGTACAGTATCATCTTCTTGTTCCGCAAGCCTAACTGTGTACGTAACATCTCTATCTTTTTCCTATTCATTCTAGGTATTTCCTCGAAAAGGAAGTTGTCAACAGTATTTGTTGCAATGAATATTTTGTCAGGTTTTACTCCAAGAAAAATAAGAAACTCTCTGGAACCTTTTCCATATGCAATCGCGGCATTGCACCGCTGGTGAACAAACCTCACTATTACGTACACGATTTTTTTAATCAAGGGATCTGTAGGCTTGGGAGCGTTATCTCTTATGTTCCCTCCATTCCAGATAATCAATGGCCTTTTCGTTAATCTACAGCCGAGCAACAGCAGTACCAAGTCCACATAAATTTGACTCTCAGTGATTATGACATCATATTTTCCTCTTAGGATTCGAAACAACAAAGTTGGAAAGGCTCTTAATGATCGTTTCCAATGGAATGGTTCCATCGGTATTTTGCCTTGATAAGAGATCGTTGGCAGAAATTGGTAGTTAAACTTAAAAGTGGATACATCTTCGGGTTTTAAAAAAGCCGCATGCGTCATGTAGTTAGGAGCCCTTCCCAACAAAAAGGTAAATTCCATACCTTTGACTTTGGCCAATTCCTCCAAAAAGTGTGCTCTATAGGGTCTGCACATCCCCTGAATAACTGCAACTCTCATTTGGCTCATGAATTTGCCCCTTATCTTGCTAGTGACTGCCTCTTGGCTTACACATGTTGTGGGTTGTTCCGATCATGGTCAAGTGCACTACACCGAGCAGTGTCAACTTAGTTAGGAATGACGGTGTAGTGGTCATGAGAGAAACTTTTCGCACACTATGACCCACTCTGAAGCTAGATTTGGCGGAATGCGTTCGGCAATCTTGTTATCTACGCTTTCAAAAGCCGTTATCGGTTCTCTCCCTAAAAGAGTACAAAATGACCTTAGGTATGGAGAGAGAAACCTGTAACTACCTATGTTCACTATTCTGAAACCATGTTTGTTCAGCAGTTTACGGATGCCTGTGAGTGTAAATTGTTGATTGTGTCCAATGCGCTCCTTCTTATCTAGTTTCAACATTGAAATTTCATGGTCTGCCAGAGAAAACATTGTTTTGTAGACGCGTGAAAGTATAGTCCTAGCGGATATGCGTCTGCAGACGAACCTGTCATAAAAGAGTCCAAAGGTCAGCGCGTTGGGAACTACTACTATTAATCGCCCATTTTTCCTTAACACTCTCTCAATCTCAAGAATCGTTTGTTCAATGTTGGATATGTGTTCAAGTACATTGATACATATAATGGAATCAAAAGAAGACCTAGCGAAGGGTAAGCTCAGCAAGGAGGCTCTTGTCAACCCGATATGAGCATTTTTCTCTTTGAATAAGAACAAACTCTCACGCACTTCGTTTACCGCTACATCCAAAGAGTACACGTTGAATCCTTCTTCCCAAGCACAAACGGATAACCAACCGTTCCCGCAACCTGCATCCAGTACACGAGTGCCTCTAAGGTACGAAATCACGAGGTCTCGTATTCTTCTTTCATTTGGAAAGAAAAGGTGCCGCTGATAATATTTTCTTAAGCCCAAGCTCAGGTTCTTCAAATGTGAAAAAGACCTCGAATGTTCATACTTGTCTGCAAGAATCCTTGCCCATCCTGTCGCGCGCGCGCACAAGGCTGTTTGCCGAAATTTCAAACATAGATAGGGTAGCACCTGAAGAATTTGCGTTTTTACTTTCTCTCTACAGTTTTTTGGCTTTTTATGAAGATGCATCCTGAAAGGTACTTTAGAGCCGAAGACGAGAAGGAAATCCCCTTTTTCTTCATAATACGTATGATGGAAAACCATACCTCTTTTGGAAGAGGAGGAGAGGCTAAAACAGGAAAACCTGAAATGTCTTGTATGCTCAATCCAGCTTCAGAAAAAGATTCCCTTATTTCCCCTAGGGTAAACCATCGGCTGTAAACATTTCTAAACAAAGCTCGTTTGCGAAAATTGATGAAGAGGGCTACGGGTAGGTAAAAGCTCTGCATGCTTGGAAAATTAGCCACAAAGTATCCTTTTTGTTTCAATACTCTGGCAATTTCAACCAAAACTTTGGTGTAGTCTGATATGTGATTTAGGACGTTTATGCTTACAGAGCAATCGAAAGAATTCGTTTTGAAGGGAAGCTTGTGAGCGGCAGCCACTACTAGGTTAATCCTTCCATCAACTCTTCCTTGAAGGGATTTTCTCCTTGCTAATTTAATCATGGCCTTGGAGGGGTCCAAGCCTATTACGATTGCTCCGTTTTTCGCGAACTCAATTGCAAATCGTCCGGTTCCAGTTCCAACATCCAAGAGCAAAGGTGTATCATTCAGATCGAACGATCTCAGAACTATTTCCTTCTGCATAGTATCAGTGAGCATCCCGACTGGAGAGGCAAATCTACCTTCATCGTAAGTCTCGGCTTCTCTTTCATAAAACTCAGAGGTATCCGCTTCCATGTTTCCTTCACTAGTCAAGTAATTTCGTTATAGATGTTTTCGTTCATTTTAACTATTTTTTCAGCCGAGAAATTCTCGCGAACAAATGCTGATGCATTCTGACCAATACCTTCTGCTATGTCTTGATTTTGGAGTAGGTAGACGATCGTCTTTGCCAATTGAGTTGGATTGTTAGGTTGAATTAGCATCCCCCTGTGTCTATTTGAGATTATCTCTGAAATTCCTCCTACGTCTGTCGCAACAACAGGTTTTTCGGCAGCCATAGCTTCCATTATAGGTAAAGGATAATCCGAAGGACCGGCCATACTAAGGAAGGGAGCCACAAGCACATCACAAGCAGCAATAACTTGAGGCATTTTTCTTGTTATGCCCATGAACATGATCTTTTTCTGTAGATCAGGAGAGCTTATTTTGGCTCTTATGACGGTTGTTTCGTCATTTAGCCTATCTTCAGGGATGGGCAAAGTTATCATAAGCTTGGCGGTAGGGGCCTCCTTTGTGATCTTTTTCATAGCCTCAATCAAGACATATACTCCTTTTGTCTTTGTTAGGTTGCCCACAAAGAGTATCATTGGTTCATCTAGGTCCATTCCTAGCGACCTTCTCACATTTTCCCCTGATACAGTCGGATTAAAGGAAGATAAGTCGATTGCTGGTGGAATTATGCTTACCCTTTCTCTTGCCAAACCAACTTTTTCTAACGAAGACCTAATATTACTGCTTATTGCAACAAGCTTATCCGCTGACAAGAAGAGATTTTTAATTAGAAGGGGGTTCGGGAAAAATTGAAAATGGTCTTTTTCAAGAGTTCTTTCCTCTAATGAACAATACAATGTATGAACCGAAGGTATGTCAAACATTCTCCCTGAAACTGACGGTACTATACCGACAACTGGGTACCCTGAGTGACCATGAATTACTTCAATTTTCTCTTTTTTGTGCAACCGCCTGATTTCTGATATTGCCTTGATTAGAAATTCAAAGCCGTATCTTGCGGAGGGATAGTGTCCACCCACTTGCAAAAAGTGAATCTGAGCCCAAGGCACTTCATAAGCAATGCTTCTCATGTAACGAGCTGGTGTAGTAATTATGTGGATTTGATGCCCTTTTTCCCACAAACCTCTTGACAATATAATAACATTGTTTACTGCACCTCCTACAAAACTTCCCTCAAGAGAGGGGCCTATCTCTAAACCAACCATACAGATTTTCAATCCATTGCCCTCAAAAAATAATCCTGCGCAGAAAGGTCTCGAAGATCTCTTTCAGTGCACCTTTGAAGCTTTTTCCAAAAAAAAGATTCCACGATCACCGTTTCAGTCATTTTTCACCATGAAGTTCCCAAGGGCTAAGCCGTCTAATTTGGATTTTTCCAGTGTCCAAAGTGCCTGTTCAGGGTTGCATACTATTGGATACCCGTGAAGATTGAATGATGTGTTAAGTAATCCGCCTACGCCTGTAAGGTTCTGAAATTCTTCTAAGA
>JABAOC010003537.1_pt3 | contig 14011 bp, 9 predicted proteins | sample 7062161 | NCBI WGS metagenome assembly JABAOC01 (sample SAMN14538625, study PRJNA623070) | marine sediment metagenome | biome: marine biome [ENVO:00000428]; feature: marine pelagic biome [ENVO:01000023]; material: deep marine sediment [ENVO:00002113] | place: India: Gulf of Khambhat ... | reverse complement strand
CATGGACCTGGCGGATTACATGGTTTACAGAAGTACGGGGAACGACGTGAGAAGTCTCTGCACCAGCGTGTGCAAGTGGACATACCTCGGCCACGAGGGGACCTCTGGGAAATATCGTAGAGATTTCTTTGAAGAAATCGGCATCCCAGATCTCTTCTATCGGGAGCGAGTTCCTCCCTTTGCTCAGCCGATGGGGGCGCCTGCAGGGGGGTTGACGAGGGACGCGGCCGAAGAGCTCGGGTTGCCTCAGGGGATTCCCGTTGGAGTCGGCATAATCGATGCCCATGCTGGGGGCATTGGGTCGCTCGGCTCCGTTCTCGGGGATTCCGAGAAAGGAAAAAATCCGTTTGACCACGCAATCGCGCTGATTGGAGGAACTTCCTCGTGCCACATGGCTGTATCGTCTTTTCCAAGGTTTATCAGTGGTGTTTGGGGTCCCTATTACGGCGCCATGATTCCGGAGATGTGGCTCAACGAGGGGGGGCAATCGGCGACGGGGTCTTTGATTGACCTGGTGATCAGAAACAATGAATCCTACATAGGCATCTCCAAGGCTGCCAGAGCAGAAGGGGTCGACATCTACACGCTCCTCAACGCCACCGTTGAGAGGATGAGAAAAGGGCATGGGTTACGGATTGTCAGGGACCTCCACGTGCTCCCGTATCACCACGGAAACCGATCTCCCAGGGCCGACCCATCCGCACGGGGAATGGTGACCGGCCTGAGATTGAGTGGCACACCTGAAGATGTTGCGCTTTGGTACTATGCTACGATTCAGGCCATCGCCTATGGGACTCGGCACATCATTGAGGCAATGAATGCGGAAGGATACGATATCCGCCGGATTCATCTCAGTGGGGGTCACCTGAAGAATGAATTGTTCGTCCGGGAGCATGCCGATATCACCGGTTGTGAGGTGATCATTCCGAAAGAGCCGGAAGCGGTATTGCTCGGCGCTGGGATTTTAGGGGCAGTTGCGGCGGGCGAGTTCCCAGACATTCCACAGGGTATGAGGTCCATGTGCCGGGTCGGCAGGGTAGTCCACCCAGACCCGTCGACCTTCTCATTCCACGATACGAAGTACGAGATATTTAAGGAGATGTATGATTTTCAAAGGGGAATCCACGAAAAAATGAGAACGGTGGAAGCCGGACAAGGAACTTGATCCACTGGGGGAAGGCGAGAGCAAAAATGAAAGAGAACGACAAGAAAGTATATCTGATTTCCAATGGGGATTTCCGCGATTCGGCGGGGGAGGTCTGTTGGCCAAAGCAGGAGGAAACGCTTAATGCGGTTAAAGCGGCCTTCAGGAAACTCGGGTACACGACCGAAGTTGCTCCCACGTATGATGCAAGGCGGAAACACGGGTTTCTGACCAAGCAGTGCGCGGGCGCTGAGGTTTTCTCGACGATCGCCCCGGAGGCCCCGGTCGTCATCGTTCTGAGTTGCTGGGCCTATTCGCATCATGTTGCGGGCAGTTTGCAGACCCACAAAGGCCCCATTCTGCTCGTGGCAAATTTCGATGGCACGTGGCCGGGACTCGTAGCGCTGCTGAATCATGCCGCCAGCCTGGAGCGGCTCTGCGTGAAGCATTCGCGCCTGTGGAGCGAGACCTTTGCAGATGATGCTCTTTTCATGAAGAGGCTCGAGGACTGGTGTAAAACAGGGGAGATAAACTACGACATGTCGCACATCCTCGACGCTGAAGGGCTGAAGCTTTCCTCCGAGGCCAATCGCTTTGGAGAAGGGCTTGCTGGGGACATCATCCGCAAGAAGCGCATCATGGGCCAGTTCGATCCGGGGTGCATGGGAATGCTCAACGCCGTTATGGATCCGGCTAAGTTGGGAGCCATCGGCATGCCCGTCGAATTGCTGAATCAGTCGGACCTGGTCGCTGAGATGGCGTTGATTGATGATCAGGAGGCCCAGGAGCACCTGAACTGGCTCGTCAAGAAGGGTGCCTGGTTCGACTGGGGGACCGATCAGTACGAGGATTTGGTGCATGGCCAGGTATTGATGCAGATGAAGATGTATTCCGCCGCCGCACAGATGTACCAACGTTACGGTCTCAGCGCCATCGGCATTCCCTATCAGGTTGGCCTTGTCCGCTCGGTACCCGCATCGGACCTAGCCGAGGGGATGTTAAACAATTCCGACCGCCCTGATATCACCGATCCCGACACGGGAGAGGTCATCAATAGGGGCAAGCCGATCGTCCATTTCAACGAGGGCGACATCGGCTCTGGCATTCCCCAGGTCCTGATGCACGACATCTATGAGCGCAAGGGTATGCCTCCTGAGACAACGTTGCACGATATCCGCTGGGGGCGGGATTACGGAGATCGATTCACCTGGGTATTCGAGATTTCCGGTGGGGCACCCCCCGCTCACTTCGGCGGCTGGAAAAATACAAAGATCTACCGCCAGCCGAAAATGTACTTTCCCCTTGGCGGAGGCACCTGCTCGGGTGTATCGAAACCTGGCGTTGTCACCTGGGCACGATTCTACGAGCGATTCGGCCAGATCGGAATGGATTGTGGGACCGGTGAGGTAATCGAATTGCCGGAGCAGGAGATTGGCGACCGCTTGGAGAAGACCACACCTGAATGGCCCATCGCGAACGTGCACATTCCGGGATATGACCGCGATCAGTGCATGGCTTCACACATGTCGAACCACATCACCATTGGCTATGGGGGCATCCTCCAAGAGCTGGTTGCTACCTCTTTACACCTTGGCATCCCCACACGGGTGGCGGGCGACATCAAAGATTCTCTCCTGTAGCGGTGAAGGATCTTCAGCCGGAGCACTTCAGTGCTTCTGGAGTTTTCGAAGTTAAGGGGAGGCCCTTCCATCTTGGCAGGGTTCTACTGAACTAAGAAAGGGAAGCTGGAGGATTGGGGTAATTCCCTTGAACCATGTTCTCTCTATTCTCCAAGAATATGCTCACGATCTCAGAATCGAATTGAGTTCCAGCACACGTCTCTATCTCATCGATCGCCTCTCCAATTCCCCTTTTGGGACGATAGGCACAATCGGCGGTGATGCAATCGAAGGCCTCCGCAACAGAGATCATCCTTGCTCCCAGGGGAATCTCCTCATGTGATAGACCATCCGGATACCCTCCGCCGTCAAATCGCTCGTGGTGATGACGGATGAATGTCTTTGTCGCCTTAAGAAATTCCACTCCGCCTATAATCCTTTCTCCGATCTCGGGGTGCCTTCGAACGAGGGATTGCTCCTGATCCGTTAATCTGCCCGGTTTGCTCAAGACCGTTTCGCTTATGAAAATCTTGCCCACATCATGCAGAAGTGCTGCCAATTTGATGCTCTCCTGTTCTTCCCCAGAGATCCCCATCTTTTCGGTCAAAGGGGCTACATAGGCGGCCACCCTTTTGGAATGGCCGGAGGCTATCCCATTTCGTGCATCAAGGGCATCGGTCAAGGCCCCAAGGGTCTCAATATACGTTCGATAGAGCTCCCCTTTAGTAGGCCTTTCCTCCAGGAAACCCAGATTCATGATATCTTCCCGTGGGATGCGATGACGTCCCCCCGGCGTCTGATAACTCTTGAGTTTTCCAGTGTGGATATAGTTTTGGATCGTTTGGTAGGTGACCCCCAACATGGCCGCGGCCTGTTTTGGGCTCAACAGGTCTGATCTCAACATATAATCGTAGGAGCCCAACTCCATGGCCTTCATGGCGACCCTTACACTCTGCTGACCAGTGATCACAAATACCGGAATATCTAAGTTCATCCCCCTCATCTTTTCTAAGAAATTCATTACATCCATTCCGAAGAGGGGGAAATCCAAGAGAACAACATCGAAGGCTTCTTTTTGGAGAATCTCTAAACCACCTTCCCCGGAGATCATGTGCACCAAATCTTTTGAATGGTACCCTGCCTTCTTCAGTTCACCCTTAACTAACCCCGCTTTGAGAAGGTTGTCTTCAACGAGGAGTATTTTTAATCCCTTCTTCTTTTTGATGCTCAACCCCTTTTTTAAGACTTCTTCGATGGAAAAATCCTAGGCTCAGTAGACAGATTGATGATGATGGAAATTACAAAGAATAATATTAGAAGATAAACTGTGGTTTCAAAAAACCAGCCCTTCACCCTGCTATTTGTATCGATTATTGGAGATGACCATTCATCCTACTGAACAGGGCGGCGGGGAGGACCAGGTCTATCTTGTACTCGAGGCTTGCAATGGAATGATCGTCGAGAATGATCTTATCGTTTCGTCCAATATTCACCTCGGAGGTGAAGAGGGTCCCCCCATTCAGATTCATTTTTCGGTAGTATTTGATCTCGTACTCGTTATCGTTCAGGTAAATCTTCTCGGTTCTGATCAGCTTGGTAAACATGATTTTTCCCTTCTTAGGTAACGGAATCCTTATCCATTTCCTTCTTTTTCTGCTTCGCCCTCGGCCTCGATCGATGCTTTTTGAGCACGGGGCATTCTTTGTACCTAACGCTCATACAATAGTATTGGAGTTCGTAAATATTGGGCGCCATGAACGCCCCCTTCTTGGCCTGGCAGATCGGCATGACCGTTCTCTTCAGGTGCGGGCAGATCATACGAGGTGATCCTCATCCAGCGAGCGCGTGCTGACCGTGGTTCTACTATTTCGATTGAGTAAGAGCAACCCACCCCGCTCCGGTTACCAGAAGAGAATAGCAATTTCCATACCAGGGATATCGAAAAGGAAGGGGGAAATGGAACTCATCATTGGAGGGGAAATTTCAACGTGAACGTGGTACCCTTTCCGGGCTCGCTTTCGACTTCAATGGTGCCGTTGAGGTCTTGAACGATCTTCTTGGATATGGCCAACCCCAGGCCTAACCCCTTCCTCTTCGTGGTAACGTAATCCTCGAAGATCGTCCCCAGCCTCTCCCTCGGGATACCACATCCCGTGTCTTGGATTGCGATTTCCACCCATTGACCGTCGGCTTTCGTCTTAAGCACTAAATCGCCCCCTTGAGGCATGGCTTCGATGGCGTTGAGGATGAGGTTCTTCAGCACCCGCCCGATGGCAAACCGGTCCGCCGATATCCTCACGTTTTCCCCCTGAAAGTGCTGCAAGACGCGAACTCCCCTTCGTTCGGCCTCAGGCCGATAGGCTTCCATGACTGCATCGATGGTCTTATGGATTTTTAAGGGAATAGGTTTTAGGGGGATGGGATGGGTCAGGTTATGAAGGTTGTCCAAGAAACGATTGATGTTGGCGAACTCGCGATTCACGGTCTTATGGAAGGTCTCGCGATACTGGGGATCGTCATACATCTTGAGAACGAGCTTGCTGCTGTTCTCGATGCTCTTAATAGGATGTTTCAGATCGTGAACAAGGCCCGAGGCGACCTTTCCAAAGGTTACGGCCCGCTCGTTTTTGCGTATCTCCTCCTGGAGGGTGAGGAGCTCCTCGGTCATGCGATTGAAGGATCGCCCCAATTCGGAAAACTCGTCCCTGGTCTTCACCTGCACCCTCCGGCTCAGATCGCCTATGGAGACAGCCCTCGTTCCGCTGGTGAGCTCCCGGATGGGGCCGACGATCTGCCGACCACCCCAGAGGCCGATGATGGTCATGAGGATCACAAAGATGACGATGAGGGATACCAATTGGTAGGTCATCCTACGTGCCATGGCGTATGCTTCCCTGGTGGGCTGTTCAATGACCACACCCCAACCGACGGATTTCATGGGTGCACATACCCCCAGCACCTCTTCCTCTCTTTCGTTTCCGTAGGTAAGGACCCCGGGTTTTCCCGATAGGACGGTTTTCACGATCTCCCATTGATTCCGCTTCTCCCGCTTTATAACGCTCGGCTTGGCATCATCTCGACCGTGGGCGATTAACATACCCTCCTTCGAGATAACGAAGGCAAACCCCTCTTGTCCAATACGGATGCTATCGACAAGGTTCCACATGTCGATTAAATCAATTACTCCAACAACCGCTCCATCTACCTCGTTTAGCCGAATAATGGGGTGGGAGATAGTCATCATGGGAACCAACTGATCCGAGATATAGACCCCTGAACAGTATACCTCCCCGTTCATTGCCGTAACGACGGCGGGGTCCTTCGACCCGTCCACCAGTTCGGCTCCTAATTTGGTGGTGGCTATCTGTACTCCTTCCCGATCCGTCAAGTAGATTTCATGGAATTGTTCGAAGTTGATGACGTAGTTCTTGATAATGGTCTCCTTCTGCCAGGGTTCAAGATGGGTTCTGCTGATGTTTTCGGCGATCCCCTTGAGGATCTGAGTTCCATTTTGAACATAGAGCTCGATCTGATCTGCGGCCCTTTTGGCCACGTTCAGGTTCCCCTCCGAGACGGACCGGTAGTTAGCAGTCCTGGATGCCATGATGGATAGTATCCCGAATAAAACCAGAGGAATGAGGGCAGCGGAAACCAGCAAGATGATCAATTTTGTCGAAATCCTCTTCATTTGCGGGCTTCTTCCTTTGACTTATGCCTGTTTCACCGATACTTCTGGTCCCCGTTGGGGACATACCATTCATTGATGTTGTTCAATATACCCGCCGGGCCAATCCTGACCCCCCTGAACCGCTTATGGATCCCGATCAGGTGATCCCTCCAGAAGAGAAATACCCCGGGAGGGTCTTCATGGATCTCTTTCTGAAATTGGTGATAAATTTCCCTCCTCTCTTCGCTATCCAGTGCGGTCCTCCCCCTATCCAGGAACTCGTCAACCTTCCTGTTCCTGTAAGAAAAGACGTTGAATCCTCCATCAATCTGCGAGGAATGCCACCATAGGTAATTTTTATCGGGGTCATCAGAAATCATTACTAGTAGGGCTGCGTCGAATTTCTTCGTGGACAGAAACTTCTCATACATCGCCGAGAAAGGGATAGGCCGAACCGTCATCCTAATCCCGATATCCAGCAACTGCTGTTGGATTAGTAAGGCGCACCCGCGGAAAATGTCATCCCCTTCAACAGCTAATAATACGAATTCAAATTCCCTTCCCCCCTTATCTAACAGGTGATTTCCATTGGTATCTTTCCATCCTGCTTTTGCCAATAATTTCAAAGCCATTTTCGGATCGTATGGGTAAGGTTCGATTGCCTCACTATATGCCCACGTTTTCGGATAGATGGGTCCGGAAGAGACCCGACCTCTTCCACGGAGCACTCTCCCTGCTATCCTCTCCTTGTCCACGGCATAATTTATGGCCTGACGCACGCTTTTTTGCCTAAAGAAGATGTTGCCTTCATTGAAAGCCATAATATAGTAATAGGGATTCAAAAAGGAATATACTTTGAATTTAGGGATCTTTTTGATGATATCGTAGTTCTTCGGATAGGTCAGAAATACACAATCCACAGTTCCCTTCATCAATTCCGCCCAGACCACCCGTTGATCATTGAAAGATCTTACTATTACGTGACTCAAATGGGGCTTGCCTTTAAAATAGTCTTCATTAACCTCCAAAATGATTTCATCTTCTGACCACCTCTCCATTTTGAAGGGTCCGGTTCCAATAGGGTGGTAATTGAATTCAGCCTTTCTCAGGTCTTTTCCGGCGAGTAAATGCTTCGGCAAGATACCCACATCGAGATAAAGAAGGAGCGATTGGAAAGGATTTTTTAGATGAATTTCCACGGTGTATCTGTCCTTTGCTCTGACCGCCTTGAAATTCCCGAATATGCTGATATACGGGCTCTTGATAGATGGGTCATTGACTTTATCGAAGGTGAACTTAACATCTTCAGACGTCAACCCGGCCCCATCGTGGAATCTAACGTCCCTCCTCAGGTGAAATATCCACGTTAACCCATCCGGTGAATTCTCCCAGGAGAGGGCAAGGTTGGGGACAGGTTCCATTTTGTCATTCAATTTGATCAGGCCGTCAAAAATGATCCTTTTTAAGACCGCGGAAATACCGCTGTGCGTCAAAATGGGATTGATAATGGTAGGTTCGACAATATCTCCGATTATGAGGCTATCGCCAAAGGTTTTTTGGTGATTCGCTTTTGAAAATACATGGGTGGGTAGTAGTAATAGGGAAAATGCGATCAGGGTTAGGAACGTAAACTTAGAAAGATTCATTCTAAGGAACTAATTCTTGGGAGTTTTCGGAGACCATATATTTAATGGCAGGAAATGTCAATCTTAATTTTGATCGATTTTCATAACAAAAAAGGGGATTGGAATTTCTTCCGATCCCCTCAAGAGGAAATTACTTATAAATCATCCACCAACACCACAAAACCTTCTTATCTCTGCTTCCCTTCTTAACGACCTGGAGTTTCATGTGATTGCACCCCCTTTCCTGGCATGACTGGGCCTTTTGGTAGATTAGCTATTTTGTTCATTTCCCGGCATACCCCGTGGCTTAACCCCTGAGCCAATCACCAATCAGCCGGCCAGATACTCGAATTTCACGATTTCCGCAGCGGCCTTGTCGAAGTATCTCCTTTCGCAGGCAATATCCTGAAAATTGCCCTTCTTGATATACGCCCCCATCCGACAACCTCCCCCACAGAGGGGGATGTAGGGACAGTCCCCACAGATTTCGCAGGGATTGAAAGTCATGAACTGGGTGTTGCGGTAATTGAGTTCATGCTCGTTGATGTTCCCGATGACGAATTCATCCATTCCAGCCGAGCCCGGGCATTTGTAAATCCTTCCGAGGGGGTCCATGGTATAGGCATTTTCCCTGGCTGCCTCGCAGGGGCCGAGGGCAATACCCCCTTCGCAGGGAAATCCCCTCCTTTCCGTTTCCCTTCTCAACCAGAGCATGTCCTCGAAGTCGATATCGGAAAAGGTACAGGTGTTGAAGGAGCTTCTTGGAAGTTTTGCGGTCTCGAGGCTTGAAAAGATGGGCTTGAACCCGACCCTCTTCAGGTGGCCATTAAAGCCGCGCTCCTGAAGGAGATCTAACAGCCTGGGAATACTTTCCTTGTTCGAATCGTCGAAATTTCCCCCTATGCTAATGGGTACCTTTTCTTTAACGTTCAATAGATTCGCTAAAATGGTATGGAAGGTCCCGTCTCCGTTCCGGTGGGGTCGCTTGGCATCATGGGCCTGTTGGTCACCATCCAGGGTGACCTTGATCTCCTTCAGCCCGAGGGGGAGGAGGGAATCGACCAATTCCCCGTTGATCAGAACGCCATTGGTGATCATGGATATGTTCAATTGGATTCCCATCGACTTCGTTATTTCGGACATCCCGTGGCTGATGATGTGTATTGCCTTTGGATTTAAAAGCGGCTCCCCCCCGTAGAAAACGAGCTCTAAAGTGCGGGGCGAAAGGGCGTGCAATTTCTCGGAGATCCATCGGATCACCTTAAGGCTGTTCTCCCGGTCCATCGAGGAGGGGGAATGAAGGCCCTCTTGGAAGCAGTAAGTGCATTTGAGGTTACAGGCGTACGTGGTCAGGACGGTGATGCTGAGGATCGATGAGTCATACTTAACCCGTTGAAACCAGTACTGGATTTCCCGATCTTCATCTACCTCCTCATCCACCATAATGCCGAGCTCCCTCAGTTGGTTGAGATAAGCGATCTCATCCCCATTCAAGGCCGATTTTTCCTCCGCCCTTTCCATGGCCTTCTTCAATTCCTCGTTTATAATGACCCTGGAATCGGTAAAGGTATTAAAGACGAGTGTTTCCCCATCATGGGGGAAGGAGGGAATGAATATGTTGAATTTTGAGCCCCGCATCCCATCACCTCTGTTAAGAGATTTTAGATATTACTAATGAGCAATGCCTGTGCCAGAAAGTTGATGAGTTGATTACCCACTGCGATAGCTTGGTCAATTTTCTGGCTGCAGATAGGGAGCAGCCAGGCCGAGTTGCAGCAAAGGGTTGAAATAGGGTACTTTGCGGGGGTGGACAGGAATTTGGCCAAAAAAGATGAAATATTGGCTTAAAATACCGAATTTATAGGGGAAAGCGGCTAATCATGAGAGAGGAGGGGAGAAAGTTTCGCTCGCCTGGTTGAGGAGGGCTGAAGGACCGGTTTTCCCCTTCAAAACGGCCAAAAAGTTGGCCATTATGAAGGGCGGGGGAAATGGTATCACCCGTAATCAATTGAATTCTAAAGTAATTTTGTGAAAAGGACAGAAAATTAACTCCGAGAGCCAAAAAATTGGCCTTCTAATCCGGCGATTCTCCGTCCTTCCTATTCAAATAATCATATATATGTAACTTGCTCAGCTTATACTTCAAGGTGCTCAATGGGATGCCGAGGTTTTTCGCCGTCTCCTTCCGCCTCCATCGGTTCTTTTCCAAAACCCTGAGAATGAAGTTCCTCTCAAAGGTCTCACGGACTTTGGTAAGCAGACCCTCGTCCTCCTTGCTTACTTGAGACGGCGCAATCTCGGCCAAGTAGTATTCGATGGGGATATCCTTCTCCGAGATCATATCCCCATCCGAGATGGCAATGAGTCTCTCGATTAAATTCTCCAACTCCCTGATATTTCCCGGCCAATTGTAGGCGCACAAGGTGGACACGGCGCCATCGGTGATGCCCGTGACTCTCTTCCGAAATTTTTGGTTATACCTCTTGATGAACAACTCCACCAGTTGGGGGACATCCATCAATCGCTCTCGGAGGGGCGGTAAATTAATGGGGATAACATTGATCCTGTAGAATAAGTCCTCCCGAAAACTTCCTTCCTTCACCGCCTCCTCCAGGTTTATACTGGTGGCGGCGATAAGCCTCACGTCCACCTTGATAGTCTTGGTGCTCCCAACTCTCTCGATTTCTCCCTCTTGAATGGCCCTGAGCAATTTGGCCTGGAGGTCGTATTTTAAGTCACCGATTTCGTCGAGAAAGAGGGTTCCCTTATGGGCTAGTTCGAATTTTCCGAATCGCTGGCGGTGGGCCCCGGTGAAAGCCCCTTTTTCGTGCCCAAAAAGCGTGCTCTCGATGAGCTCGGTAGGGATGGAGGCTAAGTTTACCGTCACAAAGGGATTGTCAGAGAGGCCGCTCTCTCCGTGGACGATTCTGGCCACCAGTTCCTTTCCCGTTCCACTCTCCCCCCTGATCAATACAGTTGCCGGAAGCCTGGCAACCTTCTGAATCACATCGTATGCTTCCTTCATCTGCGGGCTCTTACCCACGATAAAGTCGTGTTCGATATAACGCTCCATCTCGGAGTGAAGATAGATGAGTTCCCGATCCTTCATCTGTTTCTCGATGACGCGGTCCACCAACGTGAGCACCTCGTCGTAGTCGAACTCCTTGCCGATATAATCGTATGCCCCCAGTTTCATTGCCTTGACTACGGAGTCAATCTCCTTCACCACGGTAATCATGATGACATCGATATCCTCAAATCGCTCCTTTACCTTTTCCAGCACTTCAAGGCCGCCCATCCCGGGAAGCATGATGTCGAGAAGGATGACGTTTACCTCTTCTGCCTCCGTGATCATAAGGGCTGTCTCGCCATCTTCAGCCTTGATAACCATATAGTTCTTCTTGAGTATGGCCTCAAGGGTTTCACGCATGCTCTCGTCGTCATCTACGATGAGGACCGTGGGGCGTTTTTCCATCATCGCCTCTGTCCAGAAAGAGGTTTTCAAGGAGAGATGTTATAGTAAACAAACAAACCTTGTCAAAGAATAAATGAAGGGACACGATCCCTCTAAAGACAAGGACGTGTCCCTCAACTTATTTTGCCCCCCTTTTACACGCGGTTGGTTTCTGATTCTTATTTAACTCCGCCGATAACGAAATTGCAGAGAATAATGATAATGAGATACCCGAGGAGAAAGACGCTCAATCCGACGAGGACGGCGATGACCTTTTGGCTGAATTGCATGGATGCCCTCATAGATTAAACTGTTTTCAATAGTGTAATTTTTGCAATCCATATGCCAAATTAACCTCGGTGGTGACATCCCAGATTGGGACGTTTCCGAGGAGGAGGTACAATCACAAGGGCCTGGATTCCGAGGAATATGTTGAGAGATTTCGTGCCTCTAATTCGGTGGAGAGGTGTCCCAACTACTCAGGGTTTGAGACAAATCGGCAGGAAAAAGAATGCATGACAATAAAAGAATACATCGGCAGTATCATTACTAATCCAATCTCCTCCTTCATTGGATATGATAGGAAATAGAACCCGAATTGCAGTCGAGACTAAAGGGTTGTTTGCAGGCCGATCAAGAAATTGAACCCGGGGGCTGGGAACCCCTTTGCATCTTCATACTCTTCGTCCAACAGATTTTCTATTCTACCGAATAACTTGAGGTCTTTCAGGAATCGCCATTTATCCAACAGGACATAAGAGGCCGCCAGGTCCACCTTTTCGTATCCTGGAATCCGACCCAATAGAAGACTTCCGTCGGTTGCGATGGCATCGTAATCGGAGCGAACACTGCTCACGATGTTGACATCCAGGTTGAACGTCAGTCTGTGGTTCCACCGATAGTTGGCGTTTAGATACCAAACATACCTGGGGCGTCTCGGAAGTTCTTCCTGCGTCTCCTCATCCTTGGTATCCAAATAAGTTACGCTTCCCCTCAACTCCAACCCCTCGATGGGTCTGAAAGAGAGCCCTGCCTCTATTCCCCAAATCTCCGCCCTCCCGATATTGGATATTCCGTAAGGGCTGGCCTGGATGAGGTCCGTATAGCGACTGTAAAAATACGCGGCCTCTAAGAATACCTTGTCTTCCCAAATTGTCTGATCAACTCCGAATTCAAAACTATTGCTCTCTTCCGGGTCTAAATTCGGATTCCCAAAAAGCGGGTCGAAGAGTTCTTGGAAAGTAGGAGCTCGAAAACCCATTCCCCAACTGCTCTTGAGCTTGGTTTGGGTCTTATCAAACAGATAGGACCCCGAAACCTTCGGATTGGTCTTGCCCCCAAAGAGGGAATCATCATCGTATCTCACCCCCGCAATGAGGGTGAACCCCTTGTAATCGAATCGATTCTGAATATAGAGGGCACGATTGATTCTATCCTTATCCACTCTTCCTGACGTAAAGGGCTCAATCTCAGGTTCAAATGTCCACTCGATGGTAGCCTTTTCCTCTTCGTATTCGAACCCCCCGGTGACCGTAACCATCTCATCAAACAAATGGAAGTTCTGTTGGGTGCCAAAGGTATACCGCTCCGAATCCGTATCGATAGTCATCCCCTCTAAGGGAACCTCTCCGGGAATTAAATCGATTCCTGGCGTGAATCGGTCCTCAACCAACTCCTCATCATCAACGGAGGACACCTTGATGGTGAAGTCCCACCAAGGAGAGACTTCACAACTCAAATCCGACGCATTAAGGAAGAAGGTGTTTTTGCGATCCCGATTGTCATCGAAAAGGAAGGGAAATGGAGGAGGATTAGTCGTAACCCAAAATTCATTGGGGTTGACGGCCAATCCTTTCACCGAATCGATGTAACGGGAAGTCCATGTCACGGATGCCCGTTCTGCGACATCGAGACCCAATCGTCCCGATAAGGTAGTATTTGTATAATCGTCGTTGGTAAATTGGCCATTGCTATCAAACCGGGACACAGAAGCGGCAAAGTTCGTAATTCCCCACTCTCCCGCCACACTTCCGAATTCCCGATACGTATCAAAGTTCCCTCCCTCCACTGAAAAGGTAGCCCTCGGCTTACCCTCTCCCCTTTTGGTGATAATATTGACTACTCCCCCCATGGCTTCAGATCCGTAAAGTGCGCTCTGGGCGTTCCGAACAATTTCTATGCGTTCTAAATTGTCCACCGTCAGGTTCGCCCAATCGTAGAATCCCGACCAGGAATTGTTCACCTCTACTCCGTCGATTAACACCAAGGTCTGGGTGACATCGGCCCCTCGAATCCGGACGCTCGTTGCTGACCCAATGGTGCCGGCTCGCCTCACGTAGATACCGGGCGCGTCACGGATGGCTTCCTCCACGGTAACTGCCCCCTTCCGTTCCATCTCCTCCCCGGTTACGACCGTGGCAGAGCTCGGGGTGCTATTTAGAGGCTCCTCCAAGCGGGATGCCGTAACCAGGACCGGTTCCATGAGAACGTCTTGGGCGAAGG
>JABAOC010008045.1_pt1 | contig 14012 bp, 11 predicted proteins | sample 7062161 | NCBI WGS metagenome assembly JABAOC01 (sample SAMN14538625, study PRJNA623070) | marine sediment metagenome | biome: marine biome [ENVO:00000428]; feature: marine pelagic biome [ENVO:01000023]; material: deep marine sediment [ENVO:00002113] | place: India: Gulf of Khambhat ... | reverse complement strand
TTCTGTCGAAGCCCCGATCGGAGATTTTTTTGGTGTGGGACACGGCCTGAACCGCAACTTCAGCTCGCTTCCCATAAACTGTTCCTCTAACGGACGAGCCCGAAACTGCTACTGGTACATGCCCTTCCTGAAATCTGCCCGGATCACAGCGACAAACGAGGGGACGCGAACAGTGGGGGCCTTCTATTATTATATCGATTATAGAGAGCTTCCAGAGCTTCCCCCAGACACGCCCTGCTTCCATGCCCAGTACCGTCAGGAGATCCCCTGTCAACCAACGAAAAACTACCTCTTTCTCGACGCCACCGGCCGGGGCCATTATGTGGGCTGCAACCTGAGTATCCTTCAGCGAGCCATGGGATGGTGGGGAGAAGGCGATGACATGATCTATGTGGACGGCGAGAAATCCCCCTCCCTCTACGGAACAGGGTCGGAAGACTATTTCTCCGATGCCTGGGGGATGAGGGAGGATGAAAATCCGTTCTACGGGTGTCCCCTCCAGGAACCGGATTTTAAAACCGGTTCGAAAGCCACTGTCTACCGTTTTCATCTACCCGACCCCATTCCGTTTAAAAAATCCATCCGTGTCACGATCGAGCACGGCCATGCCAATGACCGCTCTGACTATTTCTCCTCTGTGGCCTACTGGTACCAGAGTGAGCCTCATAAGACTTTCCCCCCACTTCCTCCAATGGAGGACAGGCTTCCCTTTGCCCTGGAGTCCCCATCCGGTTTCACTCTTCCTGAATGGGAGGAGATGAAGAGGGAGACAATACCGACATTCAGAGATACACTCTCTGGAATGGAATTTAAGGCAGAAAACCTCTCGCAGCAACTCACTTCATACTACAACCAGACTGGAAACAGATATCCCGCTCTCATGACCGAACAAGCGCACAAGGGCACACAGGCCAGTCTGACATTCTCTGTAGAATTCGGTGAGCACTATAACCTTGAGCTTTATTTTCTCAGGGGACCCTCGATGGGGAATTTCAAAATCTCCGGACTCAAGGGTGGAGAATACAGCCTGCCTCATGAATCTGAAACTTTCGAGGGTTACTCACCAGATAAAAAAATCGACAAGCTAACCTTGAACAATGTTCTTCTCCAATCCGGTGTGAACGAGGTCACCTTTCAGGTCACTGGCAAAGCCGCCAGCTCTGAGGGAATGGAACTGGCCTTTGTGGGCATGACTTGCTCTCCATCTTTATGTCGTTTTATCAAGGAGTGGAACCTCATCGGCCCCTTTGATGCTCCAGATATGACCTATCTGCAAACCTCATGTCCGCCGGAGAAAGAGATTGAGCTGAAGAAAAAATACAAAGGTAAAAATAATCAGATGCTTGAATGGAAAAAAACTCAGGCAGGAGAGTCGGGCTTTATTAACCTGCAAAGACTTTTCGAACCGAACGAACAGACCATCGCTTACGGCCTGACGTATGTTTTCTCGCCTGAAGACCGGAATGCGCAACTGCTCATCGGAAGCGACGACGGTATCCGCATCTGGTTAAACGACAAGCTCATTCACACCAATCCGGCCTACCGCGGCGCCTACCCTGATCAGGACAGGATCCCTGTCGCACTGATGAAAGGATGGAATAAACTCCTGGTCAAGGTTCTTCAGGGAGGAGGCGGATGGGGATTCTATGTGCGGTTTATCGATCCTGAAGGAGTCTTACGCTCAAGCACTGAAATTTATGAATAAAACAGACAAGGAGTCCTTCAAGAAGTCTGTAAGTCAACGTCTGAAAAATCCCAGTTTTATGCTGATTTCCGTCGAACCCCAAAAAATAAGAAAAATGGTCAGAGTTTGCCTTATAAATTCAACAGGACCGAGCTCATTCTTGAAAATAAGGCCCGTTCCCTTTTCCAAAGCCAGACTGAGACCATAATAGGAAATAAATGCAACGCCAACCCTTGCGATCCGCTGCCAAATATTACCCGAATCTTTAGGAATTCCCCGAAACCACAAGAGAATAAAGCCAAGATTTAGTCCGAAAAAGGTGGCAGTGTCTTCAGGATCTATCTTTGGTACAAAAAGGAGCAGGAGGGGAACAATCAAGAAGTAAGTTAAGAGCAGGATCGACTTTAAATCAAGTTGAACTTTTCCCAGTTTTTCAAAAAGAAAGAGCTTTAACTTCTCATTCCTGAAAACGAGATTGGTAAAGGTCATAAGAACCAGAAACCCTAAGAGCATACCACCCATAACATCAGCAAGAAAGTGCCTGCCGAGATACATCCTGGATAAAGGAATGAAAATAATCATTATCCCGGCGATGATCCAGATCCATATCTTTTTAAAAAACAAGGAAATGGCACCCCACAAAGCGACAGCCATGCTGGCATGGCCAGACGGAAAGCCCCAGCTGTCGATTCTATTGACTCTTAAATAATCAACAACATTCTGAGGCAATTTGCCAAAAAAACTTTTTGCTCCCATGTCTGTAAAGGGAGTCGGATTTGGATAGTGTTCACCGAGGAGCAGGATGTTTGAGTCCACATTAGCGGGTCGGGGAAGTGAAAAAAGCTCTTTCAAAGAATTTGTAAATATGCCATTCCAGAGAATAAGATGAGCCAAAACACACCCCACTCTAAAGCTCACACCGAAAAGGATAACAAGTATTAGGGGAATGACAAATGTGCTCCGTCCTATCTCTGTGAAAAAAATAAAGATAGCTGTTAAAAAATCAGAAGCAAAAGACTGTAAAAAAAGTATGATTTCTGTCTGAAACACGGCATGCCTCTCCTCACTCTGTATGTGTGTGAGAATTTGAATGCGAGATTTTTTCTTTCGTGATAATCATACGAAAATCCTTTGAAATGGTTCTCGATCAAATTTCTGTTTCTCTAATATCTTGATCCAGAACAACGGTCTCCGCTTCTCCTCCGCAGTGTTTGATGATCAACTGTCTAAAAGCATCCAGAATCCCAGCTATTTCTTGTTTCGTCACAGGGGGAAGCCCCTCAACGACCAGGGCAACCTCTTTGGTTTCTTCAGTCATTTTTGTTTTGTCACATTCCCGCCAGTTCCACCGGCGGCACAGCACTTCTTTATCATCCGCGTAAACGACTTCACCGTCTTTAACGGTTTCCGTTTCATCAGAATTGAGGGCAGTAAAAGATTCATCTCCTCCGGCAAACCGCAAAACGATATCTCCATCCACTTTCGCAACATCATCTCCTCCTGCGGGGATCATGTGTTTGATTGAAATGTAATTATAAATATCGACAAGTTTATTGATAGGCCGCAACTCAACACCTTTCAGAATCATGCGGTAAAGGCTCTCCACTGAGCTTTTGTATTTCTTCGGCTTAGCTCCGAAGGCGGAATAGGCCTTTCTCCAGGATTCGATCTTAGGTTCCTGGGAGAGGGTCTCTGTGCTGTAATTATCTCTTATTTCCTTTTCTCTTTTTCGGATAAATTCAATGATCTCATCGGCCGAGCCGGTGTTGTCAATCTGCCTGGCAGTGACTACACCCAGGTTTAAACCGGGGAAAGTCCTGAAAATCTGTTCGACAACCTTTAATTTCATCACTCCGCTCCCTTTAATAAAAATAATGGCCGTTTCAAAGGACAGGCTTTAACGGATAGAAGACGAATGACCAGAGCCAGACACATACCATCCGACGACGGTCGAGCCTGATATTAACTGTGAAAGGCAAGGAATAAGGCGAAATCATTTCAAGATCTCCGCTGCCGTTGATGCGATCAGTTCCCAGGCCTCCCGGACATGGCGCTCTTGAGTGGTTCGGGCCGCAATGGCCATCCTCAGCACATATTTTCCTCTCAAGGACGTGTGCGTGAGAAAAACTTTTCCTGTCTGATTCAAGCTCTCCAGAAACTGTTTGTTCAGGTCGTCGAGAGCATCTTCGTCCCGCCCATCATTCAAGCGAAAGCAGACAAGGCTGAAATCCACTGGAGCCATGAGCTCGAAAGCGTCATGCTCCTCCACCCATCCCTTGAACAACTGGGCCAGACGGATATGCTCACCCACAATTTTTTGAAGGCCCTCCACTCCATAAGAGCGAATAACAAACCACAGCTTCAACGCTCTGAATCGTCTTCCCAGTGGAATTCCCCAATCCCGGAAATTCTTCACCTGGGCGTCAATCCCCGTTTTTAAATATTCAGGATGAATCTCGAATGTTCGGATCAGCGCTCCGGGATCTTTGACAAAGTAGGCCGAACAATCGAAGTTTGTCAGCATCCATTTATGAGGATTGAAAACGAAAGAATCCACGTTTTCGGCTCCTTCGATAATCCATCTTTTCTCGGGAAGAATAGCCGCTGTACCGGCATAAGCCGCGTCGACATGAAGCCAGAGGCCGTGGCGGCGGCAGATCTCTCCGATCGGGACCAATGGATCCACGGCTGAAGAGGATGTGGTCCCGAGAGTGGCAACGACACACGCCGGTTGAAGACCTTTTTTCTTGTCCTCTTTAACCGCATCTTCGAGTTTGGAGAGGATCATGGCAAAGGACTCATCCGTCGGAATAGTATGCAGGTTTTCTCTCCCGTAACCCGCTATTTTCACCCCTTTCTCGATACTGGAATGGACCTCCTCCGAGGCATAGACCACCAAGGGTTTTTTCAATCCTTCCCGGTTGGCCTCAAAATTCGTCGCCTTTTCCCGGGCGGTGAGGAGGGCAACCAGAGTCGCTGTGGATGCCGTATCCTGGATAACTCCTGCCATTCCTTCCGGAAGTCCGAGCATTTGACGCAGCCATTCCAGGACAACTTCCTCAAGCTCTGCCGCAGCAGGAGAAGTCTGCCAGATCATGCACTGGGCGCCGATGCCGGCAGTGAGCAACTCTGCCAGGATGGAAGGGGGGCTGTTGTTCGCCGGAAAGTAGGCAAACCAGGAAGGGTGCTGCCAGTGGGTGATCCCGGGGAGTATGATCTTTTCAAAGTCATCGAAAATCCTTTCCATCGCTTCCCCTTGATTCGGAGGTCCTTGAGGAAGCTTGCCCCGAATATCGCCCGGCTGAACTTGAGAGCGAACAGGAAAATTCTCCAGGTCACTCAAATAATCAGAGACCCAGTCGACGAATTTATAACCAAATTCTCTGAATAATTTCTTGTCCTCTTTCATGACCGTACTCCTTTGGAACATGGATAAGATTCCTTCTCAATTATCCTCTCCCGTCTGGAGTCATTCTAAAAAATCTAGACTGAATAGTCAAAAAATACCCGGAAAAAACGCCTGTATTTTCATTCCTATGAAGAAACAGTCAAAAAAGCCCATTTTTACATAAAAAACATGTTAAAAATTGGTCAAAACAGTCAATAATTTAAAATTTAAAAAAATTTGTTGAAATCTGAAAACAGTTTATGATATAATATTAAAGTAGTACTAATAAAAAGGGGGAAACAAAAAATAAAACACTTCGATTTCCCTCTTTTCTCCACTCAAAAATTCCGATAAACTCCCTCTTTCGCCAGGAAAGCTTCTTCACAAATCCCTTCTTATGAATCAAATCAATCCCTCCAACGAGACATCTGACCTTATCAAGCACTCAAATTCTTGAAGAAAAACTCACTATCAAATAAACCCATATTCCCCGTACTAAATACAAAAATCGCCTAATAAAATCACTCTATGTTGTTATTATATAATAAGATAGATGTTAATCAAGACACAAAAAAAATAGTCAATATACAAGAAAATGGTAACGTATTGATTCCAAAATTGCTTGGGAACTGCTTTATCATGCAAAACAGAAGGTTAAGACTGGATTAAAAAGCAATGTAATCTTGGCTATTCTCTGTCACAAAGTTGATATGATGAATATTAATTTCTGTTCAGGTACGGACATTAACTGTTAATAAATGATACATGTATTATTCATATGTGTTAGAAAACTCCAAGAAGATGAAGTTGGCATGTTATTTGCTTTAATATAATCCTATTATGTTTTTCATCATAACAAAGGCTTTTTCCTGTTGAGTGGAAAAGTGTATGTAGAGAAATCAAAATGAAAAAATTAAATCTCATTATTTCTATTGCTCTTCTTATGAGCGCTTATTGTCTTGGACAGAATGAAGTATCACTCAGAAAAGAGTTGGACATACTTAAGCCTTTTGCTGGAAAAACATGGGTTAGTGAGTCGACCGATCCTTCAGGGCAAATGACACTGCACTTTTTATGTCGATTCGAACCGATGCATGACGGGAAAATTCTTAAATTTTATTCAGAATGCAAAGAACTAAATAGTCGAACAGATGGATATTATTATTACGATCCGGATAAGAAGGCAATTGCATTTTTTTGGTTGACCAGCAACGGCAATATTACAGTTGGAAATGTGAAAGAGGAGGATGGCAAGATCTTAGCTTATGGGTATGCCATTTTTCCAAATCGAAAATTGGAATTCAGAAATACATATGAATTCACCTCTGATGGAAAACTGCATGACAAGTGGTTTCGATTTGAAGATGAGGAATGGAAGGCGGGACATTCAAGAATCTATACGGCTAATGATATAAAAAATAATAAATTGAAAAAAAATGAATCATAAATCTTGCAACTTTTTATGGACTTTTTGCGTATTTATATATGGAGCACAAAGATGAGCCGAAACAAAGCGCAAGGCAACATTAAAACCCTCCTTTTTACCCCTCCTTTTTACTGGGAGTTTCGAATAAATCCCCTTATCTATTGATTTATCCCCTTCAGCAGGCTGCCATTTTTTTTAAAAAAATGGCAGCCTCGCCCCTCCTTTTCGAATTCATAATCACTCACATTTCCGCTTTTCTGTCTGGAGCGTATCCTTCCCCATAGACCCGGAATTATGGAAAAATTGAGGAAGCGCCAGAAGAAAAATCGCTTGACAAGCAAGTGATCATGTCCTTAAATGAAGAAGCAGAGTTTGATTTTCTTTGACAATCGAGTTTCAGGTTTNNGATCCGAGAGTCAGGAAACCTCCTTTAAACGCATGAAACCCATCTTCGGGTGGAAGGTCGGGTTACTTTTTTTTGCTCACTTCCCTTGAAGATTCAGAAACAGCAGAAGTCTAATATCTGGCCTCAGACATGAAGAGGCGGGGGCAAAAAGAGACAGGAGATAGGAAGATGACAAAAAAAGCTACTTGCATAGCCCTCGCCTTGGCGTTCCTCTTTTCCCCCCTTATTTCTCAAGAAAACAGCGAAAAGAAAAAGCAGATCCCTCCTCTTCAGCACCGGATAGTCGTTACAGCCACACGAATCGAAACCCCGGCTCAAGAGATTGCCAGCTCTGTGACCGTGATTTCAAAAGAGGAACTGGAGCAGATGAAAAAAACCACTGTACTCGAAGCCCTCGAGGAGATTCTGGGACTGACCATTATTCAAAACGGTCCTGCCGGAGGCGCGGCCTCAACGTTTATCCGGGGAGCGAATTCGGAACACACTCTGTTCCTGATGGACGGAGTCGAGTTGAACGATCCCATCTCTCCGGCACGCTCCTTTGACCTCGCTCATTTCATGCTGGACAGCATAGAACGCATCGAGATTCTCCGTGGTCCGCAGAGTACTCTTTACGGTTCGGATGCCCTGAGTGGAGTAGTGAATATCATCACAAAAAAAGGGGAAGGTGATCCCAATCTTTCTTTGTCCAGCACAGGCGGTTCCTACAGGACATTCATCAACACTGCAGGATTGAACGGGAGCACGGAAAAAATCCATTATTCGTTCGGAGTCAATTATTTCCAGAGCTCTGGATTCTCATCAGCCAGCTCAGAATATGAAGGCAACGAAGAAAAGGATGGCTACCGGAATCTCTCTTTATCCGGAAGATTCGGCTACCGTTTCAACAATAACCTCGAATTGGACTTCATCCTGCGGACTGTGAAGACTCGGATCGATGTCGACAACTTCGGAGGAGACTACGGGGATGATCCGAATAATGTGCAGAAAAATAATGCTTTATTCCTCAAAGGTGAACTCCGCACGCTACTGATGGGCAACCGCTGGGAACAAAAATTGGGCCTCTCTTTCGTGAATAACGACCGAACATACGAAAATCCGACAGACTCTACCCATCCGATGGATTCTGAAGAGGGCTTTTACAAAAGCACACTGTTTAAGATCGACTGGCAGAACAACTTCTTCCTCCATGAAACGAACACACTGACTTTCGGTATCGACCACCAGCAGGAACGAGGAGAATCAGAGTATTATTCTGATGGAATCTGGGGTCCTTATTCAAGTATCTTCCCCCTGCAGCGTGCCCACGCCACAGGGTTCTATATTCAGGACAAGATCCAGCTCGGCTCAAAATTTTTCTCGACTGCAGGAATTCGTCTGGATAAGCACACTCAGTTTGGAACGTCCACCACCTTTCGCCTCGCACCCGCTTATCTCATCAAAGCGACCCAAACCAAATTGAAAGCCACCCTCGGCACCGCTTTCAAATCCCCCTCCCTTTACCAGCTTTATGCACCGGCGACCTTTATGGGGCCCATCGGGAATGAAAGCCTGAAACCAGAAAGATCCACAGGCTGGGATATCGGGATTGAACAGTATTTTCTGGAAGGGCAAATCCTGGTCAGTGCCGCCTATTTTAAGAATGACTACACAAACCTCATCCAGTTTGATTCCCTTCAAGGTTACACAAACGTGGGAGACGCTGAATCCAAGGGAATAGAGCTGCTCACCCAGTTCCATTCTCGATCAGGATTAATCCTGAATGCCACCTACACTCGAGCCGAAGCCAGAGACCTTGACGCGGATAGTCCTCTTATCCGCAGGCCGAAGGAAAAATTCTCGGCATCCATCCTCTATCCCTTCCTGAGAAAGGGGAATATCCGTCTTTCTCTGATCCACATCGGAAAAAGAGAAGACCTGGATTTCTCCACCTGGCCTGCAACTCGGGTCACACTCCCTGATTACACTCTGCTCAACTCGGTCATCTTGTATGACATATCCCAGCCGATCCAAGTCTTTTTGCGGACGGATAACATCCTGAATGAAAAATATGAAGTGATCAAAGGCTATGGAGTGCCTGGTTTCTCCGTCTACGCCGGTATACATCTGAATTTTTAGCTTTGATTGTTTTAAAGAAGATCGCACTTCACAACTCAATTGATCCGTTATTGATCAAAGGCTCTTTCTAAGAAATTTTGTTCAAATTAACATTTAATCCCATTCCTCATAGAGCAGTTGCTTCGCCAAGGAAAAAGAGTTAGATTAAAAACACATAAATTCAGGTAATAATTCAGATGTTTGTGTAGTTTCATCCATAGTTAAGATAGGAATATCGAAAGAAAGGGAGACACGATTGGATAAAATTAAAAGAGAAATTGAGGAAATCGTCAACAGAGAAACCAAGGCCTGGGATACGCAGGATGTCGAGCTGCTCCTGACCGTCTTTCATCCGGACATGGTCTGGCCCTGGCCGCCCCATTCACAAGCGCATGATCCGATGGACTGGGTGCTGACTCAGGGACGATACGATTACGAAAGGTGGAAAAGAGGCTGGCAGGAACTCTTCGACACTCACACCCTCGCTCATAACAAGAGAGAAATCAGAAAAATCGTTGTCTCTGAAGAAGGCGACGGAGCATTCGCCGTTGTGGATATCGACACCCTCTGGGTGGATTCAAAGGGAGAAAAAAATCAGTGGAAAGGAAGGGTGTGTAAGGTTTACACAAAGATCGGCACCGACTGGAAACTGATCATGCACACCGGTGTGCTGGAATATTAGAAGAGTGAAATGACCCGGAGAGAGTCCTGGTTTGAAGATCAGAGCATTATTGATTTGAAACGGAATAACATTTAAAACAGAACCATTCCCTGATCCTACATATGCTCCAAAAGAATCTTGACTCCGATCAGTATAAGGATCAAACCTCCGATTAATTCCGCGCCTCTGCCTGCCAGACGACCTAGAGGCGGCCCGATTCTTGTCCCCAAAAGAGTCATTCCAAAGGCAATAACTCCGATGACAATAGCTGGATAGAGAATGGTCACCTGGAGAGCCGCGAGGCTCATCCCCACGGCAAGAGCATCAATACTCGTCGCCACGGACAGCATAAGAATAGAAAAACCCTTTGTCGGGTCTTCCTGGTTTTTTTGAGTTTCTGTCCTCGCTCGAAAGAACTCAAAGATCATTTTTGCTCCGATGATGAGAAGCAGGCCAAAGGCCACCCAATGGTCAAAGGGCTCTATTAAGTCCAGGAGGATGCTCCGCGTGGCCTGCCAGCCGAGCAGAGGCATCATGAACTGAAATAACCCGAAATGAAAAGCCATCCTGAACGTCTGCTTTTTTGTGAGCCCTTCAGGACGTAAACTTATCCCTACAGAAACCGCAAAAGCATCCATCGCCAGGGCAAAAGCCACCGCCAACACGAGGAAAAAATTCATTTCTTTTTATTTCTCTGCAGGAGATTTAATATCTCCATATAATACTGTTTACTATTATTATTTATTCTCACAGCCGTTTAATCCGAAAAACACTGCTTTTGATCCTCTCACTCCTTACTCGCCAGATACTCAAGAGCCAAACTGGTCATCAGGAGTGTGGCCTGAGGCAGAGCTTTTTCATCCAGGTCAAAGGCAGGATGGTGATGGGGGAATTCCATCCCGTCTCCCATGCCGAAGAATAAAAAGGCGCCGGGAACTTTCTGAAGAAAATAGGCAAAATCCTCGCCTCCCATGACCGGGTCGATCGTTTGGATCCTGTCTTCACCCAGTGTTTTTCGCGTCACATCAAGCACAAAATCAACCATGGCTTCCTGGTTAACAAGAGGAGGATAGCCCTTTTCATACTCAAACACGGCTGTGGCGCCAAAAGTTTTACAGGTCTCTTCAACGATCTCCTTCAGACGTTCCTCTGCTAATGTCTGAATGGACGAATCAAAAGTCCTGACTGTCCCGGTCAAGGAGACTTCGCCGGGAATGATATTATATATGGTGCCGCCCTTTACGGTTCCGAAGGAAACCACGACAGGTTTAAGAGGGTCCACGTTTCGGCTGACAATGCTCTGGATGTTGACCACAAGATGAGAGGCCACAAGGATGGAGTCCACTGTCGTATGAGGCATGGAGCCATGCCCGCCTTTTCCCTTGACAGTGATCGAGAACGCGTCGGGTTGGGCCATCATCGCTCCCTTGACGATTCCCACAGAGCCGGTCGGAAGAGGCTGCCAGAGATGGAGTCCGAATACGGCATCCACTCCTTCTAAAGCGCCCTCTTCGATCATTTTTTTGGCCCCCCCTGGAATTCTCTCCTCTGACGGCTGAAAGAGAAAGACGATATTCCCTTGGAACCGGTCTTTTTTTTGAGAGAGAAGCTCAGCCGTTCCCATAAGAATTGCCATATGACCATCATGACCGCAGGCGTGAGCCGCCTCTGGATTCTCCGATATGTATTCCTTTTTCCCTTCCTCTTTAAGAGGAAGGGCATCGATGTCTGCCCGCAAAGCCACTGTTTTTCCTCCGGGCTGGCCTTCAAGGAGTCCTCTCAACCCTGTTTTAGCGCAGGTGGAGACAGGGAGCCCCAAACTCTCTAAAAACTTCCGTATAACGGAGGATGTCCGTTCTTCCTCGTAGGCGATTTCCGGATGACGGTGAAAGTCGCGGCGCCATTCGACTATTTTTCCGGTTAATTTTTCCACATCTTTTTTCAGCTCATCAGTCATTTTATTCCTCCATTTGACGGTTTGGTCATGAAGCTGACCATAACGGTTATGAATGAATTCACCGCAAGGCCGACAAATCCCGCATTCATCCCCAGGAAAGGATCGTTTTTGCTCAGGATGAGGATGATGACCACGGTCACCCCTGCGACCAAGCCGTAGAAAACTCCCGGCTTCGTAACCCGTTTCCAGAATAATCCCAGAACAACCCCGGGGAAGAACTGACTGACGCCGTTGTAGCCAAATATCAGAAGCGGGACCAATTCATTAGGGAAAAAAATGGCAAAGACGAGAGCGAAAGCCATGATCACCAGGACCATGAACCGTGAGAGAGTCATGACCTTTTCCTCGCTCATCTGTGGCTTGAACCCGGCCTGGTAGACATTCTTGGCTAAAAGAGTGGAGGCGAAAAGAACCAGGATTGCGGAGGGGACCATAGCGGTTACCGCTCCGGCAGCTCCGACAAAGCCCATGAACCAGGAGGGATAAGTTTTATTGACCAGAGCCAGGAAGGCCATATCCCCGTCTTCCAATCCAGGAATAACCAACAAAGCGGTGAATCCCACCATGAAGATGAGAAGAATCGGGATCTGATAAAAAGGCATGATTATGGCATTTCTTTTGATGACCCTGGCGCTTTTGGCTGAAAAGGCCGAGCCGAAGACATGGGGCCACATGTAAAAACCAAATCCCATGACAATGAGTGTCGACATTATCCAGAGCACATTCATCTCCGGAACAGCTCCGGGAAAAACTAGATAGTCAGGCTTCTGCTCGATCAATTTTTTAAACATTTTCCCAAAACCACCAAAATAAATATAGGGAACCCCGATCCCTACGATAAAGACAGCGAGTATCATCAGGATATCCTTGACAATAGCCACCCAGGCTGTTCCTCTGATCCCACTCGTGTAGACAAAAGCGCAGGTCAGAACAAAAGAAATCCCGATGGCGATTTGAGGATGGACAGCTCCATTGCTGGCCACTTGGACGATCAATCCCAAGCCTTTGAGCTGAAGCTGGAGGTAGGGAATGATGCAGATAACACCGATCAAGGCCACGAAAACACCCAGATAGCGGCTGTCATACCGTTTGATGAAAAAATCAGGCTGAGTGTGAAGCCCGTAGCGTTTTCCGACCTTCCATAAGGCCGGAAGCACGAAAAAAGAACATGTGTAGGCAAGAGCCCCGTATATCAGGATGTAAAAAGTCGGGGCGCCCTTGGAATAGGCCCAGCCACTGGCCCCCAGAAAGGTAAACGTCGTGTATATTTCCCCGGCCATGAGAAGCCAGATTATGATGATCCCGAACCGTCGTCCTCCAACGGTCCAGTTCTCGAGGTTCATCTTGACTCGTCTTCCCGCATAAATGCCCAGTAAAGCGGAAAGGATGATCGTCGCGAAAATAATGATCAGAGCCGCGTTCAACTTTTATCCTCCTCTTCGGGCGGGTTGAACTTCTTTTCCAGGAGATAGGCCAGGAAGAGAATAAGAGGGGTCAGAATGACCCAGGTGAGAATCCAGAACAAAAGAAAAGGCAGCCCCAGAATCACAGGCTCAATCCGGTTAACCAGAGGAAGAGCAAATACAAGAGTGACAAACGGGATTGCCCCAAGAATCAAAGCCAGTTTGGTCCCTTTCTGCATGAGAACCTCCTTTCTGAGAGTGCGCCCATTATATCAAAAGGAGAAAAAAGGGGACAGACCCGATTTTCTTTAAAAAAGGACCGTCCCGATAGAAAAAGAGACCTGTCCACTTTTTAAATTTTTAAAGAGTAGATTCCAGGATTTTTAGGCTGAATACGACAGTATTAGAATCAAACTGAGGATTTCAAATCCAGAAAAATCCCGATCCCAAAGTGCCCGGTTTAAGAAAATCACTTTTTTCCTCGTGACATTAAGCTTATAATAATAAACTCGACAACAGAGATAAGACGATTTAAATAAAAACTGAAACCGAGTGAAATATTCTCTTTATGGACAATACAATCATTCTCAGAGGAGTCAGGGTTCACAACCTGAAAAACATCAACCTCGATATTCCCCTGAATAAACTTATCATCGTCACAGGTGTCAGCGGCTCGGGCAAATCCTCCCTGGCTTTCGACACCCTTTACGCCGAAGGACAGCGCCGCTACATCGAATCCCTCTCTTCCTATGCCCGCCAATTCCTGGAGAGAATGGAAAAACCCGATGCCGACCTTATCGAAGGCATCACCCCTGCGATTGCCATCCAGCAGAAAGCCGTGACTAAAAATCCGCGTTCGACTGTGGCCACGGTTACCGAGGTCTATGATTTTTTAAGAGTCCTTTTTGCCCGGATCGGCACGGTTCACTGCCTCGAGTGCGGTGAACCCGTGAAAAGAGATACGATTGATGCCATCGTCGATAGACTCTA
>JABAOC010000381.1_pt3 | contig 14016 bp, 10 predicted proteins | sample 7062161 | NCBI WGS metagenome assembly JABAOC01 (sample SAMN14538625, study PRJNA623070) | marine sediment metagenome | biome: marine biome [ENVO:00000428]; feature: marine pelagic biome [ENVO:01000023]; material: deep marine sediment [ENVO:00002113] | place: India: Gulf of Khambhat ... | reverse complement strand
CTCCTGGCAGCGATCCCAATAATCCGGCACTCGGGACAGCCGCCTGCCTGATTCATTATTGCCATATTTCGCGTCCGGCATGTAGATGTCCACAATCCCGTCCAACAGCCGCAGGGCCTCTACAGACTCATAGCCGCCGCAATTATAGACAATGGGCAAATCCAGGCCCTTCTCAGCCGCAATCTCCAGCGCGGCGAGGAGTTGAGGCATCTGATGGGTTGGTGTGACCCAGTTAATATTGTGACATCCACGCCGCTGCAGTGAAAGCATCATCTCGGCGAGTGCATTCAGGGTCACCTCTTCACCCACGCCGAGTTGGCTGATGTCACAATTCTGGCAGAAGATACAGTTCAGATTGCAATTGGTCAGGAAGATCGTTCCGGAGCCGCCGTGACCCACCAGAGGGGACTCCTCCCCGAAATGAGGGCCATAAGAAGAGACAACCGGCTCTGCTCCGGTGCGACAGGTGCCGGTTTCACCCTGGAGCCGGTCCACTTTGCAGTTGCGCGGACACAGAGTACACGATCCCAACAGCGCCCGTGCCGCCCGCGCACGCTGATTCAATTCACCACTGCTCAAGAGTCTCCGATAAGCGGGACTGAACTGCTCGTGGTGAGCAGAGTCGAACTGGTTCTGGTGAGCAAAGTCGAACCTCTCCGACATACCAAGGGCAGTATAGCATACGCGGGCCGCTTCACACGAGCCGGAGAGTGGAGGGCAAAGGCTTCCAATTCTCACCGGAAAGCCGCAAAGACGCAAAGAGATTCGTGTAGGGGCGAATTACCATTCGCCCGAACGCGGTTCTGTAGGGCGGGTGCGCCCGCGCCCGCCGCATGTTTCCCCCGTTGGGCAGGAGTTCATCTCCTGCCCTTGCTTGCCCGCCGCTTTCTCTGCGCCTTTGCGCCCGTTCGACTGTCGCTCAGGGCAAAGCCCTTGCGGTTAGGTTTTCGCAAGCCGGATCCCCCCGCCGGTTATTTCCAGATATCCCTCCACTCCCCAGCAGGAAGCAAGCCCAAGAACACAGAAATCAGTGCTGGATAAGGGTTTATTCATTAGGCAGGCAAGTATCAGCAGCAAGAGGCTGAGCCGTGAAGAAATGGATTATTACCATTCTGTTGACAGCCGCGTTGGCAACACTCGGCGCAACGGCCCCGTTGTGGTTCCCACATGTTTGGCGATTCCTGGGCGCCAAGAGTGCGGAACTTAGCAGGCTCACCGAACTGGCTGAGTTGCTTTTCTATCTTAGTGCTGGAACAGCCTTCCTAGTGCGCGTTATACTCCTTGTATGGCGCAAGCCGAAACCTCCTCCTAGAACACCGCTAAAGGAAGCAGATGCGCCTGTCCAGCCAATTCCCAAGCCATCTGAAATCGCGCCGCTCACTGTCACTTCTCTCCACCAACTGCCTCCGCCGCCGGGGGATTTCACGGGGCGGGAGGCTGAACTTGAGGAATTGCTGGATGCAGTACAGGAAGGCGGGGTCACCATCTCTGGCTTGAGGGGACCAGGTGGCATAGGCAAGACCGCGCTGGCGCTGAAATTGGCCGAGCAATTGAAAGATTCTTATCCAGACGCCCAGTTCTACCTCGATTTAAAAGGGACAACCGAGCCACTCACTCCGGCTCAGGCGATGGCCCATGTCATTCGCGGCTATCAACCGGAAGCCAAACTCTCCGATGATGAGGCTCAGTTGAGCGGGCTCTACCGGTCTGTGCTGGATGGCAAGCGCGCGCTTTTGCTGATGGATAATGCGCTGGACGCCGAACAGGTAGAGCCACTCATTCCACCAGAAGGAAGTATTCTATTAGTTACCTCCCGCCAACACTTCCACTTACCCAATATCTTCTCGAAGAACCTGGACATTATGTCCGAGGGGGATGCGCGCGACCTATTGCTCAAGATTGCTCCCCACATCGGAGACCATGCGGACGAGATTGCCAGACTCTGCGGATACTTTCCGCTAGCACTGAGGATGGCAGGTAGTGCGCTAGCGGAGCACAAGACCATCAGTCCGGCGGATTATGTGAAGCGGCTAGAGAAGTCCAGTGGCGCGGTTGACTTGGTTAAACCGTCTCTAGATCTGAGTTATGAACTGCTGGATCGCAACATGCAGAGATTGTGGCATATGCTGGCTGTTTTTCCTGGTAGATTCGACACAGCCGGAGTCGCTGCTGTATGGAAGATCCCGCAGGAGAAGGCGGAAGATACGCTTAATACACTCATATCCTACAGCCTGGTGGAATGTGAAGAAACAACCCGCCGCTGTCATCTTCATGACCTGGTGCGCGATCTTGCCAATACGAAGTCGAGTGAGAGCGAGCGCGAAGAGGCTCGACGCCGTCATGCCGCTCATTACGAGGCCCTTCTCCGCGCGGCAAATGAGATGTATGAGCAAGGCGGTGAGGCAATAGTACGCGGGCTGCAACGGTTCGACACCGAGTGGGGCAACATAAAGGCAGGACAGGCCTGGGCAGCGGAGCACGCCGCGGAAAGCGAGCCCGCCGCTGCCAAGTTATGCAACGACTATGCGGATGCCCGGTATGTGCTCTGGCTGCGGTTGCCCCCGCGCGAGCGAATCGCCTGGCTGGAGGCTGCGCTGGAGGCCGCGCGCCGCTTGAACGATCGCCGGGCCGAAGGGATACACCTGGGTGATCTGGGGACAGCCTGTCGGCATTTGGGCGAGCTCCGGCGAGCTGTCCAATTCTACCTACAAGCACTTGAGATCGCTCGCGAAGTCGGCGACCGGAGAAACGAAGGCATTTGGCTGGGTGACCTGGGGACAGCCTGTCGGCATTTGGGCGAGCTCCGTAGAGCCATCCAATTCTACCAACAAGCGCTGGAGATCGCTCGCGAAATCGGCGACCGTGGGCGCGAAGGCACTAACCTGGGCGACTTGGGCACAGCCTATCGGCATTTGGGTGAGCCTCACCGGGCCATCGAGTATCATGATAAGGCGTTGGAGATAACCCGCGAAGTCGGCGACCGGAGAAACGAGGGCATTTGGCTGGGCTGTCTGGGGATAGCTTACCGGGAATTGGGTGAGCCCTGCCGCGCCATCAAGTATCAAGAGAAGGCGCTGGAGATCGCGCGCGAAGTCCGCGACCGGAGAAACGAAGGCATTTGGCTGGGTGACCTGGGGATAGCCTATCGGCATTTGGATAAGCCCCGCCGCGCCATCAAGTATCATGAGAAGGCACTGGAGATCGCCCGCGAAATCGACGACCGGAGAAACGAAGGCAGTTGGATGGGCTGCCTGGGCGCAGCCTATCGGGATCTGGGTGAGTCCCGCCGCGCCATAGAGTATCATGAGAAGGAACTGGAGATCGCCTGCGAAGTCCGCGATAGGAGAAACGAAGGCATTTCGCTGGGCGGCCTCGGCGAAGCCTATCGGGATTTGGGTGAGCCCCGCCGCGCCATTCAGTACCTTGAGCAGCAGTTAGAGATTACGCGCGAGATCGGTGACCGGCGAGGTGAAAGCAATGCGCTCTTTAACATAAGCCTGGCGCTGGATGAGTTGGGGAAGAGAGAGAAGGCGATTGCTAACGCGGAGGCGGCGTTGGAGATATTCGAGCAGATAGAAGATCCAAGTGCCGCCAAGGTCCGCGAGCAGTTGGATGAGTGGAGGAAGGGAGGGAGATAGCGAGACCCCGGCGGCAAGCCGCCGAATATGAAAGCGGGAGCGAGCTCCCGCACTCCAAAGGGAACCTCCGCCCCTACCCGTCTTCAAGGGCAGGAGGCAAGCTCCTGCCCAACGGGACTTTCTCAACCCTCAACTCTGAACCCTGGACTCTAGACCGGGGTTTCCCCTACGACGGATAGGTGGTTACGACTTCTTCGGGGGCTGACTGCCAAGAGGGGAGGAGTTGCTGGAGTTCGTTCTTCTCTGTCTCCAGGCGGCTCATTTCTTGGTCAATCTCGGAAAGCCTGTTCTTGATCGCCTCCAGTACTTCTCGAATCATTCCTTTGATCTCTTCCGTTGTCGCCATCCTGCTCATACCTCCTAATGATTTCTTGCTGCTGGAGGCCCTTCAGATATCCCAGGCTTTCATTTCTTCCAGGAATTCGTGCTGTGTAAGGTCTAGGTGTACCGGTGTAATAGAAATGCAGTTCTGCTGGATTGCCTCCACATCTGTGCCTGTCAGGCTGCCTTCGTTTAGCAGCTCGCCCCCCAGCCAGTAGTACTCCATACCGCGGGGGTCAATTCTCTTTTCGAGACGTCCTTTGTATTTCCTTCTCGCCTGACGCGTAATTACAGATCCCCTGATTTCCTCCTCGGCCACGGCCGGCACATTTACATTCAGGAAGGTGTATGGCGGCAGATGATGGGCCGCCACCGCCTTTGCCAGCCTGACCGCGAATCTTGCCGCTGGCGCGAAGTCGGTCACCTCCTGCCCCGCCACAGAGATAGCGAAAGACGGTACCCCCAGGATAGTCCCTTCCATCGCCGCGGAAACGGTCCCGGAGTAGGTAAGGTCCTCTCCCAGGTTCGGGCCCGGGTTGATACCCGAAACCACCATATCGGGCTTGCAGCCTATCAGATCAGACAGGCCCAACACCACGCAGTCCGAGGGAGTCCCATTGCTCGCCCAGGCGGAGGAGCCGTCCGCCAGAGTGACGGGTATGGCGCGGAGGGGTTTGTGCAAGGTGATGGAGTGGCCCGTGGCGCTGCGGGGTCTGTCCGGTGCCACCGGATAGACTTTCCCCAGTTTGCTGAGTTCCTGCTTCAAGGCCAGCAGTCCGGGGGTATGGATGCCGTCATCATTCGTGAGCAGGAACTTCATCTCGCCTCTGTTTCGCGGCTGCGGGTTGAGGGTCTGCGGTTTGCGGTCTCTTACACTTCCACCAGGCGGGAACTAACGATATGTTCGACTTCATCTATCTTCTTGATGAGCGACGCGGAAATAGGCGAGTCCACGGCCAGCACCATTAGCGCAAAATCTCCCGGCCGGTGGCGCCCCACATGCATGGCGGCGATGTTTATCTTGTTGCTTCCCAGCAAGGTCCCCACCGCGCCGATGACTCCGGGGCGGTCATAGTGCAGTGCAAAGAGCATGGGGCCGGAAGGGGCGAAGTCCACCGGGTAATCGTCGAAGCGGACGATGCGTCCCTCCTTCTTCCCGAAAAGAGTCCCGGCAATAAGATGTTCTTCCTTACCGGTGCGGACACGGGCGGAGAGGAGACTGGCATAATCCTGCGCCGCCGAGGTTTTCGTTTCTTTGACTTGCAGGCCAAGAGAGTCAGCAACGAGGCGGGCATTCACCATGTTTATGGGCTCCTCCTGGCTGCGTCCCAACAGGCCCTTCAAGAAAGCCATGGTAAGTGGAGCGGTTTCCGTGTCCGCCAAATCTCCGCTGTAGGTCAGTTCCGCTTCCGTCAGTTGGCCCTCCAGAAGTTGGGAGTGCATGCTCCCTATCTTCTCCGCCAGTTCCAGATAGGGTCCCAGCAACTCCAGAAGCTCCGGCGCAAAGCCCATCGCATTAACCGCGCTGCGGGCGGGCCGATCGCGCAGCACCTCCAACACCTGTTCCGCAACATCCACCGCCACCTTGACCTGGGCCTCCTTGGTAGATGCTCCCAGATGAGGGGTGAGGATGGCGTTTGGCGCTCCGAGGAGAGGCGAGCCTTCCGGAGGCTCATTCTCAAATACATCACAAGCCGCTCCCGCCAATTGCCCGTTCTTGAGGGCTTCGGCGAGCGCAGCCTCATCTACTACTCCTCCACGGGAACAGTTGATAAGCCTCATTCCCGTCTTGCAGAGCGCGAGTGTCTCGGCATTGATGAGTTGTTGTGTGCTCTTGGTGAGCGGCAGGTGGAGGGTGACATAATCCGACTGAGCGAGAAGATCCGGCAATTCCGCCAGACTGACCCCCAGGCGCTGCGCCTGTTCCACAGAAATGAAGGGATCGTGTGCCAATACCTTCATTCCAAAGGCGAGGCCGCGGCGCGCCACTTCGCTGCCGATCTTACCCAATCCCACTACTCCCAGGGTCTTGCCGTAGAGTTCCACACCCACAAACTGGGAGCGCTTCCATTCACCTTGCCTCAGGGATGCTTCTGCCCGGGGAACATTGCGTGACAATGCCAGCAGCAGGGCCCAGGTATGCTCCGTCGCCGCCAGGGTGTTGCCGCCCGGTGAATTGCATACCACGATACCTCGACGGGTTGCCGCCGGAATATCAACATTGTCAACACCCACTCCGGCGCGGGCGATAACCTTCAACTGCTTCGCGGGCTCCAGGGCTTCCGCCGTCACTTTCGTCTGACTGCGCACGATGAGGGCGTGATAATCAGGAATCTTCTCCTTCAATTCCTCGACCGAGAGAGAGGGCGAGATGACTACCTCAATATCCGCCTCTTGCTTCAAAGTGGCGAGACCTTCCTCGGCCACTTTGTCACACGCCAATACCTTCCAGCGGGGAGCCGCCGCTTTCGTCTTCTTTGTCGGTTTCCTGGTGGTTGATCTTCGGGTCGCCATTATCTCTCCGCCGCCTGAAAGGATGCCATCGCCGCAGCCGCGCCGGCGCCGGGATCCACGCTTACCCCCAACTCCTGCAATCCCGCGCCCAGAGCCGCCATACAGCCCAGAATATCGGTCTCAGATACATATCCCAGATGGCCGATGCGGAAGATCTTTCCCTTCAGGTGGGCCTGTCCCCCGGCCAGAACCAGGCCGTATTTCTCCAGCAAGAACTTGCGTATGTCGTCCGCACCCAGACCCTCCGGACTCTTCACCGCAGTGACACAGTTGCTGGCATTTGCCGGCTTCGCGAAGAGTTCCAACCCAAGAGCCTTCGCGCCCGCGCGCACCGCATCGCCCAGGCGTTGATGGCGGAGGAAGACATTTTGCAAACCCTCCTGGCGCAGCAGCCGCAAACCCTCCTGCAATCCGAATACTTGTGGCAGGGCGGGAGTGAAGGGGTTTTGCCCTTTCTCCGCGAACTCCTTCGCCGACTTCAAATCAAAATAGAAGCGCGGAGTCGTTGCCTTTTCATAGGCCTGCCATGCGCGCTCATTCATGCTGACGAAGGCCAATCCTGGAGGAAGCATGAACGCCTTCTGCGAGGCCGCCGCCACTACATCGATATTCCAATTGTCGGTCTGAAGATCCAGGGCGATCAGTCCGGAGACTGCGTCGACAATGGAAAGCGCGCCGTGTTCGCGGATGATAGGGCCGATGACCTTCAGATCATTGTATACGCCAGTGGAGGTTTCATTGTGCTGAATAAGTACCGCCTTGATTTCTTTACTCTTATCCTGGGACAACCTATCCCGCACTTTCCGCGGATCAACGGCTTCGCCCCAGGTGAACTCCATCTCTTCCACATCGGCTCCGTAGGCGCGGGCGATCTTGACAAAACGTTTTCCGAAGGCGCCGATTACGAGGGCCAGCACCTTGTCACCAGGAGAGAGTGTATTGACTATCGCGGCTTCCATGCCGCCCGTACCGGAACAGGTGAGCACCAGGATCTCATTCTTTGTTTGGAACATCTCCTTCATGCCCGCGACATTTTCGTTTTGAAGGCGGGCATATTCGGGCCCTCGATGATTGATCATGGGCCTGGCACAGGCTCGCAGTACCGCCTGGGGAACCGGAGTTGGGCCGGGGATCAAGAGGAGTTGTTTCTCTTCAAGAGTGGGCATGGGTACCTCCAACGTATGTGAAAATGCGTACTATTATCCGAAAAGCGAAGAGACCTTGTCAAGAATCCCTCTTTCGGTGAAATCGCTGACATCTTGAGGAGCATTCCAGGGCGTGCCGCGCCGTCGTTTAGAACGCTTCTCGCGAGCGAGGCAAACGCGCGGTCGCAGAAACCTGAGCTTCAGGCCTTCAGGGGCAAAAATGCCTATTTCAAAAATGGCGGTTTAGCTATATACTAAAGTGGTTTTCTGCCGAGAAAGACTGATACCGGAGCAAGATGTAGTGGGGTATCTGCAACCGAGGGCTATACCGGCAGAAGGAAGCGCTCAGACCGAGAGCGCTGAGTTACTCTGTCTCCCAGTGCTTGACTATCCCAAACCATCCGCACCCATTGCAGCGGCGCGGCCAGGCAATGGGAGTCTCCCGAAACAGCCAGGGATGGGCTATGAAGTGTCGTCCGCAGCGGGAACATATGATGCGTTTTGCCGCCCCGGTCCACAACAGCGCGCCGCGACAGCCTTCATAGCCGCAAAGAGGAGCATTTATTCTCCCACATTGCCGACATCGCCAGCCATAGCGCCGCTGTCGCTGGCTTGTCGAGTCGTGAACGAGAATCTGGCTCTGATGCCGGATCGAACCGGCCCAGAAACTGGAGATTAGATACCAAAGAAGCAGAGAAGCGATTAAAATCAATATAGGCACATAAGACATCTCTGTAGTCTTTCTAAGGATGGTCTCTCCGGAGTGTGTCCGCAGAGATACCATCTTGCGTTTTGCTTCAGCAAGCTAAGCCGAACGAATAATCATGTGCCTCCGGCGCATCTAGTATTTAAAGGATAGCTCTCGACACAGGAGCCAAGGCATGCATTGCCCTGTCTGCGGGACTGATAACCCTGTGAGTCGAGTATCCTGTCTGGCCTGTCGTGCCGCGCTGGGTCTCGTTCGCGCTCCCCCTGATCAGGCTGGCGCAGGAGCACTGCTCACGGAGGGGCTTCGCCGCACCTTCAAGTTCTTGCTGGTCGCTCTCTTCGGCGGAGTGATCGCTCTTCTCTGTTTTCGTTTCATTTTCCCGCAAGCCGCCCGGGCGTCCTCCTGGATTGCCATATTGGCTGTGGTATGTGGAGGGCTTGCCGCCTGCGCAGCCTTGGGGCTGGTGGGACCGGCATTGATTGGCTTGCTGCGTGATTTCGTCTTCAAGATGCGGTTGAGGGGCTGGCGCCGGCGGATACGAGCGGGTCTGGACAGGGTGATTGCTCGCTGTCAACGCGAGAAGTCCGCGCCGGATGTTCAATTCCGTCTGGGGACTGCGCTCTACTTGAAGGGGGAGAGGGAAAGGGCTTTTGCCGTCCTGGAAGAGGCCGCCAAAGAGTCTCCTCAGGATCCTATCCCAATCCACAATCGGGCCGTGGTGCAGGCCGCTCAGAATCGCTTCGCGCAGGCCTTGGAGGGGTTTCGAGAGGCGCTTGCCCTGGGGGCGGATGCTTCTGTTGCAGAGGCCAATATGGCACTCGCCATGGCTAGCAGCGCTTCTCCAGCAGAGGCCGCGGGGGTGTGTCGGAAAGCCTGGCAATCGGCGCGCGGCAGGCCGGACCTCCTCAACAACCTTGTGGTCTGCCTGGCGCAGGCGGGTCATAACGAAGAAGCGCTCGCTCGAATACAGAACGGCCTCACGGAAGACCCCACAAATCCCGACCTTCTTATTAACCTGGGAGCAGTGCGCCTTCGTCAAGGAGATCTTGACGGCGCCTGGCAGGGATTCTTCGATGCTTGTATTCATGAGCCCGTTCCCCACTTGGGACACCACAATGCGGGTATCATGTGTCTTCTTCAGGGGCGTATGGCAAAGGCCAGAGAGTTTCTGTCCGCTGTCCTCAACGAAGGGGCGAGTTTCCCGCCCTCCTTGGGCCAGTTAGCCTTCGTATATCGTGCCGCAAATCAGAAGCGGCGCGCATTGGAGACCCTGCAGGAAGCCGCCCGAGGTGCGCCCACGGATTTCGAAATACGCCATAACCTCTGTGTTTTCCTGCTCGAGGAGGGCAGAGAGGAAGCTCTGGCGGAGGCGCAGAAGGCTGCCGAACTGCGACCCGATGATCATGACGCGCTGCTGAACCTGACCGCGGCTGCCTGTCTCGCCCGGCGCTACCATATCGCGCTCGAAGAAAGCCGAAAGGCCGCAACGCTATTCCCGGAGAGCGCCCCGGCTCGCCATAACCTGGGCCTTGCCCTGGGGGCACTGGAACGCTACGAGGAGGCCGTCCAACAATTGCAGTGGCTGACGGAGCGCTACCCCAACTTCGCCGCCGCCTGGGGGAACCTGGGAGCGATCCGTTTGCTGGCCGGCGAAACCGTAGATGCGGCAAGTGCTTTGATGTGTGCCAGCGATCTCGATCCGAAACAGAGAGACGTTCGCATCAATCTTGCCCTCGCCTATTATCTGGAAGGGGATGCCACTGCCAGCATCAAGGAACTCGACGCGGCACGGCAGGACGGCGCAGATTCGCCCTCCTCGCTGGACATACGCGGCCATATCCATGCGGACAAGCGTCCGGGGGACGCCATTGTCCCCTGGGCGGAACTCAGCACTATGGAGCCTACGAATGTAGAACTGCTCACCAATCTAGGTATCGCCTATTACCGAGATGATCAGAGCGATGCCGCCATCGAGCGTTTCCGCAAGGTACTGCTGCATTCGCCGCGCTCCATCATCGCCCATAATAACCTCGCCCTGGCCTATGCCAAGAATAAGCTCCTTACCGAGGCCTTGCACCACATCAACAAGGTAGTGGAGATGCAGCCGGACAATCCGGTGGTGCATTCCAACGCGGGACTCATCCATTATTTTCGGGATGACACGGAACGGGCGATGCATCACTGGCGGGAGGTGACCCGGTTATCCCCGGAATATGCCCGCCGTAGAGAAGCGACTCGGCTCTCCACCTATGATGATTCGCAGATGGTAGTCTTTCCCATAAACCGCCAAAAGCGAGTTTCGAGATTCCCCCCCTTATTCGCGCCTTGTCACCATGAGCCGCGTTTCTCGGTTCCGCCTCCGCGCTTCTTCCCGTTGCTGCCTTGGCCGAACCTCGCTGAAATCTGGTCCCTGCAGGAGAAACTGCAAGCCGCGCAAAGGCGAGTACAACGGTACTGATTGGACAGCGGATAGTCCACAGATGGCGCACACGAAGCAAACATGAATGCCGAAGAACGGAGAGGGCATTCCTGGTAGCGCATGCGTCAGTACCGAGAAAACCGGGAGGGGAGTCTGAGGGGGAATCCGGCGGCTTCCCCCTCAGGAAGTTGCGGTTTCAACCTGCGAAATGACTTCTAGCGCTCGTGGAAGTGGGGGTCTCTGTCGTCAGGCGTATCCGGTGCCTTCACCTGCAGGCGGTTCTGCACCCAGCGAACACCCTCCACTTCCTTGATGAGGGCCTCCACCGCTTCGCTTTCATCTTCGCTTGCGGCTTCTCCGTCCAGGAAGATGACGCCCCCAACTGCGCGCAAATGCACCTTCATCCCGCTCAGCATTTCATCTTTTCCCAGAGCCTCTTTCACCTTTGTCAGCAAGACCGCATCTTCAGCCATGGCTATTCACCTCACCAGAATCTGCCCGTGTCTATCCGCAGTGGCCTTCTGTCAGGTCCTCGTAGATGGGGAAACGGGCGCAGAGTTCCCGCACCTCTTGAAGCACCTCTTTGCGGACGGATTCGCTTTCAGGATCGTGCAACACGCGGGACATCATCTCCGCAATCTGTTCCATCTCCGGCTCTTTCATCCCCCGCGTGGTAACCGCGGGGCTGCCGGGCCTGATGCCGGAGGCGAGCGCGGAGGAAACATGATCGAAGGGGATGGAATTCTTATTCACCAGTATGCCCGCCTCCTCCAGAAGGTCCGCGGCGGTGGCGCCGAACATGTTGAGGGGCCGCAGGTCAACCAACATCAGATGTGTATCAGTGCCTCCGCTGACCAATCGAAAACCGCGTTCCATCAGGGCTTTGGCGAGAGCCTTTGCGTTCAACACTATTTGATGCTGGTAGGCGCGGAAGCTATCTGTCATTGCCTCCTTGAAGGCAACCGCCTTGGCGGCAATGACATGCATCAGCGGGCCCGCCTGGACGCCGGGGAAACAAGCTCTATCTACAGCATCGGCATACTCTCTCCGGCACATGATGAAGGCTCCGCGCGGCCCTCTCAGGGTCTTGTGGGTGGTGGAGGTAATGATGTCACAGTAAGGCACCGGATCCGGATGCTCTTTCGCGGCAATCAGCCCCACGATGTGGGCGACATCGGCCATCAGATAGGCGTCGACCTCATCCGCAATCTTTCTCCACTCGGCAAAGTCAATCGCGCGAGGATAGGCGCTGTATCCCACCGAAATCAGTTTCGGCTTTTCCCGGTGGGCAAGCCGGCGGACGACATCCAGATCAATTACCTCCGTCTCGCGATCCACGCCATAGTGAGTGAAGCGGTAGTAGCGGCCTGAAAAGTTGGAGTTCTGTCCATGGGTCAGATGCCCGCCGTGATCCAGCGGCAGTGAAAGTACGCGGTCTCCCGGCTGCAGCAGCGCATAATAGGCAGCCATATTCGCCTGAGAGCCGGTGTGGGGCTGAACATTTACATGGTCGGCGCCGAAGAGTTCCTTCGCCCGCTCTATCGCCAGGTTCTCGGCGGTGTCCACCTGTTCACAGCCGTTATACCAACGCGCACCCGGATACCCCTCCGCGTACTTATTGGTCATGATGCAGCCCTGGGCCTGCAAAACCGCCTTGGAAGCATAATTCTCCGACGGAATCATCACCAGGCAGTTCTGCTGGCGGTCCAGTTCCTGCTCCATGGCGCGCGCGATCTCAGGGTCAACTTGTGATAAAGCGCGGTTCATTTGCACGCCTCCCCGCTTGCTATCTTGCTATACGCCTCAATGCCGGAAATGCCGCACTCCGGTGAAGACCATGGCCATATCGTTCGCCTCACAGGCGCGGACAGCCTCTTCGTCATTGCGCGAACCGCCCGGCTGGATGATCGCCTTCACACCGGCTTCCGCGGCTATCTGCACTGTGTCCGGGAATGGGAAGAACGCGTCACTCGCCAACACCGCGCCCCTGGTGCGGTCCCCCGCTCTTCGCAGCGCGGTCCGCGCCGCATCCACCCGGCTGGTGTCTCCTCCGCCGATGCCGACGGTCTTCTTCCCTTGAGCCAGCACAATGGAGTTCGATTTCGTATGTTTACACACCAGCCAGGCAAACTCCAGTGCGTCCATCTCTTCCGGAGTGGGCGGACGGCTGGTCGCCACCTTGAACTTCTCCGGGCTGTCCTTGTCAGGGGTCTGCCCCAACATGCCGCCACTTACCTGGCGCAGCATCAACTCATCACCCGCCTTCAAGTCCGGCAGCTCCAACAGCCGCAGATCCTTCTTGGCGGACAGAATCTTCACAGCTTCTGCTTCATATCCGGGAGCCAGCACACATTCCATGAAACCGTGTTTCTCGATCCCCTCCATGATCGCCTTCGCCGTGGTCGCGTCAACCTTTCTATTAAGGCCGATGATACCCCCAAATGAGGAAAGCGGGTCACTCGCCAGCGCGTCAATATAAGCCTGCAGCAGTGTCTCCGCCTGGGCCGCGCCGCAGGGGCTGTTGTGTTTGACAACAATTGCCGTAGGCTCATCGAACTCCCGCACAAAGCCCAACACGGTGTCCAAATCCAGATAATTATTGTAAGACAACTGCTTGCCCTGGAGTTGTTTCGCCGCCGCCAGGCCTATGTGTGCGCCTCCGGCTGTCTTATAGAAAGCGGCCTGCTGGTGAGGGTTCTCACCATAGCGCAAATCCTCCACCTTCTCATAAGCGAAGCGTATCTTCGCCGCCATTCCGCTTTCATCGCCGCCCAGGAGCCGCTTTCCCAGATAATCTGAAATCACCGCGTCATAAGCGCTGGTGCGGGTGAATACCTCCACCATCAACTTGGCACAGGTCTCCGCGGAGAGTTCGCCATTATTCGCCCGCAATTCCTCCAGAATCTCAGGATAGCGGTCCGGATTACAGACCACGGCGACATCCCGATAATTCTTCGCCGCCGAGCGCAGCATGGTGGGCCCGCCGATATCAATATTCTCTATCACATCCTCCAGGCTGACATTCGGCTTGGCGATGGTCGCCTCAAAGGGGTAAAGGTTCACCACCACCATATCAATCATCTGGATTCCCTGGGCCTTCGCCTGGGCCATATCTTCCGGGTTATCACGCCGTGCCAGCAGCCCGCCGTGGACTTTCGGGTGCAAGGTTTTTACGCGTCCGTCCATCATCTCCGGGAAACCCGTGTAATCCGAAATCTCCCGCACCTTGAGGCCGGCCTCGAAAAGCATCCTCGCGGTTCCGCCGGTGGA
>JABAOC010014070.1_pt1 | contig 14021 bp, 8 predicted proteins | sample 7062161 | NCBI WGS metagenome assembly JABAOC01 (sample SAMN14538625, study PRJNA623070) | marine sediment metagenome | biome: marine biome [ENVO:00000428]; feature: marine pelagic biome [ENVO:01000023]; material: deep marine sediment [ENVO:00002113] | place: India: Gulf of Khambhat ... | reverse complement strand
CCCGGACGTCCGGCTCAAGAAAGATATAAGCCCGCGTCTCGATATTTGAGGGCTTCCAGCCCGGCTTGATTGCCTTGACCCGCAGATGCGTGGTCTTGGTAATGGGAATAGGTTCGGTATAGACTATACCCCCGGGATGCCGCCCAACACCGGAAGTATCATACGGCTCTCTGCCATCGAGGGTATAGTATATTACGGCGTCTTTGGTTTCAGTGGCGATTGTAACAGAAAACGGCGCTGTATAAAAACCGTGCCCATGGCTGAATTCCGGCTCGGCAACCAGGCCCAGATATCCCCCGCTATTTTCCGCTCCTGGAGTCGGCTCTGAAATGAACCTCCAAACATCATTAGCATCAGGGTAGCGGCCGTAGGAAATATCGGTAGTCTGGTCGAGAAAAATAACAATGTCAATCAGAGTACTGCCATCGCTATCGAACAGGCCGATTTCTTCGCCAACGGCACTGAGTTTGAAATTGGCATGCAGGCCGGCCTCAGCGGTATCGTTGTCGGCCCATATCAACAGATAGCCACCTGCGGGGATAGTAGTTGCCCCAGGATTGCCGACGGGAATTTGCCACTTGGTCGGAACTAATAGATTGTCCGTTAAGTACATACCACCTACATCAATAGCATCGGTGCCGTAGTTATAGAGCTCAATCCAGTCATCATATTGGCCCTGCGGGTCCTGGGCGGAACTATTATTAGACGCCATGAGCTCATTGATTACCAAAGGTATCCTGTTCGAGTTACCCGCCGGGCAGTGGCTCGGCATAAAACCTGCAAAAAATAAGTTTAGCACCAAGATAGACAACACATTCTTCATAGTCCTAAGGACTCCTTACGGAGAACTAAGTGCTTTCTGCCTGCACCCCAGTACTTTCTTGTGAAAGCAAGAATGGGGGTAATGCATGCACAAGTGTCCCCTGCCTCACGTGTTTACGGCTATTTAGTACATTTCGACCATGTGGGGCCTGAGAGGACGAAAGCAAGTAAACAACTATCTTCATTATAACAGAAACTACAAAGTGGGTCAAGCCGTGAACGCGTTCTTCTCCCCTTTTCGTGAATTTAAAGCCTACAACCAGAGTACAACTGGAAAACTCATTATCTGCCAATTCGAAAAAATTTCCACTCCATATACAATTTATTGGCAAGGGATTACAGAAGGCCGAAAATTTGTGAACGTTTTCAGCGGCCAATACGACCTCCTGTGTCCTGCGTGACCTGTGCAGGCGTATTTATCCCTCCGCCGTCACTACCCGTTAGTTTGGGTTGTTATGACGAAATCTACCGTCACTTGCTGCCGGTTGGTCAAGTAAAGCGTTTCATCTCGAGCTGCAAGCCGACCCCTGAAATCACCAACAATAAACAATATTGGAGCGCCTCTGATAGATGAATTCCGAGAGCGAAACGCTACCCGGTTAGCGGCGACGTAAATAGTCCCATTTGCAGGAATGACCGTGCCGCCGCGGAATGTGAAAAGATGAGCGTTGGCATCTTGCCCTCTACTCAGTTTCCAGCCGGAAATATCCACTGCAAAATAATTGGGATTTTGCAGTTGGATGTACTGCTCATCCAGATTACCACTGGCAGGATCTGTATCAATAGTACCGAAGTTAATAACCGTACCCATCGGTTGGGCATCGGGTATTTCATTGGCCCCCGGAGCCAGGCCGTTGAATAGTTGGTGCCGCCGCTCAGGCAGGTAGTAGTACTTTAACTCTTCGACGGCTTCCAGCAAAGTTTGGGGACAACATGGAGCCGTTGAACCATTACCCCAGGAATCCGAGCTCCATTTAGCGGCGTCTAAGGCCGCATCCGGAGCAATGAGAGCCGCCAACATATCAATGCGCGGCTCAAAATACAGTTCCTCATCTGGCGTGTCCGGTGCTTTGAGTAATTCATCCATGAGCGTTCGTATGCGGCGCAAATACATCTGCCGAGTTTCCGAGGTGTTAAAAATAGCATCCGGCAGACGGTTGCCTCTGCCGACAAACAACGAAGTATTTGGAATAAGGTTTTCGTTCCAGTAAGTCTCCGTGGAATTCCACACCCGTCCAAAGCTCAGGTCCACGTCCCACGGCCACATCTGCCATTCATTACTGTCGCCCGTATCACGGTAAAGGTAGTAGTTTTTGTGGCAGCAGTCGACGTCTCCGGTGATTATGCGTGCAGCCAGGAAGTTGACAACCTGCGCGACGTCCACATTGTCATAGAGATATCGGCGGCGTGCTTCACCCGAGAGGCTGAGGCCCTCGTAGAGTGCCAACAAATCCGAATTGTCTTGATACTTGCGTGTCTTCTTTTCGGCACCGTTGGTGGCGTGACTCGCACTGTTAAATATGTTGTACATCTTGTAAAGGGCTCCCTCGGTATTTAAGCCCATCCGAATCAGCCAGTCTTCATCACCGTTCTCCATCACATGTGCCGTGCCCCAAAAGGCCCCATTTTGTTGAATCCGTACCGGAAAAACCCAGTGGTAGGGACAATCCGCATCACGATATGTCTCATAGGCCAATATGTTGCGGATGTGCGCCTTGTCCGGATAAGTCGTCATCAGGTTAATGTCATCGGCACGCGGTTGTCCCGGGGCCCATTTGAAGTTATGACCAGGATGAAAATCGATGTCGTAGCTCTTTTTCGGAAAACTACGACTGGATTGACCATGAATATTGATCCACACATTATCGTAAAACTCACCATCGTAAAAGAGCACGCAGCGGGTTCCGGCATCGGTGTTGGCGGCTTGGGGCTCCCGGATAAACCAATGCAGCACTGGTAGCGGATTAGTCAGGTTCGGGTCCTCCACTATAGTCCCGCAATACTGCGGAGAATTCAGCGGATCGGTGTGGGCCGGAAACCGTGATTTGCGTCCGGCTGTGTCTGTGGCCGTAATGAACCATCGGACCATCTGCCCCGCTTTAAATCTCCAAGCCGGGATTCTCACACTGTAAAGCCCATCCCCGCTTACGCTATCGCCGCCCGTACCATCATCCAGTAACGGAACACTCCCTTCACGAGTAAACATCACACGATAGTACAACATGACGGAGTCAATGGGATCGAAGGACGGCTCGATCCGGGCCGTGATCTGCAGGTCCTCATTTTCAGTGGGTATGCGCGGAGCATGGTCCATATCGGAAATGATCGGCCCCAGAATATCGATACCGATGCTGTTCGGTTTTCCAGGCGTAGGTACCGGGAAATACTGACATGACGTTTCGTCTGCTGTAGCAAGCGTGGCGAGCAACTCGGGAACGACCAACAGGTCCGAGTCATTCGTCTGATAGTTCAGCCCCTGCACGGCCAGTAGGTTGGTCCCCACATGGAGAAAGTCGAACTGCGGGATAGTAAAATCAACCCATTGAACAGCGATGCTGTCGGACCGATTGGTTGATGCACTGGAGTTCCAGCTCTCTGAGCCCGGGCCCGGGGCATTGTTCCGTGCCACCTCTTGCCCGTTGATATAGGCAATCATTCCATCGTCAAAACGCATGCGTAAGGTCAAGGCTTGGATCGCCGAGGGATTCTCCACCACGAAGGGCACGCGAATATACACCGTGGTATTGACATTTCGCATCGCCGAGACATCCAAACCAACCAGTCCCGGGTAATCATAACCAACACCGGTGACGCCTGTCTGCCAAGATGAATCATCCGAGTCTTCTTGCGTCCAGGGACGCAGCGTCTCCGAACGCCGTGCGTTCGGTTCCAGGGCATTGTTAAGGGGTACCAGGGCCTTGGCCGGCGCCCCAGACATTAAGAGCATTGTTTCCGTGGTGCTGCCAATGGGGCCGTAAGAAATATCGGGGGCCTGTTTCGGATACCACGGAAAGAACTCCGACACCACGGTCTGGCCGTCCGGACGGACTAAGCCCAGATACTCGCCACTGCCTCTTAGCTTGAAATTGGTGTGCAATACCGTTAGCGGATCTCTGCGATTTTTTCCCGAGGCAAAGACAACCAGGTAAGCATCGGGCGCGAGTGTTACCTCCGGAAACGCCCACTGCGTCAGGTTGCTGATATCATCCGTCAGATACCATCCTTCGAGGTTGACCGGGTTCATCCCGGCATTGTAGATCTCGATCCAGTCCGATTCATCCCGATCTTCGTCATCAAGACCATTATCGTTCACGGCCATGAACTCGTTTATCCGGATTAGCTCCTGCGCCCGGACCAGAGTAGAAGGGCTGATGGTGAGATTGAATACAACGAGAAAAACAAGAGTCCACGAATATCTCATATGAATAACATTCCTCCTTGTTCAGACCAGCAAACCATAAAGCACTGCTTTTAACAGCCGATAAGCTTTATAACAACACAAGATATTATAACATACCAAGCGATATTTCACAATATAGTCCCAACCAAAGGGTATCGGCAAGAGAGGGGTGAGGTATGAGTTGAAGATGAGTATCGCCAAATACAGGAAATTGGACTTGTTTCTGCTCTTACTTGCTATGGGGGCTATTATAGTCCTGGCAGATAAGGGCCAGGCAATAACTCACCGTGAGAGCAAGTTGCCTGGATGGAGAACAAACATGGCAAAGCGCACCATTGAGCTTAATGAGCTGGAACCGGGAGGTCCAGGCAAGGGTGGAATACCGGCAATTGACAGACCTGTTTTCGTGGCGACAACAAGTGCCGAAAAATGGCGCAAGAACTTTCCTGCTGTCGTGTACGAGAAGTAACCATGGACGCCTATGAAAAGCTCAAAGTCAAATACTAAAAACTTTGCTTCCACATTTTTTTCGAGGCATCCTCCTACACACCCCTACTCATATATCGATATCTGACTACCGGCCGGGAAAAAAGACCGGTTGTTTAAGATATTAAGAGAACCTTTCAATCCCCCACAGCTAACCGCAGCCTGCGACACCTGTTGGTAGCTTTATCGGAACATTCCTTGCACCACACCGCCAATCCGTCTTTATGTCTGAGATGCTTGTAATATTGGCTCTCGGCCTTCCACTTTTTACATCTGCCACATCGCTTCTGTCTCACACCGTCAACGACCCTATGAAGGTCCTCATAGCTATTATATTTTTTCACAGAACCTCTGTTTTTCTCGTAACGTTCCCGGGCATATTCTGACTCACACTCCTTGCACCAAATCCTCAGACCGTCTGTGCGGGTACGATTCTTACCAAACTCACTCTCGTCTTTCTGCTTTTTGCACTTACTGCATTGTCTCATTTTTCCATCCATTGATTTAACTATCCCTTACAAAACTCGCCGATGTCTTTAACCTCGGCCATTTTCATGGCCCGCATTTTACAATATATCCAATTAAAAGGCAAAGGTTCGTTGCAAATTTCCTTAACTGTTATTTTTTATTTACAAAAACTGTATAATCCAGCTTGGCAAGCGAAGATAGTCCCAAAAAAACACTCCTTAGAAGATTCAAATCACAACTTTTTTTACTTTACTCCAAATCGGCCAAAAACTCACTCTCTACCCCATGGCCCTCAAGCTGCTCCTTTACATAATCAAGTGTTGCTGCCAATTCTTCGGAGTAATCGTCCTTAACCGCCTCAATAGCTGCAAGCAAGCCGGTCTTCATTAATTCAGATGGCACTTCAACGATAATTCCATACCGCTCTTCTAACATTAGTTCAGCTAATTGTGCACCTTGTTCAGCCGTCAAATCTATTGCGTTTTCTTGTGTTAATATTTCGCCGTAAAGTTCCATGTACTCTTTGAATGTTGTTTCAGTTTCAACAATCATCAGGATTGCTTCTTCAACTATTGTCCCGGCCTCTATAGCGAAATCTTTTGCATATGCTCTGCTTAACAGCATTGGGACTAACGGACTTCTCAATTTAGCGGCCACTTGCATCCGTATTCCTATTTGCGTATCTTCATTTTGGCTCACTAACAAATCGACCGCACTTTCTATGGCACTATCGGCAATACTCAAAGCTAATTCATCAAGTAATTCCGGCGTGTAAGCAATGCCGTTTGCGTTCAAGAACAACATAATTCCCAGCTTTAATTGAGGTGCCAATATTTTCATTTTTGTAACCACATAACCTTCTTCAGGATTGGCAGTAATAGAGCTGAGATGTGCCGTGTGGTCTGCTCCCCAATCCTCATTATGGCTTGCAAATCCGTATGCAAACGCCACGCTTTCGTCAAACTTTGCCTCCTCGACCACCTTCATAAACTGATAATGTGTCTCGATCCATAAATAATCCTGATGTTCATAGCCAAACATCAGATTAAACATATCCGGTACAACCGAGCCATACATCTCATACAAATTCATAACCCCTGGCTCGTGACCTAATTCTTTAGCAAGATACGCATGAGTAGCCGCCCCCCACCCAAACGCAAAATTCGGGACTGCACATAAAGTCACACTGATAATCAGACTTAAAAATAACCTGTTGTTCATTTTCCTGCCTCCTATATTTGATTGGCGAACACTTTTCCAATTTGGTTGGGATTGTTTGCTAATATTATAACCGCTCGCTTTTGTAATTGCAACTATTATTGCATCAAGCTTGAATGTGTGACTTCTCATTCCCGCAAAGCCTGCCCTGCCTGTCCCCTACTAAAAAGGCTCCTGTTATCATTTGGTGCGGGAAGCTTTGTCGAATGGATCGAATGAGCGTGAATCCACTTCTTCAACAACAGAGATATTAATGCCAAGAATTTTTCACCTATACACTCGAATCGTATCCGGTTGGGTATCCCCGAAAATAAATTTCTTGACTAATGTGGAAATTATTTGTAATGCTATCTATATATAATACGCAAAAAGGATTTTGTGGTCTTGAGAATGGAAACAGCCGCCAACCAAAGAGCAGAGCAAAGATTGCGTTATCGTTGGCCCGTTCGGTTCGCCGGGAACGTCAAGGAAAAACCCTCCCCGGGCCAGATTTTTGATGTCTCCAGCAAAGGTTTGGCCATTCTTTGTCACGCCGACAAAAACTGTCCCCATCCGAACCAAATGGTAACAGTTGACTTTGGTGTCCCGCACTTTGACTCAGCCGAATCCTTCGATACGGTAATGTTCAATCGCATCGGCCGGGTCTGTCGCGTTGATAACCTCAGTAACAAGGTCAATCGTGTTGCACTCCAGTTCGCCGAGCCGTTGTTCTTTAAACCCGGTGAACAGAACATCAGCGAATCGGACGCCAAGCAAAGGCTCCAAACCAAAGCCCGCTCGATTACCAAAGCTGAAGAAAAGGCCAGGTTTTACAGTAAAGCCCTGGCCAGAGCTGAGCAAAAAACAATCTCCTATGCACAGGCGAAAGCCGAACTGGAAGAGAAACTAAAGGCTGAGATTGAAGAAAGATACAAAACCGAAGCTAATTTAATAGCCCAGGCTGAACAAAGCGCCGAAGCCGAAGCCAGAGCTAAATCCGAAGCCGAAGCCAGAGCAAAAGCAGAAAAGAAAGCCGAAGTCCAGGCCCGGAAAATAGCAGACCTCAAAGCCCAAATGCGGCAGAAGATTAAATCTTACACCGAGCAGATAGCAGAAATCAAAGCTGAGCTTGAACAAAAGGCAAAAGCCGAAGCCAAAGCTAAGGCCCAGATTATGCTAAGAGCAAAAGCCCAAAAGAAGGCTAAGGCCGAAGCCCAAAAAAGGGCAGAGCTCGAAGCCCAAATGCAGCAGAAGATTAAATCTTATACTGACCAGATTGAACAAATCAAAGCCGAAGCCGCCGAGGCAATAGCCAAAGCAAAGGCCCAAGCGGCAGATAAGGTAGCCAAAGTCAAGGCCAAATTCAAACAAAAGACAAAAACATACGCTCAGACAAAAATCAAAGCCGAAAAAAAGGCAATCGCCAAAGACAGCACCAAAGACAAAGCCAAACTTCCCGCAAAAGAGACCTTGCTGGAAAAGGTGGACAAATTTATCACTGACAGGGACATAATCTATTAATAAATCACCATTAGAAGATAGTCCCTTGGCTGAGGAAGTAAGCACGGCCGGAGAACCTGAAATCTCTTGAAAATCCCCCATGGATTTTGTAATCTAATGAAAACAGAAGTCCAGGTAAGCTGTTAAATCACGTATTTGGGAAATTCCAGACAGGTTCTTTAACGGTGAAAATTTTCACTCATTTTAGTCGTTTCGGTGCAAAGAGTTCACGCATCAGGCCCCATGGTTGCACCGTTGGCGAAGAGAAATCCATAACCCCGGGCCGGGGTCGGAACAAACCGACTCGGCGACGTAGCAGGTTGCGCGTCGTTTTCTTTCACCTTGCAGCTATGGTCGTTGTCATCTCGCCACTCGTGGCGGGCGAGCTGGTGCTCAGATTGTTTGTCCCTCCTCCCCCAATCGGTCTGGACGACCCCTACGTCTCGTTCGCCGGCCTGCGTCCTCTCTTCGTCCTCGACTCAACAGGCACACGCTTCGAGATAGCCGAGGAACGCCTGGCTTGCTTCTGCCCCCAGTCTTTTGCCGCTAGGAAGCCTCCGGAGACGTTCCGGGTCTTCTGCCTCGGTGGTTCGACCGTGCAGGGACGGCCCTACGCCGTTGAGACTTCCTTTACGACCTGGCTCAAGCTCAATTTGTGTGCCGCCCGGCCCGAGGTGAACTACGAAGTCGTCAACTGTGGCGGGATCTCCTACGCCAGCTATCGTCTCGTTCCTATTATGCGGGAGCTGCTCAAGCATAAGCCCGATCTATTCATCATCTACACGGGACACAACGAATTCCTCGAAGACAGGACATACCGGCGCCTAAAGAGAATGCCGAGTGCACTAATCCGGCTGCACCAGGCAATGCTCAACCTGCGCAGTTACTCTCTTGCACACCGGTTCTTCTCTTCCCGTCGCTCCCAAGGCACGGGCGACGGACACTCATCGAAGCCTGTGCTGCCCACCGAAGTCCAGGCCAGGCTCGACTTCAGCGACGGACTGGATTCCTACCATCGCGATGATATGTGGCAACAAGGCACCATCGAACACTTCCGCCACAATCTGCAAACCATGGTCCGGATGTCCCGCGGCGCTGGGGTCCCTGTCATCCTCGTGAATCCGGTCACCAATCTGAAGGACTGCACTCCTTTCAAGTCGCAGTTCCGCGCCGACCTGTCCAAGCGCGAGAGGGAGCGTGTGGTCAAACTGTGGGAGCAGGCCGGGAAACTGGACTGGGCCGATGCCTACGGCAAGATCGCGCTCCTTGAGCAGGCCGCCGCGCTCGACAACCGTCACGCAGGGCTCCTTTACCTCATCGGCAAGTGCTACGAGCATATAGGGCGCCCCATCGAAGCAAAGAAATGGTTCCTGTTGGCAAAAGAAGAGGACATCTGCCCACTGCGCATCCTGGAACCCATGCACGAGGCCATTCTGGACATCGCCGCACAACATCGCGTACCGCTTGTGGATGCCAGGGCGCTCGTTGAGGAACGCACCAAGGATGAAATCCCGGGCGATGAATGGCTGCTGGACCACGTGCATCCGAGCATCGCCGGCCATCAGCTCATCGCTGACTCACTATACAAGACCATGGAGGAGATGGAACTGGTGCGCACTCCCCAGGATTGGCGGGCCACACGGGACGAACTGTGGCAGCACCACCTTTCGTCCCTGAACGAAGCCTACTATGCGCAAGGGCACACCCGCCTCAAGAGGCTGCACAACTGGTCTCGTAAGCCCATTCCAAATCCGCCTCCTCGCCCTTCCGACTCCACGCAGGATTGACCTCTAAGAATCTAATGAAATCAGAGGTCTTAATGATTACCACACGCAATTATAGGACGATCTATCCTATCATCTCTCTGCTCTGCTTGCCCCATAGTATTATCAGAGACTGCCCTCTCCCCTCTCCTGCGGGGCTTGTATGAATGCTAAAAAAGAAGGGAGACAGGCGCCCCCCAGTTTTAATATGGGTTTAATGAACCCGCCTGTCTCCCTCTGTGAAGGAAAGAGTATTATGCCTGTTTTGAAGGGTAGCGACCTGGTTGGCTAATGACTCCCAATATATAAAATATAACTTACTTATCTCGATGGGCAAAAAAAAATAAAGTTTTTGCTCTTTCGTTTATGATGAGTCCTATAATCTCCCGAACTTCCCTCATCAATCCCCTTCTTGAGAGTTCCTGTAATTTATTTGATTATCGAGCCTAAAAAAGTTATAATCCCTTTTGTGCAATCATAGGCCGTTCGATGCAGACACGTCAAGACAAAGCTATAGACCAGTACGACGTAGTGGTGCCCTTATGAAAAGACAAAAGGGATTTGCCCAGTTAGAAATTAAATTTCCCAATCGTCAAAGCAGAAGTTTTCCAACGGCCCCCGTGAGAAGAAACTTCTCTAATGGGTCGGGTTTTACGTTGTTAGAGCTTTTGGTAGTGATTGCCATCATTGCGCTATTGATGGCGATACTGATCCCGGCTTTAACCAGAGCACGAGAACAAGGTAAACGGGCGGCTTGCGTCCATAATCTAAAAAATCTCGTTTTAGCCTGGCTAATGTATATCGACGATAATGACGGCTGCTTGGTAAAAGGCAACGCCGGAGATAATGGATGGGTAAAACTCCTCGGAACATTGCCAAATGAGGAGCCTGTCGAAAACCAGCTGGATGCCATAAGAAACGGCCTTTTATTCGAATATGCCAAGATGACCAAGCTATACCGATGTCCGGTCGCCGAGAGAAATGAAATGCGGACTTACAGCACGGTTCATGCCATGAATGGAATTGAATTCACTGGAAGCGGTGACGTATATAAGAAACTATCTGAGATTAAGAGACCCGGTGAAAGACTGGTTTTTCTCGACGACTACGGCGAGGATTGGGATGCCTGCTGGGCCGTTTGGCATACACAACCAACATGGTGGAATCCCATCCCAATGCGTCACCACGGCGGAACGACTTTGGCCTTCGCCGAGGGACATAGTGAATGGTGGGGTTGGAGGGACCAACGCACTATTGATTATGGTAACGAACCATGGGCTATCTCAGAAGCCGGAGCAGGTTTCGAGAAAAATCAACCAGGAAATGTCGATCTAATGAAATTGCAGAAAGCAGCATGGGGGTCTTTAGGATACGAACCTTAAAGAACATGGTTCGAGCAGACTATACACCCAAAGAGTCTTCGGGGCCTTAATATTCCACATCGGCCAATAAAACAGGCTGATACCGCAGATAAATCAAGCTCTCACAAATTTATTCGAAGAGAATCCATTAAAGTCGGTCGCAATCTTTGCCGATAAAAAGACCGATAAGACAGTAAAGGAAAAGTGGGTCTAAAGCGATTACGTTGCTCCGTCGCTGAAGCTTTGGAGCGCAGGTGATACGACCGAGCCGGAGCACACCGAACATCATGGAAAACGGACAACTAAAACTCATCGATGTGATAGAACAGACATGCTCTGAGAAAGATGTCTCTTTTCAACCTATGCGTCTTGCCCGCGATATTATGAATACCGATGTTAAGACACTGACCCTCGACCATACTGTCGGCCACTGCCTAAAGTTTATGAAGGGTCGTAGGGTCCGGCACGCTCCTGTGGTGGACCTCCCAAATGAAGGAGAGACAAAGCCTTACTTTGTTGGTGTCGTTTCAGAAAGAGATGTCTTGCGACTAAACGAACCGAATGTCGAAGTAACCGGCAAGCAAAAGAAAGACCAAAAGTCCCTGCGGCAGTTGCTGGTAAATATAGTGGCCAGAAAACCCAAGTCCGCCTCGCCTCAGACTCCGGTACAGGACGTTATTATGATCATGATCGGTAACCATATTGATATGGTGCCTATTCTCGACAACGCTGATTTAGTGGGTATCATCACGACTACTGACCTGATAAAGCTCTTCTTCAGACTCGATAAAGTGATACACGAGCTATGCCGGGAATTGAAAAAAGATGCCCCACCTGTTGATACGGCTGCTGAAAGCGCAGCTAAGGCCAATATTTTGTCCTCATGGATTTATCGACCCGTTCAAAAGATTATGACCGAACAGGTGATTTCTCTGGAGCCTCAGGACGACTTAGCCAGAGCGATCGAAGTCATGCAGGATGAAGAAATCAGACACGTCATTATAATGGATGAACAGGAAAAATTTGTAGGCTTGGTCTCCGATAGAGACATTCTTAGGAATCTGCCTTATGCCGGCAGGCGACCATCGTCACCGCCAAAGAAGTTTCGAGAGCATCTGTTTGCAACCAACACATGGACAAAAAGTCTCCTGCTGCCCCTCAAGAGCGTTATGGTGCCGAAGGTGTTGCATATTTTACCCGGCTGTAGTGTCTGCGAGGCTGCCGAAATTCTATACGAAAAGAAAATAAGCTGCCTTCCCGTAATTGATGAGCAAGAAAAGCTTCGAGGAATAGTTACTGTAACCGACCTGATGCGAGCGTTGCTTGCCGCCTATGAGCCGGCCGAGAAAGCCGACCTAATCACAAGCCAAACCAGCATCTGCTGACTTTCAGCTTTATATGACAACTCTAATCCCCACGCGAGATACGAAACTGTCATCTCTGAAAAACGATAAAAGCCTGCCCTGCTTGCCCTCCAGAGCTGGTTCCTACGCAGTCTTGGCGAAGAAGGATAGCGAAAATGGGAGCCAAGTGGAATGGGCAAAAATCCAGCTTTTTCGCTCCCGACTACTGCTCCCCCCTTTCGCGGGGACCAGGGTGACATCATCGGTTTTCGTTTTACTCAAAAAATACCAATATAACAAATCACCCATTAACCAGTCACTCTTTCGCCCCGTGCTTGCGCAGCAGTTCAACGATTTCCTGGTGGCCGTTCTCCTTAGCCAAATCCAACGCGGTTTTGCCATCGTTGTCTTTGATGCTCACATCAGCATTGTTTGCAAGGAGAAGCTTTGCTACGTTTCCCTGTCCTCGCTCACAGGCTAAGTGCAATGCAGTGCCGCCCTCATCTATTCCTGCATTAATCCGAGCACCTTCGGCAAGAAGAAGCTCTGCCACGTCTTCATGTCCCTTCCTACATGCCACATGTAAGGGAATGTATCCTTCAGAGTGTCTCACATTGACATCGGCTCCTTTTTCCATGAACAGTTCGACAATATCTTTGTGGCCACCGCCAGCAGCCACGTATAGGGGATTTCGCCCGACACAGTCGCGTAGGTTGACATTCGCACCTGCATTGACAAGCAGTTCCGAAATTTTCTTGTTTCCCTTAATAGCTGCGTAATGAAGCGGTGTCGAGTCTCGGAAATCTCTTGCATTAACGTTTGCGCCATTTTTACTCAAGAAGTCCACAACATCTGTCTGCTCTCCACAGACCGCGCAGTGCAGAGGCGTAAAACCCGATCCGTCCTTCTCATTAACGTTTGCGCCCCCTTCGATGCAGCTTCTCACCTTGTCCAATTCCCCAGAGTAGGCCGCCAGGTGCGTCGGAGTGGACCTCAGGCCTTTCTCGACAAGGTATCTGACCATATGTTGTTGGTCCTTTATCATGGACGCATTCAGAGCAGTCAATCCGTGCACCCTCGCATGAATATCGGCACCATTAGAAAGAAGCAGCTCAACCACATCTTTATGACCTGCCACTGCTGTGATATGAAGTGGTAGATTTTGGGTGTAACTTGTCCTACCGTTGACATCGGCACCTTTCGCTATAAGCAACTTTGCGACCTCCAGCTTGCCCTGACTTGCCGCCATGCTCAATGGTCTCCTACCCCATTTGTCCCCGGCCTCGATGTTCGCGTCCTTGGAGAGCAGAAATTCGGCCACATCCGTGTAACCGTTTTGTGCCGCGTTGTGCAAAGGTGTGCTGTCCCATTTGTTCTTTGCATTGACATCGGCACCGCTGGCAACAAGGAATTCTCCCATTTCCTTCTGGTAATTTTGGGCCGCGTTGTGCAAGGGCGTGTTGCCCCACCTGTTCTTTGTATTGACATCCGCACCTTTGGCGATAAGCAATGCTACCATATCTTTATCTCCACGCGAAGCCGCCAACTCCAGCTGTGTCACACCATTCTGGTCCTTTGCGTTTACATCTGAGCCTTTATCGAGAAGAAGCGCAACCACATCCATGTGACCGTGATTAGCTGCTAAATTCAATGGGGTCTGGCCATTCTTATTCTTTGCATT
>JABAOC010010999.1_pt3 | contig 14031 bp, 10 predicted proteins | sample 7062161 | NCBI WGS metagenome assembly JABAOC01 (sample SAMN14538625, study PRJNA623070) | marine sediment metagenome | biome: marine biome [ENVO:00000428]; feature: marine pelagic biome [ENVO:01000023]; material: deep marine sediment [ENVO:00002113] | place: India: Gulf of Khambhat ... | reverse complement strand
AGGCCTTTGCCAGGCATCATCCCCACCTCGCGCGACGGTCCCAGGGGTGGGCTGGGTTGCGGAAGCCGCCGGCCGGTTGACCTGCGCGCAAGCCGCCCCTTACGATGGACCGCACCCGTTCCATTGCCCTTCTGCTGAAGGTTGAGCCGTGGAGATCTCCGACCGCGTGCAGTCGGTCCGGGACACATCCCGCGTGTGCGACTTGAGGCGCCGCGTCCGAGATGCCATGGAACGCCCGCCGGTCGCCTGGGACTGCCCCGACCGCGTGGCCGATGAGCACATGCCCGAACCCCTGCCTGTGCGCAAGGCACGGGCGATCGCGCTGAAGCTCCGCCAGATGCCGACCGACCTGTGGGACGGACAGCTCTTCGCCGGCTCGATGACCCTGGAGGAACCGCGCGTGCACGCGGAGTGGGGCTTCCCGTGCTATCTGACCGAGGAGGAACGCTCGCAGGCGGAGGAGCAGGGCCTGAGCATGCGCTCCGTGTTCGGGCACGTGGTGCCGGACTACCCCCGCCTGCTCCGCCTGGGCCTGTCGGGCATCCGCGCNNAGGCACGCGCAGCCGCAGGGTCGGAGGAGGAGTTGCACTTCCTGGACTCCGTCGTCGTGGCGCTGGACGGCGTAAGCACGTACGCAGCCCGGCTGGCTGAGCGTTGCGCGGTCCAGGCCGAACGTGCAGGCGTGGAGCAGCGCGCCGCCGACCTGCGCCGCATGGCGGCTGACCTGCGGCAGGTCCCCGATGGCCCGGCACGGACCTTTCGCCAGGCACTGCAGTCCGTCTGGCTCCTGCACATGGTCTTCCACTCGACCATGAACGCCAACGCAATGGGCCGGCTCGACCAGTACGTATGGCCGTTCCTGGAGGCAGACCTTGAGTCCGGTCGGCTTNNTCGGCTTGACCTGACGGCGGCGATGGAGCTGGTGAGCTGCTTCTGCCTGAAGTTCAACGAGCGCGCAAAGACCACCGAGGACCAACTGGCCGAGTCGAGGAGGCCCGAGCAGCCTGACCCCGACCGCGGGACGCGACACTACACGTCCTCCCAGATCGGCACGCACCGGGACGGGCTGGACGCCACCAACCACTGGCTGCAAAACATCGTGGTCGGCGGCCTGCGGCCCGACGGTGCCGACGGCACGAACCTGCTGACTTACCTGCTGCTGGAGGCGTTCCGCCGTAACGAGATGACCAACCCCCTGCTGACGGTCCGGTTGCACGAGGACTCGCCGGACGAGCTGGTGCACTTCACTTGCAGGGTGCTCAGGGACGGAGGCGGTGGGATGCCCGCCCTGTTCAACGACGAAGCCCTCGTCCCCGCGCTCGAACGCGTGGGGATACCCCGCGAGCACGCGCTGGACTACACCAACGACGGATGCTGGGAGGTCATCATCCCCGGCCGCACGGACTTCCGCTTCCTGCGGCTCAGCCTGATGCTCTGCCTGGAGTGGGCGCTGAACCGCGGGCGCACCCGCCTGACCGGGCTGCAAGATGGGCTCGACACGGGCGACCCCGTCGAACTCGCCGACTTCGAGCAGGTTTGGGATGCGTTCCTCGCGCAGCTCGACAACATGGTGGGGCGCGTCGTCTGGAAGGCCGTCGCCAACGCCGACGACCGCCACGCGGTGGCCCCCGTTCCCCTGCTCAGCGCGCTGCTGGACGGCCCCGTCGAGAAACGCCGCGACATGACCGCCGGCGGCGCCCGGTTTCGGACCTATGGGATGCTGGCCGAGGCGGCCGCCCACGCCGTTGATTCCCTGACTGCCATCAGGACGGTCGTCTTCGAAGACGGTGCGGCCTCGATGCGGGAACTGTGCGCCGCCCTGGAGGCGGACTTCGAGGGCCATGAGAGCCTGCGGGCCAGGCTCGCGGCCGCACCGAAGTACGGCAACGACGACGAGCGCGCGGACGCCCTCGGCCGGCGGCTGATGGAGGAGTTCACGCGCGTCGTCCACAAGCACGCCGAGCCGCACAAGGACGTGCTGATCTTCCCTTGCGGAGTGGCTACCTTCTCCTGGTACATCGGCATCGGCGAGGGCCTGGGCGCCTCACCGGACGGGCGACGGGCCTGCGCTCCGGTCTCGTCGAACTTCTCCCCTGCCCTTGGGCGCGACCGGGAGGGGATCCCGGCGGCCATTCTCTCTTACGGCGGGATGCCCCACGACCGGCTACCTGCCGGCGGGCCGCTGGACCTGCGTCTGCCTCGCCGGCTGGTGGAGGGTGAAGCGGGCACAGGGCGCATGGCCGCCCTTCTGCGGAGCTTCGTCGAGACCGGCGGCTCCATGATGACGCTCACCGTGGTTGACACCGGTGAGCTCCGCGCGGCTCAGCGGGAACCCGAACAGCACAGGTCCCTCCGCGTGCGCATGGGCGGCTGGTGCGCCTACTTCACCATGCTGAGCCGCGAGCAGCAGGAACACCACATCCGCCGCCAGGAGGCAGGCGCGTGACCGGCGCGGATGACGTGGAAGGCCTGATCTTCGACGTGGATACCTTCGCCGTCCACGACGGGCCGGGCATCCGCATGGCTGTCTACCTGAAGGGCTGCCCGCTGCGTTGTGCCTGGTGTCATAGCCCGGAGTCCATTGCGCCTGCCCCCGAGCTTGCCTTCGTCGCCGACCGTTGCGCGGGCTGCGGCGCGTGCGTCGCTGCTTGCCCGCAGCAAGCTCACTCCCTCGAGGGCCGGACCCATAGGCTGGACCGTGATGCCTGCACGGCCTGTGGGCGTTGCGCTCAGGTCTGCCCCGCCGGCGCCCTGCGCATCATCGGCGAAAGCGTTCCGGCTGGCGCGCTGCTGGAGAGGGCGGCCCGCCTCAAGCCCTTCTTCCGCCACTCAGGGGGCGGCCTGACAGTGACCGGCGGCGAGCCAGCGATGCAACCCGACTTCGCGGCCGCCGTTCTCGCCGGCTGCCGACGGCGCGGAATCCACACCGCCCTCGAAACATGCGGCGCGTGCAGCACCGATCCGATGATGCGGCTGGCCCAGCACACCGACTTGATCCTGTTTGATCTCAAGCTGATTGACCAGGCCGCCCACAGGCATTGGACGGGAACTTCCAACGAGCAGATCCTGACCAACGCGGCCGCCCTGGCGGGACGGAACGTGCGCGTGCGCGTGCCCCTCATCCCGGGTGTAACCGACACGCCGGAGAACCTGGAGGCGATCTTCACGTTGATGCGGGAGTGCGGGCTGGACCGGGTTGACCTGCTGCCCTACAACCCGTCGGCGGGCGCGAAGTACGACTGGTTGGGTCTGGACTACCCATTGGACCTTGAGCCCCAGGGACAGGAGGACCTGGCGCAGATGGTCGCCATGGCCCGGGCACAAGGCGTACAGGCGGACGTTCTGTAGGCGCGCCCTACTCCCCGACGCGCAGTCGCGCGGTTTCGGGCAGCCCGTCCCCGTAGCCGTGCACCTCCTGGAGACAGTGCACGTCGAACTCGCCCTTCAGCAGCGCCTCGATGGCGGCGGCAGCGGCACAGGCGGCGGCTACCGTCGTTATCAGCGGGATACTGTAGCGAACGGCGGTCGCACGGATGCTGACCTCGTCCCGGCGGGGCGCCGGCCCGCTGGGCGTGTTGATGAGCAGTTGCAGCTCCCCGCTCTTCATGTGATCCAACAGGTTCGGCCGGACGCCCTCGGCCAGCTTCGGGACAAGCTGGGCCTCGACGCCCGCCTCGCGCAACGCCGCCGCCGTGCCGGATGTGGCAAAGATGCCGAACCCGTGGCGCGCGAGCGTGCTGGCGACCGGGAGAATGCGCGGCTTGTCGGCGTCCTTGACGCTGATGAAGACGCGGCCCCCCAGCGGCAGCGGCTGGCCGGCCTCGATCTGCGACTTGGCGAAGGCGAGCGCGAAGGTGCGCCCTATCCCCATCACTTCCCCGGTGGATTTCATCTCCGGCCCCAGCACGGGGTCCACGCCGGGGAACCGGTTGAACGCCAGAACGGACTCCTTCACCGAGTAGTGCCGCGGCACCGGGTCCTCGGTCAGGCCCAGCTCCTCCAGCGTCTTGCCGGCCATGACCTTCGAGGCGATAGAAGCCAGCGGCACGCCGGTGGCCTTCGAGACGAACGGTATCGTGCGAGAGGCGCGCGGGTTGACTTCCAGCACGTAGATGGTCTCATCCTTGACGGCGTACTGCACGTTCATCAGACCGACGACGCCCAGCTCGAGGGCCAGGCTGCGGGTGTGCTCCTTGATTCCGGCCACAGTGCGGTCCGGCAGCGAGTGCGGGGGCAGCACCATTGCGCTGTCGCCGGAGTGGACGCCCGCCTCCTCGATGTGCTCCATCACCCCGCCCACGACGACCGTCTGCCCGTCGGCAACCGCGTCCACGTCCACTTCGATCGCATCGTCCAGGAACTTATCAATCAGTATAGGCCGTCCGGGCGCGGCTTCGATGGCCTCGGCCACGATCCGCTGCATCTCGTCCGGGCCCCAGGCGATGACCATTGCGCGGCCGCCGAGCACGTAGGACGGCCGCACGAGCACGGGGTAGCCCAGCTCCTCGGCGATGCGGCGCGCCTCCTCATAGGAGGTGGCGGTGTCGCTGGGGGGCTGCTTCAGCCCCACCTTCTGGAGCATGCGGCGGCACTGCTTGCGGTCCTCGGCGCGGTCAATGGCCGAGGGCGGCGTGCCGAGTATCCGGACGCCGGCTTCCTCCAGCGGCACCGACAGGTTCAGCGGCGTCTGACCGCCCAACTGCACAACGACCCCCTCCGGCTGCTCCACGTCAACGATGTTGAGGATATCCTCCAGGGTCAGCGGCTCGAAGTAGAGGCGGTTGGCGATGTCGTAGTCGGTCGAGACCGTCTCCGGATTCGAGTTCACCATGACGGTATCGTAGCCCATCTCGCGCAGGGCCAGGGCGGCGTGGACGCAGCAGTAGTCGAACTCGATGCCCTGTCCGATGCGGTTCGGGCCGCCGCCGAGGATCATGACCTTCTTGCGGCCGCTCGCACGGCACTCCTCTATCTGCTCGTAGGCGGAGTAGAAGTAGGGCCGGTCGCTGTCCACCTCGCCCGCGCAGGTGTCCACCAGTTTATAGACCGGCTCGATGCCCAGCTCCCGGCGCCGGGCGCGGACGGACCATTCGTCGGAGCCGAGCAGGTGCGCGACCTGGCGGTCGCTGTAGCCCCAGGTCTTGGCCTGTTCGAGCATGTCGGGGCCGATCTCGTCGAGCGAACCGGCAGCGCGTAGCTGCTCCTCCAGCTCGACGAGCTGGCGGAAGTTGTGCAGGAACCAGCGGTCCACGTGCGTCAGCTCGTGCACCCGTTCCACGTCGAAGCCGAGCTGGAAGGCGTAGCGGATGTAGAAGAACCGCTCGTCGTTGGGCACGCTGAGCTTGCGGACGACCTGGTCCTCCTCGGGCAGCGTTTCCGGGTCCCGCCCGTCTGCGCCGAAGCCGAACCGTCCGATCTCCAGAGAGCGCAGCCCCTTCTGGAATGCCTCCTTGAAGTTGCGCCCGATGGACATGGACTCGCCCACGGCTTTCATGCTGGTGTTGATGACCCGCCGGGCCTGGGGGAACTTCTCGAAGGTGAACCGGGCCGTCTTGTAGACCACGTAGTCCACAGTGGGTTCCTGGAGGGTGAATGTGTTGCCGGTGACGTTGTTGAGCACCTCGTCCAGCGTGTAGCCGACGGCCAGCTTGGTGGCGACGCGGGCGATGGGGTAGCCGGTGGCCTTGCTGGCCAGGGCGGAGGAGCGGGACAGCCGGGGGTTGACCTCGATGACCACCACGTCGTCGCTGAGGGGGTCGCCGGCATACTGGATGTTGACCCCGCCGCCCTTCACGCCCACGCGGCGGATGATGCGCTTGCAGTAGTCCACGTAGCGGGCGTATTCCTCGGCGGTAAGCGTCTGGGCGGGGGCGACCACGGCGCTGTCGCCGGTGTGGACTCCCATCGGGTCCACGTTCTCCATGCTGGTGACCATGATGACGTTGTCATCGCAGTCGCGCATGACCTCGTATTCGATCTCCTTCCAGCCCAGCACGCTCTGCTCGACCAGCACCTGGTGGACGGGGCTGGTGTTGAGCCCGCCGGCCAGCAGGTCGGGCGCCTCGTCCATGTTGTAGGCGGTGCTGCCGCCGGTGCCGCCCAGGGTGAAGGCGGGGCGGATGATGACCGGCAGGCCGATGCGGCGGATGATCTCCATGCCCTCCTCGACGCTGGTGGCGATGCCGCTGTCGGGCACGCGCAAGCCTATCTCGAGCATGGCCTCCTTGAAGGACTTGCGATCCTCGGCGGTGGAGATGGCGTCCGGGTCGCAGCCGAGCACCTCGACGCCGTAGCGGTCGTAGACGCCCTCGCGGGCCAGGAAGACCGCCACGTTCAGCCCCGTCTGGCCGCCCAGGGTGGGCAGGACGGCGTCGGGGCGCTCGCGGGCGATGATNNATCGGTCATGATGGTGGCGGGGTTGCTGTTGATCAGGACAACCTCGTAGCCCTCTTCCAGCAGGGCCTTGCAGGCCTGGCTGCCGCTGTAGTCGAACTCGCACGCCTGGCCGATGATGACCGGGCCGCTGCCAATCATCAGTATCTTGCGCAGGTCGGCGCGTCTTGGCATGGTCTGGCGTCGTCCTAACTTGTGCTACGCTTGATTCGGTCAGCGCCGAGGCGCTCGACGAAACGGGCTACCGGGGGGCTGACCGTGCCGGGTTCGGATGGCACGGGCATGAACTGGAGGCCGACGGCCGTCCCGTCTGCCGCCGTGACGCCCTCCACCGTGCCATCGTTGAGGTGCTCGTGGGTCAACTCCAGGTCCGGGCAGTCCTCCACACTGGCCCGGTCGAGCACGGAGCTGTGGCGCTGGCTGGTGACGGCCACCTCGCCGTTGCGCACGTTGCGCACGGGGCAGTTGACCCCGTGATGGCCCCGCCTGAGGAACGCCAGCCGACATCCCAGCGCGGCGCCCAGCGTCACGTGGCCCAGGCCGGTGGCCAGCACGGGCAGGCGCCCGACCAGCTCGGAGACCGTCTGCGCCGCCTCCGGCGGCGGCGCCGTCATGCCCGGCCCGTCCGAGACGAACAACCCGTCCGGTTCGACGGCCAGCACGTCGTCGGCCCCGGCGTCCGGCGGGAGCAGCTCTGGTCGGCAGCAGCGAGCAAGCTGGGCCAGCTCCGAACGCCGCATGCCCAGGTTCAGCACGGCGACCTTCGGGCCGCCGTTTCCACCGGCGGCAGGCGCGGATTCGGGCGGCGCGTAATCCGGCCGACCGGCCTGCCCGAGCCGCGCGAGCAGCTCCCTCTCGTCAACGTCAGCGGGGGCGACGGCGGCGGCCATCTCGCCCTCCTCGCGCAGGTGCACCGCCACGCCGCGGGTGTCCACCCCGCACAGGCACGGCACGCCTGCCTCGGCGAGCATCTGCTCCAGGTCGCCCTCGGACTGGTAGTGGCTGCGGAACTCGCTCAGGACCTTCACCACCGCGCCGGCGGCCTGCACACCGGCGGACTCGGAGAACCGCTCCGCCACGCCCACCGCACCCACCTCCGGGTAGGTGAAGGTCACGATGGCGCCCCGGTAGGCGGGGTCGGTGATCATCTCCTGGAAGCCCACGACGGCCGTGTTGGCCACGAGCCATCCGATGGCCGTCTCTGGGGCGCCCTTCAGCACCCCGTCCAGGCGCATGCCGTCGGCCAGCAGCAGGTAACCCTCCATGTGCGTCCCTCGCGCTGATCTGGTTGTTGGCTGCTAGTTCGGATCCGCTCAGACGTACTCGATGGTTGCGGGGGGCTTCGGGGTCAGGTCGTAGAGGCAGCGGTTCACCCCCTCGATCTGCGTGATGCGTCGGCATAGGCGCTGGAGCGTCTCCCACGGCAGCTCGCGCGCGGTGGCGGTCCGGGCGTCCACGCTGTCAATGCAGCGCACCACGACGATGCGGCCGAACTCGCGGTTGCCGTCCCGGATGCCGGTGGCCCGGTCGCTCAGCAGCACCGCCATGTACTGGAAGGCGCCCGTGTCCGCCAGCTCCTCTTCCACGATGGCGGTGGCCCGGCGCACGACGTCCAGCCGCTCCTCGGTGACCTCGCCCACGATTCGGGTGGCCAGAGCCGGGCCGGGGAAGGGGATGCGCTCGGCGATCTCGCCCGGCAGGCCCAGCTCGCGGGCCACCTCCCGCACGCCGTCCTTGCGCAGGTCCTTCAGCGGCTCGATCACCTGGTAGCCGTATGCCTCCTCCGGGTCTATGCCGATCTGGCTCAGGATGTTGTGCTGGCGCTTGATGCCGGCCACGGTCTCCTCGATGTCGGTCAGGATGGTGCCGTGCAGCAGGAACCGGGCGCCGGTCTGCTCGACCAGCTCGGCGAACACGTCCCGGTAGAAGGTGTCGGTGATGGCCTGGCGCTTCTGCTCCGGGTCGGTCACGCCGGCGAGTGCGTCGAGGAACTGCCGCCGCGCGTCCAGCAGCTCGACGGGGATGTCCATCTCGGCGAAGGTCGCCACGACGCGCTCGGGTTCGCCCTCGCGCATGAGGGCGTTGTCGATGAAGAAGGTCTTGAGCTGGTCGCCCAGGGCGCGGTGGCCCAGCACGGTGACCACGGAACTGTCCACGCCGCCGCTGAGTGCGTTGATGGCGATGCCGTCGCCGACGGTCTGGCGGATGTCGTTGACCTGTCGGCTGATGAACTGCTGGTAGTCCATGGGCTTCTCCAGGTGAACGGGTTCGTCGAGGCAATCTGCGGAGTGCAGCCGTCGCCCGCGGGTGAGATGCCTGCGCAATGGTAAGGGCGGCGGGGCGGGGGCGCAAGTGCCCGTGCCCGAGCGGCCACAGACGGGGGCGGATCAGCCACAGATCAACACTAATCTACACAGATCAGAACGGCAACAGCTCGCCGCCGGCAGGGGGGCCTGGCAACTCCCCCGCCCCATTCCGTCGTGGTAGGACTTTGAGTGCTCCAGCAGCGTGCCCTGGGCGTTCACGTCGTGCCGCTTGGCCTCGGTGACCCCGTCCAGCTTATCATAGGTGCAGGTGACCGTCAGTGTGACGGGGCAATCTACAGTGTTCAGTCGCCCGGCCGCCAGTCAAGGTCGGCTCCCCGCTCGCCGCCGTTGTCCCAGAGCATGCGGCGGATTCTGGGCAGCCCATCCTCGCGGTACGCCAGGTCGAGCGGCGTCTGGCCGGCGTCATCCTGTGCATTCACGTCTGCACCTTCTTCCAGCAGCACTTCAACGACGCGCGGCCAGCCGGGCCAGGCAGCCATGTGCAGCGGGGTCCAGCCCATGTCCTCTTCCAAGGCGTCAAGTGGTGCCCCGTGCTGTGCAAGCGACTTGGCCGTGCAGGCATGTCCACGCCAAGCGGCCCAGTGAAGGGGCGTTCGCTCGAAAGCGGTCCGGGCAGCGACATCGGCGCCGTAGGCCAACAGGATCTCGCATGCCTTCGTATTGCCGTATTCAGCGAAGCGGTGCAGTGCGTGGGCCTGGCTGACCTCCGTTAGGTCAAGTTCGGGGTCTGCCCCGTGCTGCAGGAGCAGCTCCATCATCGACCAGTCTGCCCGCTCTCCGGCGGCAACGAGAGGGGAAATCCCTTGCGCAACGACATTCGGGTCGGCGCCTGCCTCCAGGAGCACTTGGGCCACCCGCCGGTGGCCGCACTCGACGCCTATCAGCAGCGGCGTCTTCCCGTCGTCGTCCTTCGCCTCCAGGCGCGCCGAGCTGCCTTCTGCGTCACCGGCGGACGGTTCCGAACGCCGGTCGAGCAGGGCCTCCATCGCGACCGGATCCCCCACGGCGGCAGCGTAGTGAAGCTCCGTCCAATCATCTCGGTCGGCCACTTTCGGGTAGCCGCGCAGAAGCTGACGCCACAGTTCATCACCCCCCGGTACCAGATCCATTGCGGTCCGCCCGTAACGGTCTTCGATGTTGGGGCTGGCTCCATCTTCCAGCAAGATCCTGGCGGCCTCCAGCTTCCCCTGGCGGGCGGCGACGTGCAGAGGGGTTGCTCCGCTCTCATCGGGCAAGTTCGGGCCCGGCCCATCCGACAGGAACCGCACGAGGTCCAGATGGCCCTCAGAGATGGCCACGTGGAGGGGCGTCGAACCGTCCTCCGTCCGGGGGAACGGCGTGAAGAACCAATGCGAGCGGCGGCCCGGGGCCGCAAGTAGGCCAACCGCCTCCCGCTGCCCCTCCAGGACCGCCAGATGCAGCAACGTGAAGCCTNNCTTCCTTCTGGTTCTCCAGGGCCGCCAGGTGCAGCAAGTGGAAGCCTGTCAGGCAGACTTCCGGGGAGCAGAAGCGTCGGTAGGGCAGTGTACGGTCTTCGTCGAGAAGGCGCCGCAACTCCGCCGTGTCGCCCCGGCGGACCGCCGACAGGGCCCTGCTTCCTATCGGTTCGGGCTCCCGCGTGCAACCGGCACTCGCTGCCACCAACAGCGCAAGCACAGGGCAGACCCATCTGCGGAGCATCAGGTTACCTCCCGCTCCCTCGGGGGTAGAAGGATGGACCAGAGCGGATGTCGCCCCGCCTCGTCGGATCCCGGCCCCCGATCTTGCGGAAGGTCCGGGCGGCTCTGCCGTAGAGCGGACCGGACATACGCCGACTGCCACGGCAGCCGCGCGGCCTTTGCCCGTGGCCCTGGCTGCAGTCGGTTCCCTCCTGTGCAAACCGGCGTGGATCTTCGCTCCTATGGCCGTCGTAGTCGGCCTTCCTGTGGTTCTCCCCAAAGTGCTCGCAGGACTGGCTCCGCTGGCCAGACAGCCAAGCCCGGTGACCGTCGCGCGCCGCACGGTCCGAAGGCGCGCAGGGACTTGGTCTATTCAGTCCTCGATGATCCGAGCTTCGACGACGTGCCCTTGCTCCACTCTGACAACCAGCCAAACGCCGTCCACAGGGAAGGGTTGCTGCTCTGCGAGCCTGAACGTTACGTCCCAGCCTTGGAACTTGCGCGAATGTGGAGACACCTCCAGAAGCTGTGACACCTCATCAGGGGTCATGCCAATGAACGTGCCCTCAGCGACCCTCCCCGTCACTTCCCCCACTTGCTGGCTCTCATCGCCCTCGAGTACCCGGGCCACCGAGACGAGTCCTGTGGAGAGCCCGATGACAAGCAAGGCCGTCAGCGCGACGACAAGGCCCACCTTGGTGGATGCCGTCATGTCCGCCCCGCTGGGGCCTGAGCAGCTCAGCCTTCCGAAGTGCTCCTCTGCAGCCTCCTGTCCGGTTCCCTGTCCCTGACAAGCTGGCGGTACCGGGAGCGGACCGCCGCTCACAGGCGGTCCTTGATGGCATCAAGTACGTTGAGCGCGCGCTCTTTGTCTCCCATGACGCCGACGCGGATTCGCGCCCTTGTAGTGGCCTCCGAGAAGGCCTCCATGTCTATCCACACGTGCTTGCCGTCGGCGTACTCGCTCTCCAGGTGCGCGGTCAGCTTGTCCGCTTTGCTCTCCAGCACGGGCAGGCCCAGGGCCTCCAGGGCGTCTTCAGTGGCCTGAACGGCCTGCAGAAGCGGCGCGTCGAGGGTCTGCTCGAGCCTCCCCTCGTGCCAGATGACTGCCCCCGCGCCGGCAGCCGCGCCGCCGGCAAGCAGCAGAACCTGGCACCCGGAAAAGCACACCGACCCAACAACCAGCAACAGCAGCAGTCTCCGACTCCCGGCTCTCATGCGGCGCCTCCCCGGTGACAGAACGAGAACAGCAGGCGCCAGGATGGTACTCGCGGGCACCCCTCCCGCGCAAGTGGGTCGTCAGCGTGCCGGTCTCCTCGCCGTCTCCTTGCCGCCAGGAACGGAGAATGGCAGACCGGGCACAGATTGCGGCAGACGGAACCGCAGATGAGCCGCACGACAACACCGGTGTCTTTGCTCTAATCTGCGTTGATCAGAGTTCATCTGCGGTTCCCTTGTCGTGCCGTTGGTCATCGGCCATCCGTGCAGATCTGTGGCTCCATGGGCGTTGTCGTTTGCCGTTCCGCGCAAATCGCCGGATTGCGTTGAATCGCCTCGAGGCGATGGGTAGTGTGGTACGTGGGCGCACAGAAGGGGGGGCACGGTTCCATCCCTCCGGCCGAGTCGAGCACGAGGTCCCCAGCCATGTGGTCAGATCTGAGAAGGTTCCTGAGGACGTACGTCCGCGCGCGGAAGTGGACGTTCGGNNCGTTCGGCATCGTGCAGGTGATGCACGTGGTGGCGGTGCTGCTTCTGCTGTCGCCGCCGATCCTGATCCGCTACGTGATAGACGACGTGATCCCGGCCCGGGACCTGGGCCTGCTGGCGCTGTGCGCGGGCGGCATCGTGTCCATCTACGGGTCGTGGGCCGTCCTGCACGGGCTGAAGGAGTACTGGGGACACGAGGTCGCCCAGAGCGTCACCTCACGGCAGCGCAACGACCTCTACGGCCACCTGCAGAAGCTGTCCATGTCCTTCCACGACGACAAGAAGACCGGCGAGCTTCTGAGCCGGCTGGTGGACGACTTGAACGTCATCCAGGAGATAGTCCACCACGGGCCGGAGACCATCCTGATAGGCGTGGTGACGCTGGCCGGCGCGGGGGGCATCATGCTCTACTACGACTGGCGGCTGGCCGTGGTAGCGATGGCCGTGGCGCCGGTGCTGGTGGTCTGCGCGCGCCGGCCGATGAGCCGGATGCTGCAGCAGTTCCGCGCGGTGCGCAAGGACAAGGCGTCCCTGTCGGAGGTGCTGGAGGAGAACCTGGCCGGCATGAGGGTCATCAAGGCGTTCGTCAGCGAGGACCGCGAGACCGGTGCCGTCTCCCAGGCCAACGAAGACCACTATCGCAGCCGGATGGGTGCCATACGCTACATCGCCACGCTGTTCCCGGTCACCCTGTTCCTGAACAACGTGGGGCTGGCGGTTGTGCTGCTCTACGGCGGCCTGCGGGCCTTCGAGGGGGCGCTGAGCATCGGCACGCTGACGGCGTTCCTGTTCTACCTGGGCCGGTTCCACCAGCCGATTCTGCGCATGATGATGATGGCCGAGCGGGGCGGGGAGTTCTTCGCCGGCATCGAGCGGTTCTTCGAATACATGGACATCGCACCGGACATCAAGGACGCCCCCACCGCCCGCGAGCTGACCGAGTGTCGCGGGGAAGTGCGGTTCGAGAACGTGGACTTCAGCTACGACCGGGAGACGGTGCTGAAGGGCGTCAGCCTGACCGCCCGGCCGGGGCAGATGGTCGCCCTGGTCGGCCCCAGCGGCGCCGGCAAGACCACCATCACCCGGCTGATACCCCGCTTCTACGACCCCCAGAACGGCCGCGTGCTGGTGGACGGACACGACGTGCGCAACCTTAAGCTGCGCTCGCTGCGCTCCCACATCGGCATCGTCATGCAGGACGACTTCCTGTTCAGCGGCACGGTGGCGGAGAACATCGGCTACGGCCGGCCGGACGCCGACCGGGACGAGATCGTGCAGGCGGCCATCCTGGCCAACGCCGCGCCGTTCGTGCACCGGCTGCCCGACGGCTACGATACCGAGATAGGCAAGCGGGGCGTGAAACTGAGCGAAGGGCAGCGCCAGCGCATCTCCATCGCCCGCGCCTTGCTGAAGAACCCCCAGATACTCGTCCTGGACGAAGCCACCAGCTCGGTGGACTCCGAGACGGAGCTGCTCATCCAGCAGGCCGTCGAGCGGCTGCGCGAGGGCAGGACGACCTTCGCCATCGCCCACCGGCTCTCGACCATCCTCAGCGCCGACCAGATACTGTTCGTCGCCGAGGGTGACATCCGGGAGCGGGGCACCCACGGGGAGCTGATGGAGCTGGACGGGGATTACGCCCGGTTCTACCGCATCCAGTTCGGCGAGCTGAGCCCGGAGGCCGAGCGGCGCCTGCGCTCCCGCGCGCGTGGGTGAGGCTCCGCGGCGCCCTACTGTGCGAGCGCCTGACGGGCCGTCTCGTTGCCAGGGTAGTGCCGGAGCAGTTCGAGGGCGGCTTGTCGCATCTCCTCCGGCCGGCCCAGGTCGCGGTAGGCGTGCACGCGCAGCTCCATGACCTCCTCGTCGAAGACGCCGCGCTCCAGCGGCCTCTCCAGGGCCACCAGCGCCTCGTCCGCCTCGCCGTCCTGCAGGTGGAGTTTGGCGCA
>JABAOC010012289.1_pt2 | contig 14040 bp, 13 predicted proteins | sample 7062161 | NCBI WGS metagenome assembly JABAOC01 (sample SAMN14538625, study PRJNA623070) | marine sediment metagenome | biome: marine biome [ENVO:00000428]; feature: marine pelagic biome [ENVO:01000023]; material: deep marine sediment [ENVO:00002113] | place: India: Gulf of Khambhat ... | reverse complement strand
CGTCCTTTTGGCGCTTCGCCCTCAAATCGCTCCCGATAGTTCCGCGTACAGACGACCAGGACGTAATCGGCCTGCTTGATCGCCTGCCTCATCCATGCGGGCCAGCTTCTCGGCGGTTTGTGCTCGGTATACTGGTCCAGATTTGAGTCTATGCCGTCATAGCGAAGCCTGTTCGCTATCCCTTCCAGAACGCGTTTTCGGTGTTCCGCGCTGTCGTGACTGTAACTGACGAAAGCACTCACTCGCTTCATCGAATCGGCCTCCCTGTGGCAATCCGAGAACAAGGGCTCCATCGTGTTCCCGCTGATAACCAGTCTGATAGTAGCCACAATCCCTTAATTGAGCAAGTGAGAATCCGCCAGGGCGGACCTTCTCCGAGCCATCAGGTCACACAGAGGGCGGAACCGCGATAGATCGAGGGTCGCCAACGCCCTATTCTGCCGATGTGTTCGGGCGGGCTACTTCGAACGTGCCTCGGAGGCGGATATCTTTGGAAGAACGGCCGATCATGACTGCGAAAGTCCCGGGCTCGACGACCCATTCGAGATGGCGATCGAGCAAGGCCAGGTGCTCCGGCGCAAGCACAAAACCCACGGTCTTTTTCTCGCCCGGCTGGAGGAAAACCTTCTCGAAGCCTCGCAGTTCCCGGACCGGCGTGACCACGCTGCTGATGACATCGTCAAGATAAAGCTGGACCACTTCCGCACCCGCGCGGCCACCGGCGTTCCTCACGTCGGCGCTGACACGAACGGTCCCGCCGGCGCCGATGGTCTCGGGCGCGATCCTCAGGTTGCTGTACTCGAAGTCGGTGTAGCTCAGGCCGGCGCCGAATTCATACAGTGGCGAAGCATTCATATCGACGTACGGCTTGCCCCAGCCATGCTCGAGCCAGTATGACTTGGAAGGCTTGGAGTTGTAGTAAACCGGCAGTTGGCCCGCGTGGCGCGGCACGGTCACGGTGAGCCGGCCGCTCGGGTTGCAATCGCCGAAGAGGACTTCCGCAACGGCTTGACCGCCCTTCTCGCCCGGGAGCCAGGCCTCGACCACGGCCGGGATATTCTCGGCAATCCAACGAATCGCCAACGGACGACCATTGACCAGAACGACGACGGTCGGCGTCCCCGTATCATGGACAGCCTTGACGAGATCGAGCTGTAGACCGGTCAATTCGAGTGTCGCGGCGTCGTACCCTTCGCCATCCGTTCCCGTTTTTTTCAATGAGCGCCATTCATTCTCGCCGACAACCACCACGGCGACCTTCGCCCGTTTGGCCGCTTCCTGCGCCTTGGCAATTTCGTCGTGTGCGGACCCGACTACATCACAACCCTTGACGTACTCCACCTTCGTTGCGCGTGAGACAACGGCCCTGATGCCTNNCGTGATCGGCGTTGGGACCGATGACCGCAATCGAATCGAGGTCCTTGCGCAGGGGCAGCAGGTTGCCTTCGTTCCTGAGCAGCACGATGCTTTCGCGGGCCGCCTGCAAGGTCAATTGCTGGTGGTCGGCGTTGTGGACGATTCGNNGTGAACGATTCGCTCGGCTCGCGCGACGTCGACCAGCGGATTCTCGAACAGGCCGAGCCTGAACTTGAGTCTCAGGATGCGGCGCACGGCGCGGTCGAGCAGCGACTCCGGCACGAGTCCCCGCTCGATGTTTCTGGCCATATCCTGCATATAGGCCAATTCGTAGGAGATGCCGACATCGACGCCAGCCCGCAGCGCCAGCGCCCCCGCTTCCTGACCATTCCTGGCAAGACCTTCGTAAATGAGCGTCCCGAGACCACCTCCCTCGCTGAGGACCAACCCCTGAAATCCCATTTCCTCGCGCAGAATCCGCGTCAGAATCCACTCCGACGCGTGGGTCGGCACGCCGTCAATCGCCGGATAGGTTGCCATGACGCCAAGCGCCCCAGCCTGTCTGATGCCGGCGACCCAGGGCGGCAGGAAGACCTCGCGCAGAGTCCGCTCGGAGATTTCCATCGCACCGCGCTCCAGACCGCTGACCGGCTGGCTCTGCCCGGGATAGTGGCAGAGAACGGCCACGACATGCTCGGGCGAACTGATGTCTCTGCCCTGTATCGTCTCGACGAGGGTCTGCGCCATCCGCGCGCAGAAAAACGCGTCCTCGCTATACGCTTCCTGGTTGCGGCCCAGGCGCGGGTCACGAATGGGCTCGACCACGAGCGTACACAACTGATGGATACCCACAGCCCGCGCTTCCCGGGCGGCGGCCGCATAAATGTCCCGGACCAGGTCCAGGTTCCACATGCTGCCCAGGCCCGGCCCTTCCGGGAAGATGGTCCCGAGCGAGCACATCAGGCCGTGGGTCCCTTCTTCCGTCTGGAGCAGCGGAATGCCCAGTCGTGTTTGCCTCATCGCCAGTTGCTGCAATTCATTAAAGTACGTCGCCTGCTGGACGGGACCTTCGAGGAGAATCGTATTCGCCAGCGTGAAGAAGCCGCCGGCCGGCCCGACGCCCGGCTCGCTCTGTCCCAATGTGAACTTTCTACAACCCTCCATCTTGCTCCGGACATCCGAGCCAAGCTGCCCCTGATAAACGCAGGGCATATTGATCTGCCCGATCTTCTCCGCCAGCGTCATCCGGCGTAACAGATCATCCACGCGGACCTCGACCGGCTGCCCGGCGTCACGATACGGCGGCGTCTCCGAAGCGTCCGCAAATGAACTCCCGCATAACACCACGAACAGTGAGCACAGCAACGTGCCACGGGCAGGAAGTATTCCAGTAGTCATTAGTGGTTCCTCCTGTCATCGCGCCGACACGCGATTCTGATGGCCTGCGGCCCTCTGCTCTACAACGTACCTGCTGATGTTCGCCACGGTGTCGACCCACAAGCCGTTTTTTGGGTCCCGGGCGTACTCACAGAACGCCCGCAACGTGTCGACGGTCACCGTCTGGCGGCCGCCTGCACCGATGTCGTGGCCGCAGAGCACAAGCCAGAAACCGTTTTCCGCCGCTTGATCGACCAGAGTTTTGAGCTGCTCGAAACTGAGGCCGTCCAGCTCCATCGTCATCAACTGAGCCAGGTCGCAAAAGGCAGGGTCATTAGCGCCCTCGTCCCGCCAGCCGCGACCCGCCAGGAACCGCGACGCCACGACCGGCACGTAGCTCCTCACGTCCTTGCCCCGGCCGACGAACTTCTGGCCGCAGGGATAGGCGAACGTCGCCGCACGGACGTTCAGCAGCCGTTCGATCTCGGCATTCGCCTCGTCCAGCTCGGCCCCCATTTGCGCGAGCGTGTAATCCTCCAGGGCCTTCTGCCTCGACCACGGGAAGTTCCCCGTGCAAGGATGACGCATGGAATGATTGCCAATCTCATGTCCGGCCGCGACCACGCCTCTCCAATCGGCCAGGCGTTTCTCGACGTTGGGCGTGGAGACGTAGAACGTCACCTTGACCCCGTAACCTTCAAGAACCGGCATCCCGACATCCAACTGGCTCGGACGCGCGTCGTCGAACGTCAGACTCACTGCGGCCCGCTTTCCCTCCGGCCAGGCGAAGCTGCTCGAAATGCCGGCGCTGCTCTCGTACGGGTCCGAGTCAAAGGCGGAGCTTTTCCGCGTCTGAACGCGCGAGCACGAGCATAAGCACAGCGTAAGCACGCCAATGAAACAGGGTACTACAATCATCTTCATAACAGCTTCCCGTACGACCATTATGGGGCGAGCGTCCCCGCTCGACTTCGTAGCGTGGGCGTCCCGCCCGTGATATCCATGGGCAAGATGCCCATACTACTTTAATCTTTCGGTCTCTCGTCCACGACGCGTTTGGCCTTACCCTCGAACACCGGCAGCGAGCCCGGCTCGTGGAGCTCGACCTGCGGGCTGATCACGATGGACGACCGCAGCTCCTCTACAATCTTCCGTTTCAACGCCTCGAGAACCGTTGCTTCGCCCAAAAACAGCTTCGGGCAAATCTCCACCCTGACCGTGAGCCGGTCCAGAACCCCTTTTTTGTCAACGTGGATCTGGTAGTTGGTGGCCACCTCGGGAATCTTCATAATCCGCTCTTCGATCTGCGAGGGGAACACGTTGACGCCGTTGATGATGAGCATATCGTCGGTGCGGCCGAGAATCCTTGAGAGCCGCCGATGTGTCCGGCCGCAGTCGCAGCCCTGGGGATAGAGAAACGCAAGGTCACGCGTACGATACCGCAGAATCGGCGTCGCCCGGCGCACGAGGTTCGTCAGCACCAGCTCGCCCTCCTCGCCCTCCTTCAGGACCGCGCCCGTATCCGGATTGATAACTTCGGCGATGTAGGCGTCTTCCCAAACGTGCATGTCCTTCTTGCAGACACACTCGAAGGCCACGCCGGGCCCGTTCAGCTCGCTGAGCCCGTAGGAGTTGTAGGCGTCGATGTGCAGCAGGTCCTGCAGCTTGCGGCGTGTGTTCTCGGAATGGGGCTCGGCGCCGATAAACGCTTTTCGCAAGGCAAGGTCTTCGCGGTGGATCCCGTCTTCGCCTAGTTTCGAATGGATGTGGAGCAGATAGCTCGGCGTGACGTGCAGGACGGTCGTCTGGAAGTCCTTCATCGTCTGGATCTGCCGCTTCGTGTTGCCGCCTCCGATGGGAATGACGGTCATGCCGACGCGCTCGGCCCCGTAGTGCAGGCCCAGTCCGCCCGTGAACATCCCGTAGGTCATCATGTTCTGGAACACGTCGGCCGGCGTCGCGCCGGCCCCGACGATGCTCCGCGCGAGCAGGTCCGTCCAATTATCCACGTCATCGCGCGCGAAGTAGATGACCGTGGGAATCCCCGTAGTGCCGCTGGAGGAGTGAACGCGGATGACCTCCGTCATATCCACGGCCAGCAGGCCTTTGGGGAAACTCAGTCGAAGGTCGTCCTTCGTCGTGTAAGGAATCCGCCGGAGGTCCTGCAGGCTCTTGATGTCGTCCGGCGCGTGGATGCCCGCCTGACCCAGCTTTCTTTTGTACAAGTGCGTCTGGAGAGCCCACCCAACCGTGTCCCTGAGCCGCTGAAGCTGCAGTCGTCGAAGACAACTCCGCTCAGCGGTCTCGATTTCCCGATTCCAGAATGGTACATCCATCATAAGATTTCAGCGGGTGGCATCGTCAAGCGCGGCTCGGCGATGGTCTAATCGCGGCCATCCTCGACGCGCAGCGGCGCTGCGGGCCTGGCCGCGCCGTGTCGAGGGCGCGAGCGCCCTCGAATCGCGGGCAGGATGCCCGCGACACAATGAGCCAGCGCCAAGGCCTGCCCTACTCGGCTATGCTCTGGGCAGGGCCCGAGTGAAGTCGAACGGGTCCTTTCGCCTTGACGGGGCCACCTATCAAGCCGCAATTAGAGCCCTTCGATGTCTTTTTCTGTGACTACGCGAATATTATGCTTGGCAAGGATCTGCTGGGCGAAGTCCGTATCCTCGAACCGCATGACCAGCAGGGCCCTGTCGGTGAACTTCTCCACGAACCCGTACATGTACTCGATGTTCACGTCGTTGTCGGCAAAGACCTTCAATACCGAAGCCAATCCACCGGGCTTGTCCGGCACCTCGATGGCCACCACGTCCGTAAAGTTCGCCACGAACTGGTTCTCGTGGAGCAGCTTGATCGCCAAATCGGACTTGTCGACGACGATCCGCAGGACGCCGAAACTCTCCGTCTCCGCGATGGTCAGGGCCCGAATGTTCACGTCATTGCCGCCCAGGAGCGAACAGACGTCGTACAGCCTGCCCTTGCGGTTCTCCAGGAACACCGATATCTGTGTGATTCTCATGTGCCGACCCCTATAGTGCGCGCCTGTCTACGATGCGCTTGGACTTGCCCATGCTCCGCTCGATGGTCTTGGGCTCGACGAGCGTCACCTTGACCCCGATGGAGAGAACGTTCTCGATTTCCCTTTTAATCTTGTCGCGAACCTCGTTGAGTCGTTTGATTTCGTCGGAGAAGAACCTTTGCTCGACCTCGACGAGCACCTCGACCTCATCGAGCTTGTGGGCCTGGCGGTCCACGATGATCTGGTAATGCGGCTGGGTGCCCTCGATGCCGACGAGCACGTGCTCGATCTGGGACGGGAAGACGTTGATGCCGCGCACGACGATCATATCGTCCGTTCGCCCCTTGATCTTGCTGATACGCGGGCCGGTCCGGCCGCAGCGGCACTTGTCATACTGGATGCTGACGATGTCCCGCGTTCCGTAGCGGAGCAGCGGGATGCCCTGCTTGGTCAGCGTCGTGATGACCAGCTCGCCGTCCCGGCCCTCAGGCACTTCCTCGCCCGTCTTCGGATCGAGGACTTCCGGATAGAACACGTCGCTGAAGACGTGCAGGCCGTCCTTGTGACGGCACTCCTGGGCGACGCCGGGCCCGATGATCTCGGAGAGGCCGTAAACGTCGGTGGCCAGCATGTTCCAGATGCTCTCGATCTCCTGCCGCATCGACTCGCTCCAGGGCTCGGCCCCGAAGACGCCGATTTTCCAATTCCCCTTGGCCGGATCGATGCCGAGGTCCTTGGCTTCCTCGGCCATGTAGAGAGCGTAGCTGGGCGTACAGGCGATGATGCGCGGCTTGAAGTCCTGCATGAGCTTGAGCTGGCGGGCCGTCTGGCCGGACGATGTCGGGATGATGCGCAGGCCCATCTCCAGAGCGCCGTAGTGGAACCCCAGTCCGCCCGTGAAGAGGCCATACCCGTAGGCGATCTGGATGGTATCGCCCGGCTCCGCGCCGGCGCAGCACAGCACGCGGGCCATGACGTCGCCCCACAGCTTCAGGTCGTCCTTCGTGTACCCGACGAGCGTAGGATTCCCCGTCGTGCCGCTCGAGACGTGAATCTCGTTGATTCGCTCCTGCGGGACGCAGAACAAGCCGAAGGGGTAGTTGTCGCGCATGTCCTCCTTGGTCGTGATGGGCAGTTTCTTGATATCGTCAATGGATTTGATCTTGTCCGGCGTGACCTGCGCCGCATCGAGCTTCCGCCTGTAAACGGGGCAGTTGTCGTAGATGTACGGAATGAGTCTTCTCAGATAGCCGGATTGTAGCGCTTTCAGGTCCGCCGGGGCAGCACACTCGACATCTTGCTTCCAGATCATGATTGGCCCAACCTTCTTCCGTCCCAAAACACCTTCTTGTTCTCTTCGACACCTTTGCCCTTGAAAACGGCTTCGATGGCCTGCGTCCAATGCTCTTCCTTGATCGGCAGTTTCGTGGAGAGCACGCCGACCAGACAGGTATTGAGGCCGCGCGGGTTCTCCAGGAGTTGCCGGGCCCGATCCAGATAGCCGGTCAGGTCCACGCCGTCGGCCTTGAGAAAAGCGGAAAGCCGCGGATGCTCCTCCTGATGAAAGCAGACGAGGAAGTCCGCGCCGCCCGCCGGAACGAGTGGGGAATACACCCGTCTGCCAAAACGCACGTGTGATTCGACCGAGCCGCCGCGCTGGGACATGCCGTGCACCTCGGACTTCTTCACGTGGTAGCCGGCGAACATCGCGGCCCAACCGCATACTTCGGAGGCCTTCAGAATCCCTTGACCCCCGATTCCGCCGAACGTGATGCTATACACCGGGTTCTTCATAGCGAACGACCTGTCTTCGTAGGGTGCGCATCACGCACCGTTGAACCATTCCCGGCCTCCGGAGCTGGTGCGTCGTACGCACCCTATGCGACCCGGAGGCATTACGAATCCCCTGCCCGCCAAACGCAGTGCCGTAGACCCTATCCATTCATAGCCGGCGACCTATCTCCGCAGCAATTTGCAGGGATGCCTTGAGATGATGACGGACAGGGCGTCCTGCCTCACCCGCTTTTCGAGAATCGTCCGGAATTCCTCGAGGTTCTTCGGGTCCACCACATCGACGTTATCCGCCCCGCACGCACGGCAGAGGTCTTCGAGAACGAGCTTCTTCGTGGGCTCGTTGCGAATGGTCAGGCCGGTGGCAGGATGCTGTTGCCCGCCCGTCATGGCCGTCGTGGAGTTGTCCAGGATCAGGATCACACCTTTGGCCTTGTTATAGGCCGCGTTGATCAGCCCGGTAACACCCGAATGGACAAAGGTGGAGTCACCCACCACCCCGACAATGTTCTTGCCCGGCGCCCCTTTGCGCCAGCCCTCGTTGAAGGTCACACCCGCACCCATGCACAGGCATGAGTGCAGGGCCGACATGGGCGGCAGGCAGGCCAGGGTGTAGCAGCCGATGTCGCCGGCCACGTAGAGGTCCAGCTTCTTGAGGGCGGCAAAAGTCGCCCAGTGCGGACACTCGGGGCACAGCCGCGGCTTTCGTGTCCCCGCCCTTTTCTCCTCTTTCGGCCGACCCGCAACGAGGCTCGGGATCATTTCGGGCGTCAGCTCGCCGATGCGGAACGACGGGTCCTTCGCGGCAACTTTGAGCCCGAGAGTTCTGACGTGCTCTTCCAGAAACGGGTCCAGCTCCTCGACCACGACGAGCTTCTTGACGGTCTTGGCAAAGGCCTTGATCTTGTCGTCGCAGAACGGGTAGCTCATGCCGAGCTTCAGGTAGGAAGCGTCGGGATAGTTCTCCTTCAGATACTGGTACGCGACGCTCGAGGTGATGAAGCCGAGTTTGCCGTTGCCCTTCTCGACCCGATTCAGCCGGGTCCGTTCGGACAACGATTTGAGCTGGCCGAGCCGCTTCTCGACGAGAATGTGGCGCTGGTAGGCGTTCCCCGGGACCATCACGTACTTGGGGATGTTCCTTTCGAACTCCGGCCGGGGCGGCACCTGCCGCTCCTTCAGGGTGATGTTCTCCTTCGTGTGCGAGACACGTGTGGTCATTCTCACGATGACGGGCGTGTCGTAGCGCTCGCTGATCTTGAACGCTTCCTGGATGAACTCCCGTGCCTCCGCGGGGCCGGACGGCTCCAGCATGGGCATCTTGGAGTAGAGAGCAACCCAGCGGGTATCCTGCTCGTTCTGCGAGGAATGCATTCCGGGGTCGTCGCAGACCACGATGACGAAGCCGGCCAACACGCCGGTATAGGAGGCCGTCATCAGCGGGTCCATGGCGACATTCAAACCCACGTGCTTGCACGCAAAGAGGCCGCGACCGCCGGCCGTGGCGGCGCCATAGGCCACCTCGAAGGCCACCTTCTCGTTGACTGACCACTGTACGTCCACATCCGGGAACCGTGCCAGGGTCTCGAGAATCTCTGTCGAGGGCGTACCCGGATAAGCACAGGCCACACTCAGGCCGGCCTCCCACGCCCCGTACGCTAACGCTTCATTGCCTGAGAGCAACGCTTTCTTGGATATACCAGGCCCAGCCATAGGCTCCTTACTGTAGGTAAGCCACCGGCCAATTCCACAAAAAGTCATCCGTAGCTGTGCGCTTTTGTCTCTTCCACGCTCGTCCGGTGCCGCATCAGAATGTGTACTCCAGGTTGAACCGCAGGAAGTAGGCGTCATCGCTATTCGTGNNCGTCGTTGTTCGTGCTCGCGTAGTAATTTCCCGGGTTGAAATACTCGCCCAGGAGATGGCCGTACAACTGCTCCGTGAACTTGTACTTGGCCCACATGGTGAACAGATGGCCCCGGAACCTGTGGTCGGGCGACACTTGAATCACCGGAAGGACCGTGCCACTGTTCTCATCCGCCCAGAGGGCGTGATAGTCGGTGGAAATCTGCCATTGCTTGTTCAGATTGAACTTGTGACCGACGTTCAGCCGGTGCAGATTGGTGCTTTCCGCGATGGAGGTTTCAAACGTGTAGGTATAGATGAACAGCTCGCTCCAACGCGGCCACTCGGCCCAGAGCAGGTCGAACTGCTCATTGTCACCTGTGTCCGGGTCATCGCCGGAAGCATACTCGTATCCGATGTGCACACTGCTGTTGTGCGAGTCTTTGAACAGGTATTCGAGGTTCGTGAGGGCGCCGAAGGCCTCCACATCCTGCTCCACGTCTATGACAGGGGCCCGATTGCCGGTCTTCTTTCCCGTCTGGACGGCCCCTTCCGCACGGTATTTCCAGTTCTCGCCCATGCTGCCGGCTATCGCCGCACCGAACGTGAAGATTTCCGCCTTCTGACTCCAGATGGCGGGCAGTGCGGGATCCTGGGTGAATGTGACGTCGACCGGGTTGTCGTTCTTGTAGATGAAGAAGCCCTCCAACTGCGTCTTCTCCAACGACGTGTTGGTTAAATAAAGAATGGCTCCCCGCTCGTCGGCCTTGGCGAGCGCGCGGTCCTCGTCGGAGATGGGCTCCAGCCAGCGATCGGACTCGGCCGCCTGGTCGACGTAGATCAAGTCGATCTTCGTGCTCCTGTCGGCCCAGTCATAGGTGAACCGGGCCGCATCCAGGAAGATGGTCCGGGAGCCATCCAGCGGCGTCCCGTCAAGGACCAGCCAGCCGACACCGAGAATCACGTCCTGGCGACCGATAGTGGCCGTCAGCGGCATGCCGCCGAGATTCTGCAAACGCAGGTTGAACCAGTCGAACAGGGCCTCGTCGAAATCGACCTCCTGGGGTTTTCGCGGGGGCTCATCCCACGTTCGGAATTCCCAGGTGAGCCGCGTGTTGAAATAGATGTCCTGGCCCAGGACCCACCTCGTCCACCACCTCGTGCGATAGCGCTGATACTCGTACTCGTGATTCACATTGTCATCATTCAGCACGTCGATGTTGTCGGCCCAGACCGACCGGAAGCGATGGTCGAGTCCCATGCTCAGCCAATCGGTGGGATTGTGAAACTTGGCCCATGCGTCCGGCCAGAACAACTCCTTGTGCGCCGGCGGCGCCGGGGCGGCCGCCGCCTCCGCCAGGACCACCGAACTGCTCGTCGCCGTCATTACTGCGATCACAAGTCCAATCTTCCAAGTTCGTTGCTTCATTTGTTTCTCCTTTTTGCCTCCCGGAGTAGCGGATACTTGCTTACCGTGCCTTCAAATCACGCGCCGGCGCATGACTCGGGTAAGCAACTTGCGACGCTGAGCAGATACGTTCCTAGTACCCAAGCGCCTTCGACTCCAAACACGTTCCTGCAAGACCTGTGGACGGTCGCCGTTCGGCAGACGCACGACCGGCCTCCAACCTATAAACGGATAATTCTGCGCAACATCAGTGCAAAAGGAAAGTGCGTTTTCGGACAATATCGTAAATTCTGTGGGTGTATCACGGCTGGGTCCCTCCAGCCGCCCATTCGAGACCGGATTTGCTTTCCTGCGAATCGGCCTGCCTACTGTCCTAAGTGCTTATGTCAAAAAAAGTTAACATTGCCGGCCGGCCGGCGCGACATCTCAGGCCAGTCCCAGAAGGCTCAGTGCATTGCCCGCCAGGATTTGCCCCAGTTTCTTCGACGGGAGGGACATTTTTTTGAGGAAAGCCAGCGTTTCGGCCTGGTCCGTCCAGGGCGAATCCGTTCCGAACAGCACGTAACCGTCCGGGTGGTCCACGATCATCTGCCGGGCTCGCTCGAGGCCCAGGTCCTCCATGGCAAAGGAGATTTCCATGTAGATTTTGCGCCCCAGAAGATGCCGACGGACTTCCTCCCATTGCTGCCACGCCCCCAGATGCGTAGTGACGAGTTTCAGCGATGGAAAGGTCTCGGCGATCCCGAGCAGCTTCCCGGGGTCGGCCCTGCGGATTCTGGGAAAGGCGATGTCGTACCCGGTGTGCATGACCAGCAGAAGGTCCTGCCGGGCCGCCTCCTCATAGAGGCGAAACATCCTGTCTTCATCGGCAAAGAAGTCCTGATAGAACGGATGCAGCTTGATCCCCTCAAACCCCTCGGCCCGAATCTGCCGGATCCTGTCGATGCAGGCGGGGTCCGCCGGATGCACCGATGGGAAGGGAACCAGCCGGTCCGAGCGTATCTCCTGGCACCAGCCAAGAATCGGTTCGAACTGCTCCGGCCTGGTCGCGATGCAGCAGATCACGCTCCTCTCTATGCCGGCCGCATCCATCGACCGCAACAGGTCGCCGACGGTTCCGTCGAGATAAGCCTTGATTCCCGGTGCTTCCTCAAGCAGGGCCTTCATTGCGCGAGGCGCCAGTGTATCAGGAAAGGCGTGAGCGTGAAAATCTATGACTCCATGTTTCATACGGTTGTCACAAGGTCAGGACATAGCTTCTATGGCCGCGCCATGATAATATCAACACGGTCCGGTATCAACAGATAAGTACTTGCAGGGATGTGACGGGTGCGGCCGGCATTCGCTGCCAGATTCGGGCTGCAGAGTAAGGCGAGCCCCCTCGCGCGCCTGAAGATGTCGCACGGGGACGCACGACCCGTCGCGCGAAATCCCGCACTTACGCACGCGGGCCAGAAAGGTCTGTCGCACGCGATGCAGACTTGCGAGAGTGAGCTGTCTTGGGTACTATCGGCAGAGACGGTCAGTTGGAGGTTCGTTATGCAGGCAATATGGGACTTTTTCCAGAACGACAGGTTTGCACAGCACAGCGGCATCGAGCTGCTGGAGATTGCGGAAGGTCGGGCCAAAGCCAAAATGGCCATCCGGGACGCACACCTCAACGGCGTGAACCTGGTTCACGGCGGGGCCATCTTCACCCTGGCCGATCTGGCTTTCGCCGCGGCCTCCAACTCGCACGGCACGGTCGCCGTGGCGATCAATGCGAGCATATGGTTTGTCAAGGCGGCCACGCAAGGCACCCTGTACGCCGAGGCGGAGGAGGTGTCCTGCAATCCGAAACTGGCGACCTACTCCATCAAGGTTACCGACGAGGCGGGCGAGATCGTTGCCCTCTTTGAAGGAATGGTGTACCGAAAGAAAGATCGGATCGACCGATCCACCCGGGACTGAGGAATCGTCAGAGATTGAAAAGAGTCATTCAGATCGGGGGACGGTGCTGAAGCGCCGTCGAGAACGCTCTGTCCATCTACCTGAAGACGTCCGCCATGAAACGCAGGACCCAATACGAGTACATCCGGAAAGCTCTGCTCCGCTGGTTCGCGGAGAATGCCCGGGAACTGCCGTGGCGACAGTCCAGAGACCCGTATGCCATCTGGGTTGCGGAGATTATGTTGCAGCAGACGCGGGTGTCGACCGCCCTGCCCTATTACGAGCGCTTCCTGAAACGCTTCCCCACAGTTGAGAAGCTCGCCCGGGCCCGCCTCGATTCGGTGCTGAAGCTGTGGGAAGGTCTGGGGTACTATTCGCGGGCGCGGAACATGCACCGGACCGCCCAAGAGATCGTGACGCGATTCGGCGGGCGCCTGCCCCAGACGACCGAGGAGCTGTTGACGCTGCCCGGCATCGGCCGCTATACGGCCGGCGCGATCGCCAGCACGGCTTTTAGCGAACGGACGCCGATGGTGGACGGCAACATCGAGCGCGTCTTATGCCGGCTTTTTCGCATCAAGGGCAACCGGAAAGAGAACGCGGTCCGGAAGAGACTATGGACCATCGCGGCGGAAATCCTGCCGCCGGATAGCGTCGGCCAATTCAATCAGGCGTTGATGGAACTCGGGTCCGAAGTGTGTACGCCGCGCAACCCACGTTGCACGGATTGCCCGGTCCGGCGGGTCTGCGGGGCCAGGCGTCACGACGAGCAGGACTCCCTGCCTAAGCGCACCCCGAAGAAGCCTCTGCCGAGCTATCCCGTGGTGGTCGGCGTGATCTACAAGGGGGGCCGCATCCTGATCGACAAACGCAGGCCGAAGGGTCTGCTCGGCGGCCTCTGGGAATTCCCGGGCGGCAAGAAACGACCGCACGAATCCCTTACCGCCGCCCTGCGGCGCGAAGTCCGAGAGGAACTTGCCATCAGCATCCGGGTCGAGCGCCCGCTGGCCGTCGTGCACCATACGTACACCCACTTCCGCATCCGGATGCACGCCTTCGAATGCACCTGCCTCTCGGGTGAGCCACGCTGCACCACCTGCGCCGATTTCAAGTGGGTGCGCCCGCGCGATTTAGGCCGCTACGCCTTCCCCGCCGCCAACAACAAGATCATCCAAATCCTGCGCTCCCAGGCCAGGTAGAACACAATTCATACTCACAGGCAATGCGGATGCGCTGCCTGTCTTGTCACCCCTGCACTGCAAAGGCGCAACATCTTGTTTTTCTAGCAAGCATTTTCCACGACGATGGCGCAAG
>JABAOC010000511.1_pt5 | contig 14047 bp, 13 predicted proteins | sample 7062161 | NCBI WGS metagenome assembly JABAOC01 (sample SAMN14538625, study PRJNA623070) | marine sediment metagenome | biome: marine biome [ENVO:00000428]; feature: marine pelagic biome [ENVO:01000023]; material: deep marine sediment [ENVO:00002113] | place: India: Gulf of Khambhat ... | reverse complement strand
TGGGTGATGATAAAGAGGAGGCTTTTCGCTGGATGGAAAGGGCTCTCGAGCTCGACAACCGCAATTACCGCTGGTTTGCCATCGACCCGAATCTTGAGAACCTCCGTGAAGATCCACGCTTTGATGAAATATTGAAAAAAGCAAAGACGGCAGCAAAGAAATTAGGAAAGTATCTCCACTAACGATATACGGTCTTCTTTCAACAAATAAAAAACATCTATTTCCTTTGCCGAGGCAGCAAAAATGTATTTAAAATTAAGGAAGAAAGGTGTTACAGTAAAGAGCACAATGGATTGTCTGGTCGCCAGAGGAGCAATAGAGAACGACCTGTTCTTACTCCACAGCGATAAGGATTTTACCAGAATAAGCGAACATTTTCCCTTAAAGATTTGGAATGTTTAAATATTGAGCCTTTAATGATTGGCAAGACCATATCTCACTATAAGATTCTGGAGAAACTCGGAGAAGGCGGGATGGGGGTGGTGTACAAGGCAGAAGATACCAAGCTCAGGCGGACAGTGGCGCTTAAGTTTTTACCCAAGGCAAGAAACTTGTCTCACCGGAAGATAAAACAGAGGATCAGAATTCTGGTTGACATGCCCATTTCCCAAAACGAGATTTTGGCAGAATGAATAAAGATAACTCAGAATCATCGATGGAAAATGTCATGGCGAGCGAGGCGTGGCCATCTCAATATGATACTGGAATGTGCACATTACAGTGTCATTCCGAACACCCGAAGGGTGTGTGGGAATCTGACATTTTTTAATGACAATTATGGAAAGAGACAGTTTTGGACAAATGTACCACAGGAGTGGTAGAATAACGCTTCGAAAATTTCAGAGATATTTATTCTAGAAAGAGGACGACAGTGGCAAAAAAAGGGAAAAAGTCAAAGACTGCTGAACAAGAGGAAATCAAGAAACAAATCAAAATGGCTCCTGAAGAGAGGCAGGCATTAGCCCTTAAGATGAAAAAAGAACATTACGGGAAGAAACTCCCTGATGTCCGCGACTATTGATTGACCTGAATTATTTATAAAGAGGAACTAATATGAAAGCTTCTTATTTTTCTGAAGATGTTCAGGAATTCATACGGACACTTTCCAACCATGATGTGCGCTATGTCATCGTGGGGGGGGAGGCTGTGGTGTATCATGGCCATGCAAGGGTCACCAACGGCATCGACTTTTTTTATGAGCCAACGCTCGAAAATGCGGAGAAATTGTACGCTGCACTGGATGAATATTGGCTGGGAGAGATACCCGGTTTAAAATCGATGGAGGGGCTCCTCATCATAGACGCCACAGTTCAATTTGGCGATCTGCCGAACATGATCGTCCTGCACAATTCTCTCACCGGGGTGTCTTTCGAAGACGCGTGGGATTCGAAGGTGGAGGAGAATGTCAGGATAAAAGGGAAAAAGTACCCTCTTTATTTCATCGGATTAGGAGAGCTGGTGAGAAACAAAAAAGCCCTCAAGCGTCCTATCGATAACGAGGACTTAAAATATCTCAAAGCACTGATAAAAAGATAAACTCCTGTGCCTCCCAATTTTGTATCGCATTCCGGTCTGCTCGGCCATCATTTTTTTTCTCAAACACAGGCGGACCAACATAATAACATTACATTGTCATGGCGAGTGAGCAGAGGGAGGGAGGCCATCTCATAAGGATTTTCTTCACATTTAATAAAAAATATTTCTATACATTTAAAGGAATGATCAGCATATTGACAAAAAGCGATTAATCTACTAATCTATTTTTATAAGGAGAAAAATATGGATACAGCCACTATCCGCATTCCCGAGGATAAAAAGAACATCCTTAAAGCCATTTCCACTATGGAGAATAAAAAGCTGAATGAGGTGGTTGTCGAATTGATAGACGAATATATTGAAAGACATTATGAAACACTCGAGCTGCTTTCGATTCCTGGTTTATACGAAACGCTGACAGGTGCTTCAAAAGAGTTCAAAGAGGGAATGGGAATTAAGGTTAAGGATGCAAGAAAAGATTTGGAGCGCTGAGCTTTCTAAGTCCGCCCTTAAACATCTGAAAAAGTTAAATAAAAAAACGGCGAACCGTATACTTGAAGTTGTTGTGGAACTTGAAAACTCAGAAAATCCACTTCTTCACAAAGATGTCAGGCCCTTGATCGGGAAATTGAGAGGATTTTACAGGCTTCGAGTGGGAGAATACAGAATTATATTTGAACTGGATAGAAAGAATAAACGTATGGGGATTCATTTGATCGTATCCAGAGGGAAAGCCCATTAACCGGATTTATACAGATTAGACAATCTGGGATGAATTTAACTGTGCTATAATTTAATGGAGCTCTGGCTTTCAATGAGGAAATCAAGCGCTGGTTCAATTCATGACATCCTTTTCATAAGAGGTTTTATGCTCTTTTTGCTCTTCAATTTCTCTGTCCAGCTCGGCTCTGCTCAAATCCAGCCAATCCGCACAGTAAACCTCAAAGTTGCTGCGGATGAAGAGTTCAGGAAGGGGGAGAATTGGCGTTTAGAAATCAAACGGCATGTCGCCAATGCTTCGCAAGTTTTCGAACGGAGATTCGGGATCAAATTCGAAATAAAAACCATAGACTCCTGGTCCTCGGATAATTCCCAGGGTTCCATGCTGGATTTGTTGAATGACCTGAGGAAAAAAATCCCCCAGGAAGACTCCCATGTTGTCTTAGGATTTACTGCCCAAAGGTTCGAGAAATCGGCACTGGGAGGGATTGCCTCCTACATGAAGTGCTGTGCCTTGGTCAGGAGGATGAAATCTCCCTTCCTGATGAGGAGGATGATCGCGCACGAGTTCTGCCATCTTTTCGGCGCGATCGATCTGAATGAAAAGGGATCGATCATGGATAAACAGCATCCTGCCTTCGAATTCGACGCATTTACAGCACAGATTGTGCAGTTAAATAAAGGCAGGAAGTTCAATATCTATGAATTCCCCCTCTCAGGCGAAAAGCTGGATGAAGCTATCGCTCTCTATAACAAACGGAAGGGCTTGAATCGTGGAGAGGTGGAGATTCGCATCCAGTTGGCTTCGATTTACCTCGAGAAAAAAGATTATGAGGCCATGATGAATGAGTGTCTTGAAGCTTTGAAAATAGATCCGGATCTTCCGGATGCCTACCACCACCTGGGCATCGCTTACCGGAGAAAAGGCCAGATCGATCAGGCCATCCAACAGTACCACAAAATGCTCGAGCTTCAGCCCGATCTCCCGGAAGTTCACTACAATCTGGGAATCGCCTACCAGAACAAGGGGATGCTCGAGGAAGCACTCGAGGCGTACGAAAAGGCCATTGAGCTCAATCCTTTCTATGGAAAAGCCTATTCCAATCTGGGATATGTCTATCTCCAGATGGAGATGGCGGACCGGTCCGTCGAGATGTGTCAGAAGGCGCTAGACATTTATCCTGAATTGGCTGAGGCTCTCTCGACTCTGGGCGGCGCTTTGGTTTTAAAGGGGAATTTAGCGGAGGGAGAGCTCTATTCGAGGCGGGCGTTGGAGCTCGATCCTGAGCTTTCAGGAGCACACAATAACCTGGGAACCATCTTCATGATCAAAAGTATGAGTGAGCAGGCAGTCGAAGAGTACAAAAAAGCTTTGTCACTGAATCCACAGTATGCCCAGGCCCACTATAACCTCGGGCGAGTTTATCTTATGGAGAAGGAGATCGACCCAGCGATAGAACATTTCAGGGAGGCGATCAAGCTCAAACCCCACTATCTCAGAGCCATTTCCAATTTGGCTTCGGCTTATCTCGAAATAAATATGTGGGATGAAGCGGTCAAAGAATCTCAAAAGGTGCTTTCGATCGATCCCGATTATGCACTGGCGTATGTCAATTTAGGATTGGCCTACATGAAAAAAGGTATGGATAGGGAAGCGAAGGCGGCATACCAGAAAGCGATAAAGCTGGATGAGACCATCCCCCAGCCCCACAATAATTTGGGGATTTTGTATGAGAGAGAGGGGAATTTCGATGCGGCAGAGAGAGAGTACCGGATTGCCCTGTCCTTGAAACCTCGATATCTCCAGGCTCATCTGAACATGGGAAATTTGTTTTATAAAAAGAATGAGTTTCCGAGGGCGGTCGTTCACTACGAGGAAGTGATCAAAATCGATCGCCGACATGCTCATGCCCACAACAATCTGGCTGTGATCTATTACTACCAGGGAGAGTTCGAGAAGGCCTGGGAGCATATGATCAAGGCGGAAGAGTCCGGAATCCAAGTCCACCCTGACTTTAAAAAAGAGCTGCTGAAAAAAATAAAAAAGCCGTAAATAAAAAGGGGAATTTTTACATTTTTTTGACATTTGGAGACAATCTTTTACATTGTGTTGACAATGTGCTGTTTCAAATTTATATAATTTGTTAGAGAGAAGAGTATCGGTTTGGGATATCGCCCTGTTGTGCTTTTATAGCGTGTTCTATATGAGAGGTCCCAATCTTTTTGAAAGCAGATCCTTATGAAAATTGTTACTGGAGAAATATGGAAAAGAAGAAGGATTATTTTTATTTTTTTTCTAGGCATACTTATTCCTTCTTTGATAATTTGGTTCCTCAGCTGGAACTCTTTTTCTAAAAGAAGGGAAGCACTCAGGAAATTTTTTGAGTCCCAGCTCTGGATTTCGGGAGAAACAGCCGTTAAATCCATTGAAAGCGCTCTTCAGGAATACGAAGAAAGTATTTTACGCCCTGAAAATTTTATTCCCTTAAATAATCCCGATGCGCGATGGCGAGAATTAGAAAAAAAATCTTTCTGGTCGACGGGAAAAATTTTTCTGCTCGACAGTGATTTCCAGCTTATATTACCTCGTGCCGACAGTGGTTCCGCCCCTTTTGTCCGTTTGGTAGAAAATATGGCTGGTTCTTCCTTTTATTCTCTTTTTCAGAGGGCCGAATATTTGGAGTTTGAAAAGAAACAATACACCCAGGCAGCCGAACTCTATCGCCAATGCAGTCTCTTGACTTCTGTAAAACAACTGAGGGCTTTTGCTTTAGAGCGCTGTGGGCGTTGTCTCTCTGCAGCAAAGAATTACGAGGAATCGTCCCGAATCTATTTGGAATTATTGAATAATTATGAAAGTCTTGAAAATAGGGTTGGCCATCCTTATGGTTTAGTCGCACCCGTTAAATTGTATGAAGACGCCAAACATCAGACGATAGGAAGGGAAATTTTAGAAATATTGATTGAAGCTCTCGAAAAGCTCAGAAATGGCGAGTGGTCCCTGAATAATTCGACATATGATTATTATTCAAGAATTATCAGCGACTTTTTAAAAAGTAAGTTGTCTCCGGAAAAATATCCTGCTTTATTTAATTCCTTTAGAAATATTCAGAAAGCGACATCCCCATATTTAGAAGAACTGGAATTTCATAAACTATTCACAGAAAACGTGATCCACATTATGAAGGACAGAGTGGCCTTTTCTCAGGCCTCAGACGACACGTATAGAGGTCGGTTCCCGGTTGTTTGTGATGAATCCCAGCTTCTTGTTTCTTATGCTCGGCTGCACGATGTTTCGTCGAACAAATTCTTTTATGTAGGTTTTTGCTGGGACCTGGATTATATAAAAAATCAAAAGATGCCCGAAATCGCCCGCAAACTCGAACAAACATCAGGCATTCATGTTAGTTTGATAGAGGATAAGTATCCGGATGAACTATCTGACCACCAAAGCATTATTCCAAAAGATACCTTAAGCGTCAGTTTCCGTCAGTTCCCATTTCCATGGAGGTTTATCGTTACTCTAACTTCCCTGGAAAAGTTGAAACAAACGACCTTGAAGGAAAGCCTTTTTCACGGGTTTCTTCTGGCTGCCATCCTGGGGTTAATGGGCATGGGGGCTTTTTTGATTTCCCGTGATCTCAAGCGGGAGTCGGAGGCTGCCCGCCACAAATTGGAATTTGTTAACAACATCTCACATGAATTCAAAACTCCTTTGACACTAATACGTCTTTATGGAGAGACACTCAGAGAAAAGAAAATTCTGTCCAAAAAAAATCGTCAGGAAGCCTATCAAATTATTACCAAAGAAAGCGAACGCTTATCGCATTTGATCAACAATATTCTTGATTTTTCTCGAATTGAAATGGGGAGAAAAGAATTCCATTTCAAAAAAGGAAATCTAGCTAAAAGTATCAAGGAAAACCTTGATTCGTATGGTTATCATCTGGAGAAGAAGGGATTCCGTATTCATGAGGAAATCGACTCCGATCTTCCGCTGATGGATTTTGACAGAGACGCGATAACCAGCGTCTTGATCAATCTTTTAAGCAATGCCATGAAATTCTCTTTGGAAAAAAAAGAGGTCACGGTAAGGCTAATCAAAAATAACGACAGTGCCGTCCTCCAGGTTGAAGATAAAGGAATCGGTATTTCGCAAAAAGAGGTTGACAAAGTCTTCCAGCGTTTCTACCGTTCCGAAAACAATGTAGTATCTGAGTCCAGCGGAAGCGGTCTGGGCCTCCCCATCATCCAGCATATCGTAGAGGCTCATGAGGGGAGAGTCGAAGTAGAGAGCGAGCCAGGAAAGGGGAGCGTTTTTTCGATCACGCTTCCGATCAAAAAAGCCAATGAGGCCAACGAGTGAATAAAAAAATATTGATTATAGAAGACGAAGAAGAACTGATAAAAGGCTTAAAATTAAATTTAGGTTTGGAGGGGTATGATATCATATGGTCCCTCGATGGGGAGGAAGGTATAAATAAAGCCTTGAAAGAAGCTCCAGACTTGATTCTCCTCGACATTATGCTTCCAAAGAAAGATGGATTGGAGGTCTGCCAAGAATTGCGCCGACAAAACATCACCACGCCGATTATTATGTTGACCGCTAAAAGCGAAGAGGTCGACAAAGTGGTGGGGCTTGAAATCGGAGCCGATGACTACATCACAAAACCTTTCAGCATTCGGGAGCTCCTGGCCAGAGTGAAGGCTCATCTCAGGCGGGGGGAGCGAAAAGAGAAAAATGTTCCCTCGATATACCGATTTAACGACGTCGAAATCGACTTCAATCATTTCAAGGTCAGACGAAAGGAGAGGGAGTTCGACCTTACAGCACTCGAAGTCGAAATTTTGAAATATTTTGTTAGCCATCGAGGAGAGGTCGTTTCAAGAGAGAAGCTATTGGATAATGTGTGGGGATATGAAAAATATCCTTCTACACGGACCATAGATAATCACATTTTGAAATTGAGAAAAAAGCTCGAGGAGGATCCCTTGAAGCTCAAATATATTGTTTCCGTTTATGGGGAAGGATATCGTTTTATAGGCGGATTATAGTCCTTTTGAAAGCAAAATGAATAAAAGAAAAGCCGTTATTTTGGTTTCCTTTTTGGCTATTTTATTCCTCTCCGCTTCGGGATTCGCTGACCTGTACTACAGGATGCTCTTCGAGAGAGGCTTGTATTGTATGGAAGACCATTTGGATCCTCGCGATACGATCAACATATTTAGAGAGATTGTCAGAAGACACCCTTACGACAGATACTATGCTGCCAGATCCCAGCTCTATATCGGTATTTGCTACAAAAGGATGGGATCCAACCAAGCTCTTCAGGCATTCCAGAAAGTGATCGAAAATTTTCCTGATCAAACCGATGTGGTAAAAATTGCCGAGGCGGAGCTAGTTTCTTTGGCTGAGCCAGATGTTTCGATTTCGAAGGAATCGCGAGAAAAAAAAATAAAACGGGTTTGGCATGGAAGGGGTGTTTATGGAACGGCTGCCGTTTCCAGTGACGGTCGTTGTTTTTCTTTTGTCGATATCGAGACCGGTGATCTTATGCTCCTAGACTTACTCCACGAAGAAATGAGCCATATGAACAAACTCGATTTGACAACTGGGCTAGATGAATATGTGGAGTATGCGGCTATTTCGCCTGTTAGTAAAAGGATTGCATATGGCTGGAAAAATATGAGAGGGCGAAGTGAGCTACGAGTCATTGGGCTGGATGGATCTGGAAACCGTACTCTTTTTAGCGATCGAGAAGTGGTGAGCATACACCCAGTGGATTGGACAGGGGATGAAGAGCAGATTCTCGCATGTATGACCATGGCCGACCTTTCCAACCAGATCGTCTTCATATCTGGCTCTGATGGTGCTGTGAAAGTTATAAAAGATATGGGCCTTCAGCGGCCTGATCACGTGAGGCTTTCTCCGGACGGCTGTTGGATCGGCTATGACCATCTTCAGAACGAAGAAAATCCAGAACGCGACATTTTTCTATATAGTCTAGAAACGAAGAAAGAAATTCCTTTGGTTTTGCAGCCAGGTGATGATGTTTTTCTTGACTGGACACCGAACGGCAAAAACATCCTTTACACAAATGATCAAACAGGAACAACGGATATCTGGCTATGTGCGGTTCAAGAAGGAATCGCTCAGCAAACGGCCAGAAAAGTCAAGCCCGATATTGGACCGATCAACCCCATTGGTTTTGCAAGAAATGGTGCATTCTATTTCGAGGTGAAACCAGGGCTGAGCTCAGTAGCAGAACTTGATCGCGGGGTGACTGAGATAAGGACCTTAGAGAAATTTTTGCCTGATGAGAGAAGGATCCTTACTGTTCCCGATGATTATCCGACTATCCAATCTGCCGTAAATGCTGCCCGGTCCTATGATACTGTTTTTGTTCGAAAAGGATTGTATAAAGAGCATATCATCATCGGCAAATCCCTGACTTTAAAGGGAGAGGATCGGAATGACACCATCATCGATGGAGGGGGGAATGGAAGTGTCCTCCATATCGCGGCAAGCCATGTGATGGTCAGCGGTTTCACTGTTCAAAAGGGAGAATTCGGGATTGTGATAAGGGCAAGTGAACCAATCCACCACGTTATGGTGCGGGATAGCGTTATAACTTTGAATATAGATGGCATTTTTTCAAAATACAGCGGAGGCCGTCATTTGATCGAGAAATGTGTTGTGTCTCATAATGGACGGCATGGCATTAACGTGCATCAGTTCTCAGGAAGCATCATCAGGGAATGTGAGGTCTTCGAGAATAGAGTGGGGATTCGACCAGCATGGAGTTGGCATATTAGTGTGGAAAGAAACAGGATATATAAGAATCAAGAACAAGGCATCGGTATAGATTCCTGTTATTATTCCACGATAGAGGAAAATTTGATACATGCGAATGAGGATGTCGGGATAGCAACTAGCTATATCGCTGGTCGCAATACGATTAAAAACAACATTATTTTTAAAAATTATTATTGTATTTCAGTAGGGATGCTGTGGGGTGGTTTTGGCAAGCACAGCATCTATCACAATGATATTTGGGATAATCGAATCCAAATTAAAGCGACTCCGAATACAGCCCATTCCCAATATTGGGATGACGGTTATCCATCAGGGGGAAATTTTTGGTTGGATTATACAGGAGTGGATGCAAACCACGATGGGATAGGCGATCAGCCTTATGATTTAGTCGATGAAGCAAAGGATAATTATCCGCTCATGAGGCCCAGGAACAAAATTCAGGCGTCTGTCAAAATAGATCCTAGGTGGGTGGATTTAGAAGATGATGAATCGGTCATATTGTATATAGAATTGCCGGCAGAAATTTCCGTACAAGACATCGAAGTATCCTCATTATGGCTGAATGATAGCCTCTCGCCGGAAGAAAAAGCAGGATCGGTCGGTGATCACGATAGTGATGGTATTCCCGATATGATGGTGAAGTTCGGCAGACAAGAAGTGTCTCAAATCCTTCCTCCATCCGGAGAAGACATTGAGCTGAGGATAACAGGAAATCTCAAAAACGGCATCCCTTTTGAAGGACAAAGTACCCTAACAGTCAGCGATAAATACTAAAGACATTCTTTTACAATCTTTTACATTTCTCTGACACACCATTAAATGGAATTTTCTATATTGAATCTAGGTTCTAGCAGGTAAATTTGAAACATGAAAGTATTTAAGTGAGGTGTTCAAATGAAGATAAAGATTTTCTTCGTGGTCGTAACATTTGCCATATTTTTCATATCATGTACTAGCTCTGAAGGGCCTGAGGGAACAAATAACATTGGAGTAAGTCAACAGTCGATCGTTATTCAACTTGATAAAACATCTTTCGAATTTTCAGCTGTCACCGGGCAGTCGGATCCGCCTTCTCAGAGTTTCCAGATCAGAAATTCAGGCTCTGGGGAGCTTCAGTATCAGATCTCAACAAATAGAAACTGGCTCACAGTATCTCCTTCAAATGGGAGCTCGACAGGTGAGTGGGATCTCATCAAGGTTTCGGTCAAATGCCAGGGGATGACAGCAGGAAACTATAGCGGAGAAGTCAACATTAGCTGCGGTGAAGCTATGAATAGCCCGCAGTCAGTTTCTGTCAGCCTTGAATTGACCAAATCAAAAACTTCTATACCAGAAGAATGGACCGCTGACACAGATTTCGGAGGATTCGATTTTATCGTGAATCCTAATGGTGATGCTATAACTAAAATCACGCTTAAATTTTCAAACTGGAAGGGTCGATCCGGCAGTATAAGTGTGAGCGATCCTTCAGGCTGGGCCATTTCTAACAGAAAGTTTGAGATCAAGATTGATTTATCTGATCCGCTTGATCCTCAAGACAAAGAAATATGGACATTTAATGGGACTTTTTCCGTTAGCGGTGATCAAGCTTCCGGAACGTGGAAAGCAGTTATCAACGGTTCCACTTATTCAGGGTCATGGAAAGCATTTCCGAAAAGTTAATTACCCGGAGTATCGATGAGTAAATTTAGACTCTTCGTGAGTACATTTATGAGGGGGATGATAATATGCAGCGAAATTTATTGAAAATTTTCTCGATCCTGTTTGTTTTGTTGTTCTCCATCCATACAGAAGCGTCAACCGAAGTCAAAATAAAGATTATCGAGGAGAATGCTAAGGTCAGGTTGAATCCTTCTATCGATTCCCCAATTATTGGAGAAGTACTTTTGGGTGAAACGTATCTTTCTGAAAGTCAAGAGGGAGAATGGTTCAACATTTCTTTTCCTTCTGAGGATGGATATTTCACTCTTTCTGGTTTTATTCATTCTCGCTCTATTGAAGTGATAGGGGCGAGAACGATCCAGGAGGAAATTGCAGGAGGAGAGAAAAAGAAGCCAATCATGAAACAGACGTCCCAAAAAATCGGTCAGGTTACACCCGAACAAACCGGAAATATCTATTTAAGTGCCGGAGTGGGATATGGAATTCCTTATGGAACGCTTGGTATGAACTGCGAATTCAACACTATCGTGCCAACGACAGCTGATTTTATTGAATACTTTGGATTAACAGCAAGTGTTGGATATTTCAGGGGAGGAATAAAGTATGCTTTTGGCCTGAGGATTTATCCTTTTAGAAGAAAAATAGGTTGGAATCCCAGGCTTTCTGCATATTACGGAACTGTTGGTTTCTATGAAACTTGGTGGGGGGAAGATAAGAATGCCAGTGGCCCTGCATTTGGAGCTGGAATTCTCTGGATGAGTAAAAGTCATTTCTCAATAGATGTAGAAATGCAGTACAGGATTCCTAGTTTGCCAAGCGGAGTGATGAAAGAAGAGGGCGTAAATTTCACGCTCTCGGCGGGGATTCAATATTATTTCTGAAGAGATCGGAAATATGACGTTTTTAGAAAGTCCATAGATGACGGTCAATTTCAACATTTTATTACATTTTTTTACTTTTCTTTGACAATCAAGGAGTGAATATTCCTTATGTTGTTAGCACGAAGGCAAAAAGGTGGAAAAGAGAAGCGTGAATTATTTTAAGTTTAGGGAAAAAATCTCAATAAAAGACCGAATTAACGAAGAGAATCCTCTTTCCGGAATATATCCCTTGGATTATGCCAACCGTAAAAAAAACCAAATAAGGGGAGAAAATTGTCAAAAAGAAAATCTCGATTTTTCATATCTATAGTCGTTTTCTTAACTGTCTTTCTCAGTCTTTCCGACTCCAATGAAGCCACGATGATCAAGTTGTCCTTGGAAGATTTATCCGTTGAGTCAGAGGCAATTGTAATAGGTCAAGTCCAGGACATCCAATGCCATTGGAGCATGGATCAAAGTGTCATATTGACAGTCGTGATGTTAAAAGTTCATGAAAGCTTGAAAGGACATATCGCTAATGAACTAATTTTTATACAGTACTCGGGAGGAGAAATAGGGGAATTGGGCCTCAGGGTTTCAGACGCGCCTGAATTTCATCCGGAAGAAAAGGTTCTTGTTTTCATAAAATCTATCAAGAACGCAACAGATCCAAAAAATTCTATGGTTGTCGCCCTGAACTTTATCCCTTCCTATGAAGTATTCGGGGATGCCCAAGGGAAGTATTCAATAGATCAGGACGGCATCGCTTCCAAAAGTGGATACACTTTGATGGGAGATCAACCAGACCAAGATAGAGCATATCCTCTGGAGAAATTAAAAATACAGATTAAAAATATCCTTCAAAAACAATCTAAAAAGAGAGAGAGAACACGTGATAAAATCAAGCATTAAACTCTTTTTACTGTGTGTTTTTATTGTCATCATATTTTTAGGGGCTCTTTCCTATGTGCTGACAGGCCAGAAATGGCCCCAAGGGGCCGTGGTTCGCTACCGCATCAATGCAAATACAGGACAGGTTGCCAATGAAGCCCAGGCAGTAAAAAACGCTGCAAATTCTTGGAGCAAAATCTTTCCTCAAGGTTTAAGGCTTTCTTATGCAGGATCAACGTCAACGACTACGCACGGATATAATGGTTCAAATACAATATGCTGGAGAAATGAAGGAAGTACAGGATCATTGGCACATTCTTACTGGTGGTATTATACGAGCAACAATATCACTGTTGAGGCAGATACTGTTTTCAATGATTATTATAGCTGGTCGACATCAGGAAGCCATTATGATATCGAGACATGCAGTCTTCATGAATTTGGCCATTGGGTCGGTCTCGCTCACAGTTCAACAGGGATCATGCGCTCCTCATATAATGGAATAAGACGTTCTATTGACAAAGACGCACGAAAAGGCTTTTTAGCTTTGTACTGGTTCCAAAAGGAAGCGCCAAAGGTTTCAATCATATCTCCAAAGAACGGTGCTGTGGTTTCAAAAATTGTAAAGGTCGAGGTCGATGCTACTGATGAAAAAGGAGTGAGCAAGGTAGAGTTTTATATAGATAATAATCTGAAAAATGTTGATACACAATCGCCGTACGAGTGGAATTGGGATACGACCAAAGGACCGAGTGGTAATCATACTATAAAAGCCAAAGCTTATGATACAGAAAACCAAACGGGAGAACAATCGATACAGGTCACGGTAGACCAGCCTCCAGCGGTTTCTATTGAATCTCCATCATCAGGATCTCATGTTTTTGGCTTTGTATTCATAAAGGCGAGCACCAATGACGATTTCGGAGTTCCCAAAGTGCAGTTTTTTGTGAGTGATAAGCTGAGGAAAACGACCAATAAATCACCGCATACATTTGACTGGAATACCAATGATGTCCAAAACGGGAAATACAATATAAAAGCGGTCGCCTTTGATACAAGGAATCAGAGTTCTACACGCAGTATCACACTTGTCCGTATTCCCCATTCTCCTTCGAATTTTTCAGGAACAAAATACAATAACAGTTCTGTTTTGTTGGAAGAATACATCATTGCCCTGAGATGGGATCCTCACCATCTGAACAAGGACATAAGTGCCTACAGGGTCTATCGAGAAGATGAGGCAAACAATTGGACTATGATGGAGGAGGTCGACGGCAGCACATATGAATATTGGATTCGGAATGCAGAGGAGGGTGAAGAATATGCCTTCATGCTAAAAGCCGTGGATTCTGAAGGCAGAGAAGGGGAATCAATTTACCTTTATTTTCAATAAACCCAGGAAGGGAGAGTGCTTATGAATTTTAGATCTATAAATTTAATTGTTGTTTTAACCTGCTTTACGCTTTCCATGTTGGCGCTAACAGCAGAGGGTGCAGAGATGAAAGTGAAAGTCAAGGTCGAAAAGGCCCAAATCAGGCTTAAGCCTTCATCTGAATCCACT
>JABAOC010021333.1_pt2 | contig 14054 bp, 13 predicted proteins | sample 7062161 | NCBI WGS metagenome assembly JABAOC01 (sample SAMN14538625, study PRJNA623070) | marine sediment metagenome | biome: marine biome [ENVO:00000428]; feature: marine pelagic biome [ENVO:01000023]; material: deep marine sediment [ENVO:00002113] | place: India: Gulf of Khambhat ... | reverse complement strand
TATTTCAGGCGTCCACTGATAAAAAGGGCAATCTGCACAGTGACGCTCTTGGCAATAGTTTTTTCTCTTGGCACTATAAAATGGCAGAGGACACATCGGGACAATTTAGTCATCACCTGTCTTGACGTCGGCCATGGCCAGGCAATATTCGCTCAGCTTCCAGGCAAAACAACCGTCTTGTTTGATGCAGGCTCACTGTACAAAAGCGACATCGGCGGACGAATTATCGCGCCGTTTTTAGATCGCATCGGAATAAATAAAATCGACGCCATTATCATAAGCCATAACGATATAGACCATGTAAATGGAATACCCCGGATTGTCGAACATTGCAAAGTAAGTGGAGTTTATGCCAATAAAGTCTTTTTTGATAAGGCCGACCAATGGAGTGCAGCGAAATTTCTCAATGACTGCTTAACCGACAAGGGTATTAAAATACGACCTGTGGACAAAGATTTGATTCTAAACGGCAGTGCAGATATAAAAATACTCTGGCCGATTGAACAGATATTCCAGAATGAAGAATTAGGTGACAACGACAAATCATTAGTTTCATTGCTCGAATTTGCCGGCACCGAAATACTTTTATGCTCCGACATTGAAAAATTTGCACAAAGCGAGCTGTTCCGTCTGTATCCTGACTTGAAAGCCGACATCGTCGTTGTTCCTCACCACGGCTCGGTCAATACGTTAGAGGCAAATTTTTTGGAAAAACTCGATGCGGATATTTTGATATACAGCTGCAACCGAACCCAATACGAGAGACAACAACAAATGATAAAACCCCAAAGTAATAGATGCTTTTTTTACACAGCCAGAGATGGTGCCATCGCTGTTCGTATCGACAAGGGTGGCATGATAAAAACTGATGTTTTTGTAGAATAGCTGAAATTATCCGGCAGCTTTCGATTAACTATAAAACTTACAAATAGCCGGTAGAACTTAGGTATGACTCCACGGCTGAAATAAATGTTTTTGTATCATTTAAAGTTTCTTGGGCAATTTGTTCATCTATTTCAATCAATTCACCATAATCGTGGGTTTGACGACGGTCAAATGCTAACCTTAAAGACCGAGAGAGGTCTCGTGTAAAAAGACCTGTTTTTACAAATTCTCTATCAAATAGGCCAATTACGCCGCTATGTTTGGATGTACCAAGTTTCTTTGTTGCAAGTAAAGCCAGTACAGAATAAAACATCGCATAATATGCACGGTTTATCGTACCCCTATATGCTGATTGATTAAATAGAATTTCTGCTTCATGGAATGTTTCATTAGCCTGCTGTATCCTATATTCTAACAATGCTGCAAGCTGGTCTTTGCTCATAAACGAACACCTTCATTATCAATTTTTTGCAGTATCGGATTTGCTGCTAAAGGACCAGCTTTTAGCTGTTCGGGGGTGGCAACAAAGGTGGATATGACGCGGTCCATTTCAAACCCCACTTCCCACGCAATCTCCGAAATGCGTCGACGTTGCTCTGACGTAAGTTCCTCTACTACAATAAATATATCCAAATCGGAATCTGGTAGAGCCTCACCCTTTGCTCGTGAGCCATAGACTCTAAAGTCTAACACAGAAATGCAAACAGATAACCGATCCTTGAATTCTTTTGTAATTCTTAAGTCTTCTTCTGTTAGCATTTCACTATAGCTTGAGCGAGAATTGAGTAACGCAACGTCACCTCATATGCACCACGATTTCGACCCTTCGGTTTTTCGCTTTACCGCTGACAGTTGAGTTGGAAGCGATAGGCTGGCTTTCTCCACAACCTACTGCTTTAATTCTTTCTTCAGGTATTCCTCGTTTGACTAAGTATCTAAGTACAGTAAGAGCACGTTGAGCGGAAAGTTCCCAGTTGTCCTTCCATTTTGATTTTTTGATTGGGTCCGTGTCGGTATGGCCTACAACATCTACTTGTTTACCGGGATATTTATCCCGCAATACCGAACGAATATGGTCAAGCTCGGCACTGGTTGTTTTCTTTAACGTGGCCTTTCCCGAATCAAACAATATCGCGTTCGGAAGCGTTACTGTAATCGTTCCGGCAGATGGGTCGAAGGCAACATCATAGCCCTCTCCAAAACCGCTTATGTCGGCTGGTGTTTTACTGCTTTCTTCAATCTGCCTTTGGAGTTCTTCGATTGTCATCTGGTCTTGCGATATCCGGTCGGCAAGCTGACCCTTTTCAGACCTTTCGCGCTCGAGCAGACCTTTTAAATTCTCATGCTCTACGCTTAGAGCTTGATATTTTTTCTCCCAATTAGTGCAGCCCGGCAGAAGGGCAAATACTACAAGACAAATCAGCAGAGCGATGGTTTTTTTGTTAGTGGTCTGCATTTCGATATCTCCTTAATTTACATGTTACTATTCCATTTTATGATTTATATTATCAATTGCCAGTCAAAGGTTCAAGGATGAATTTCAAATAATCTCGAATCCAATCATGTAGAATCATAACAACAAATATACCCAAAGACAAGAACGGACCGTAAGGAATTTGTCGAATTTTTTTAAAAAACATTTGAAAGCCCGCCCATCCCAGGCCAAAAAATGGTGCCACAAAAAATGCCACAAAAACGTAAAGAGGCCCTATTACCGCCCCTGCAGCGCCCATTAGATGTACATCACCGAGGCCCATTGCCTCTTTTCCGAAGGCTAAGGTACCAAAGATACGGATGCCCCAGACAATACCGCAGCCCATGAAATAACCCCACGCACTGCCCAGAAGTCCCGCAATGACAGGATGTTGCGAAAAATCCTCCCACCAGGCCCCTACCGGTGTAACTTCTCTGACAATCCAAAGCCCCGCCATCGAGCAGACGATTATCGGCAGCAAGAAGATGATTTCTCTGCACGCCTCCATACGATGATTAAACTCGTTAGAAGTCCAGTCCGGCTCTGCTGATTCTTTTTCATTATTGGGTCTGGCGATTTCCTCTTCGGCGTTTTTTTGCTCAATCCCTTTTTCATCCTCGGCAACGTCTGAATCGTAACTTCTTTTAATACAACCGCTTACCAGCAGGAGCAGGGATATAGCCAGCCCTGCCATTGCCCCGACGGCCAGCGCACCGGTATCAGCAGAGGCACTCGGCAAAAGTGAATACGCACGAATCAGGGTAGGGTCAATTATATAAACTCCGACTGCTGAGCCAATAAATCCGGCTGCGGTAACAAACCAGCAAATCGACAGTGGAATAATCCAGTACTCTAAGTCAATTGCTGAGGCGGCAATGAAAGCTCCCAACATAATGATGTGAAGAAGATAAATAAACCAGCTTCCACCACCATCTAACTTGATGCCGTCTCGCAAATTGACCTGAAAATATAAAATGAAAAGACCTAAGAAAATTAAGCCGGTCAGTAGTTCAACAAGAAAATAACGCGGCGAAATCGACGCCTTACAATACCGGCACTTCCGCCCCAAAAGCAGCCACGAAACCAGCGGTATATTGTCGTAAAAACGAATGTGCTTGCCACAGGCAGGACAAGCTGAAGGAGGTTTTACCAAAGACTTATCACGAGGTAAGCGATAGATGACAACGTTCAGAAAGCTGCCTATGCAACAGCCGAAAGCAAAGATAAAGACAAACCAAATCCAATCCGGTACTGCCACAATCTCTCCTATTTTAAAGTGCATGAAGTGAGCTAAAGTGGCAATTACATGTCATCTTAAGGAGCATCCGAAGGATCTGGCCAACGAAAAAGAGATTCTTCGCTTTGCTCAGAATGACAGCTTCGCTGTCACTTTAGGCACCTTAGCTCATTTTACACTTTTCTTTTTTTTGTTGACCACGGCGGCCACTTTCGCAGGCAAACCGAACAAACGTATAAAGCCGGTTGCATCGGTTGGGTCGTATTCGGCGCCCATCTTAAAGCTCGCCAAGTCGGTCTTGTACAAACTGTTCGGGCTTTTTATGCCGGCCGGTGTGCATCGTCCTTTGAACAGTTTCATTTTAACTTCCCCGGTGACATTCCGCTGCGTGACATCGACAAATGCATCAAGCGCCTCGCGCAATTGACAAAACCACAGACCGTAATAAACCAGCTCTGCGTATTTTAGAGCGAGCTGTTGTTTATAGTGCATAGTTTCCCTGTCAAGTGTAAGGCTCTCAAGAGCATTATGGGCCGTAACGAGAATTGTTCCACCAGGCGTCTCATACACGCCCCTCGATTTTATACCAACCAGCCGATTTTCAACCAGGTCCACCTGCCCGATACCGTGTTTGCCGCCGAGCTTATTCAGCGCTTCAATAAACCTCACGCCGCTTGTTAACTTGCCGTTAAGCTTTATTGGAATTCCTTCATAAAAACCTATCGTTACATAGTCCGGCTTATCTGGCGTTTTCGATACCGGCTTGGAGATAACATACACATCGTCCTTTGGCTCATTGGTGGGGTCTTCGAGGTCTGCACCCTCGTGGCTGAGGTGCCAGAGGTTCCGGTCACGGGAGTAGATTTTTTTCTTTGTCTGCTCGATGGGGATTTTATGTTTTTTAGCATAGTCAACCGCCGCCTCGCGAGAAGTTAGCTCGAATTTTGGGTCTTTCCAAGGAGCGACAATTTTCAGCGAAGGGTCCAGTGCCATATAGGTGACTTCGAATCGCACCTGGTCGTTGCCTTTACCTGTTGCCCCGTGGGCTACCGCTGTCGCACCCTCGGCGTGTGCAACTTCGACCTGATGCTTGGCAATTAAAGGCCGGGCAACACTCGTCCCTAACAGATACCCTTTTTCATAGACCGCACCTGCCTTGAGCATCGGCCAGAGATAATTTTCGACAAACTCTTTGCGGAGGTCTTTGACTACACACTTGACCGCCCCGCTCGCCAGTGCTTTACGTTTGATACCGGCCAATTCATCGCCCTGCCCTAATTCAGCCGCAAATGCAATTACATCATAGCCGTAGGTTTCCTTAAGCCACGGCAGTATCACACTCGTATCCAACCCACCGCTATATGCCAACACTACTTTTTCAGCTTTTCTTTTACCCTTAGCCATTCAGTTTGTCCTTAACCATATCGAAGTAAAAAATCTCTATTTAGCCTGCGGTTTCACCGCAGGTTTAGAACTATATCAATTTAAAATCAGTTTATCATACTACCACTTGACTCAGCGCTCATCGGCTTCATAGAGAACCTTCCCTTCTTCAAGAATTTCCCGCATAAAGTCGCCACCCATTTCTATTCGCTGGCGCACCTTATCAGAAGTGCGAACGAGCAGGTCTATGGGGAACCCAGGCCGAAGCTTCATCCGAATTTCGACCGATTTATCCACACTTCTACCCTCAAAAGGCCCGATGACCAGCAAATCCACGTCTGAATCCTCCGTGACGGTACCTCGCGCATAGGAGCCAAACAGTATGACCCGTTCAGCGCCAAACTCCACCCCAATCCGCCGGCCAAACTCTTCTATTCTGTCCATTGCCACCATTACAAAATATTTCCTATATCAACAACTCCTTCTATGCAGCGATAATAACACCTTCACGCCGGGCAATTTCTAAAATTGGACGGCACTGGTCAGTTTCCCACTCCTGTTCCCCGCAGGGAATAGGCTCGATGCGGTTATCGCTGACGGTCGCTCGCCAGAGTGCTTTAATCAAGGAGATTTCACGTGAGCCGTCAAATTCCGGAGCGATCACGACCAAATCTATATCGCTATATTCGTCGGCTTGTCCTTGCACATAGGAGCCAAACACAACAGCCCTGCGGGCGTGAATGCCCAGAGCCGGCAGCGACGCCAGATAACGCTTTATTGATTCTATAACTGCCTCTTCAACCATATTAACCAAATAATACCAGCAACCACAACACCAGAGCAACAATTAAATCGTGAAAAGGTAATATCGTACTGGACAAAGCCTGCCTTGTTCGACAGATTCTTATGGCGATTCCTAATATCCGGATTTTTTACCTGTCATACTCTCTACTTCAACCTTTATGATTACCGCGTTCTTAATGACTTCGACCGGATATTCAAAAGAACCATCTGAATAATTCTGCATGATAGTATCGAATGCCTTGCGTTTTGATTCAATGTCTTCTATTAATAAAGCCTTGCCAAATCCGATGACGCTTTGATATTTAATACTGCATTTGCATGCTTCTTTCGCCTTGATAAGCTCATAGTCTATATCGATCTCGAAACAGACATTATTGTTCTTTCGCAGTATATCTAACTTTTTACCTTCGCTGGCGCAATGAAAATACAATGTTTTATCTTTATAACCAAAGCAAAGGGGGACTACGTACGGCCTTCCGTTATCGCATAAACCCAATCGGCATACACTTGCCTTGCAGATAATTTCTTCTATAGTGGCAATATCTCTTATTTCTTTATCTTTCCGCCGCATCTAATCCGCCTTCTATGTGAAGTATAACAGGACCCTGCCACATGGTTTAAAAATGAATTTTCTTTAGGGTCTCTATGTCGTCAACGGCTGAGTTTTTCAACAATGGTTTTTCGCATAAGCTCTGCGTCGCCGTCGGTGTTGGTAAAGAGCCTGAATTGAGCCATGCCCTGATTGACGAACATTGAAATGCCATCTATTGTTTTTGCTCTCTTCTTCTTTGCTTGTTTTAATAGCAAGGTCCTGGCAGGATTATAGACCGTATCGAAAACCGCCATATTCTTTTTCAGGTATTCCTGAGGCACAGGCGTTGCATCGACATTTGGATACATCCCGATACTCGTGCAGTTTATCAGCAGTTTTGCATCGATATTTGCCAAATCATCCAGCGGTGCAAAATCGCAATTAAACTCGTCTGCAAGTTTTTCGCCCCTTGTGACAGTGCGATTGTAAATTTGAATTTTGGCCCCTTCGTCAGCTAAACCGGCTACTATCGCCCTTGCAACACCGCCGGCGCCGATAACCGCAACCGGCATATCTTTCAAATCGACCCCGCTGATACCCAGCGTTGAAGTAATTGTATCCAGTGCCGCCGAATAATCGGTATTGTAAGCACTGACTTTACCGCCTCTGCTTATAATTAGGGTATTGACCGCCCCGATTTTTTCAGCTAACGGCTCGATAAAGCCCAGATTTGCACGGACAAAATTCAGCGCATTTTGTTTATGCGGGATTGTCACGCTAAAGCCGCCGAAGTTCAGCCACTTTCTAAAAAGCGATTTATGCAAAAACGAATCGAATTCCTGCTGCCCCCCTTCTACCAACAGCGGCAGATATAATTTGTTCAAACGCTTCTCGGCAAAGCAGGCATTATGAATCGCAGGACTCAGTGAATGACCCACCGGCTCGGCTATCACGCCGAAAAGCTCGGTATCGGATTGTATATCATCGTAGAGGTACAATTTCTTAAACTGCTCGATTGTTAACTGGCCTGGTGCCGTTGCGCTTTGGTCATCTATACTTGCAAAAGTCACAAAGCCGCCCAGCTTTTTCGTTATAATTCTGCTGATAAGCCCCGCTTCGCCCATACAGAACACAATTCGTTCGCCGCTCGTTTGGTGCAGCAAATCGAAGGCATCAAAGCAATCGTTAATATGATTTGCAGTATAGACAAGTTTCGGTATCGCCTCCGGGCATATGGCCAAGATGTCACGATATAGCTTGCCGATATTCGCAAATCCAGTTGCGAAATTATGGGCTGATAGAATCAACCGGCCCTTTGAGCTTTGCGACAGCGCCAGTCTTATTTTTTCCTGAATCACAATGGAGAGGTAGTTATCATATTCAAAGTCAATAAATTCCGCACCTGCTCTTAGCCCGCTTGTGAGCACATCAATTCGCAACTGTTGCGGATAGTCAATCACACCCCCCTGCCGCTNNAGGTTTTCGAGATAATCTGTCCGCAGTTCGAGCATCTCGGCACCGGTACTCAGGGCCGCTGTGACTTGCTGCCTGGCCGTATCTAAATCCTTCGCTGCTATGGGAACGGCTAATTTCGTCTCCATAATCCAAACATATAGCAGCGAAAAATCCTAAAAGCAAGTGTAAAAAACACAAGTATCGCACACTTCAGCAATTGAATGGAACCTTGCTTAAAGTGTTGCATCTCTGATGCAAATAGGTTATATTGCCCACCTTGCATATTTGATAGAGTCTCAGGTTGAACACTTAACCTGATTTTAGTGTCCTTGAGGTGAAATTATAAATAACTTATGGTTTTCGTGTAATGTTAGAGCATGAGATTAAAATTCCAGCCTCGCCAGCCAAAAGTTACAGGATAAAAATTGGCACGGATATCCTTGGCGAATTGTGGCCGCAGATAGAAGCCGACTTCAGCAGATACAACAAATTTATTGTTACCGATGAAAATTTGGTTTCCGCCGGCCATTTGGAAAAGCTATTGGGTCAGAGAGATGTTCCTGCGTTTGTAATAAGTCCGGCCGGTGAGATTTCAAAAAATATAAGTATGCTAATCTCGATAATCGAAAAGATGGAAAAAGCCTATCTCGGCAGAGATACCCTCGTTGTCGCTCTTGGCGGCGGGACGGTCGGTGACATCGCAGGATTTGCTGCTGCCATCTTCAAAAGAGGTGTCCCTGTCCTTCATATACCCACGACCACAGTGGCCCAGGCCGATTCCGCCGTAGGCGGTAAAACCGGAGTCGATTCGGAGCAAAGCAAAAACGCTTTCGGTGCGTTCTGGCACCCGTCGGCTGTTTATATCGATGTCGCAACTCTAACAACCCTCGACGACAGACAATTCAGAGCCGGCCTGGTTGAATCCGTCAAGCACGCCCTTATTGCCGATAGCCGCTACTTTGATTTCCTCGAAAAAAATCTTGATTCAATCCTTGAACGAAAGACTGATGTTCTGGAAAAAATAGCTCACTTTAACTGCAAAATAAAGGGCGACATTGTTGAGACCGACCCGCACGAGCAAAACAAAAGAAGAATTCTAAACTATGGCCATACTATCGGACATGCTGTTGAGGCTGCCAGTGGCTTTGAGTTGCTGCACGGCGAAGCAGTCGCTATCGGTATTATCGCAGCCGGCTTAATTGAGATTGAATTGGAATTAGGCTCACTGGAGAGACTCGAAAGAGTCCGGCAAATTCTCGAAAAACTGGATGTTCCGGTAAAATTGCCCAAGGATTTAGCCGAAAAAGACCTGATAGACCTCATAAAGCACGACAAAAAGGCAATTAAAAAATGGCCGCGGTTCGTGCTTCTTAGTGACATAGGTCAGGTTTATTGTCCATCCGGACAATACGCTGTCGAGGTCGCCCCTGAGCTGGTGGAAAAAATATTGAAAATACTTTAGAGAAAATTAGTTAAAGACCGGAATATGTACAGAGAACAAATAAAGGTGCTCGATTGCACAATCAGGGATGGCGGACTCATTAACAACCATTACTTCACCGACGAGTTTGTCAGCTCTGTATATAAGGCCCTTACCAAAAGCGGCATCGACTATATGGAGTTCGGATATCGAAGCAGCAGAGAGCTTTATCCGCCCGAAGATTACGGGGCCTGGAAATACTGTGATGACGATAAAATAAAAAAAGTTATTGACACTACGGATATTGAATCAAAGTTAAAAATCAGCGTAATGGTTGACTCATATCGCGTCAAAGAGCAGCAGTTTGCCCCCGCCGACGAAAGCCCCATAGATATGATCCGGTCGGCAACTTACGTCAAATATATCGACAGTGCCATAGAGCTTATCAACAAATGTCACGACCTCGGCTACGAAACAACCTGCAATATTATGGCAGTTTCCAGAGAAATAGAGCCTGACCTCATTGAAGCCCTCGACCAGCTCGCGAAGACTCCTGTTGATGTTGTTTATGTCGTCGACAGCTTCGGCGCATTGTACTGCGAGCAGATCGAATATTTGGTAAAGCTCTACAAAGAGCATTTGCCCGGCAAAACAATAGGAATACACTGCCACAACCAGCAGCAGCTCGCATACGCCAACACCATTGAAGGTATCATTCACGATGCCAATTTTGTGGACGGCTCATTATTCGGCATCGGAAGAGGCCCTGGCAATTGCTGCCTCGAACTCTTGATTGGCTTCCTGAAAAATCCAAAATTCAATCTGACGCCGATTCTAAAGGTCATACAGGACTACATGATACCAATGCGTCAGGAAATCGAGTGGGGCTATATAATTCCCTATATGGTCACCGGAATACTAAACGAGCATCCTCGCTCTGCGATAGCATATCGAAAAACCGACGACAGAGACAAATTCGCTGAGTTTTACGAGCAAATGCGCGAAACCCAGGAATAGTATCCTCTCATAATTCGGCATACGTTTGTCGTTGGTGGACATTCTCTGTCCCCCGTTCTTCGTAATTCGACATTCCTTGTTCGATACCTGTCCTGAGTCTGGTCGAAGGATTGAATATTCCTCCTGTTGTTTTTTTCCTTGCCTTTCGAGCAGCTTTGGGTAGATTTTATAAATAAAGTTAAGGGCGAGCTTGTTTCGTCCATCAAAAGCGAGTTCTCAAGGCGAGAATTTGGAGATTTGACAATGATAGGCAAAAAGATAAGACTCGAAAGAATAATCGACCGCAATTCCCGCAGGACGGTAATCATTCCGATGGACCACGGCGTCACGGTCGGCCCTATTGAGGGCCTGGCGGACATGCGGAAAGCCGTTAGTAACGTCGTAACCGGCGGGGCAAATGCTATTCTAATGCACAAAGGGGTTGTTCGTGCAGGTCACAGAGGTGCCGGCAAGGACGTCGGACTGATTATTCACCTTTCCGGCGGCACGTCACTAAGTCCCGACCCCAATGCCAAGGAGCTGGTCTGCACCGTTGAAGAGGCAATCAAGCTCGGTGCCGACGCCGTTTCTGTCCACATAAATCTTGGTGCCGAGACCGACAAAGAAATGCTGCGCCAGTTGGGCCATATCAGTGAGCGGTGCCTTGAATGGCAGATGCCTCTTGTTGCGATGATGTACACACGCGGTGCGAAAATCAAAGACGAATACGACGTCAATAACGTAAAGCACGCCGCCAGGGTCGGGGCCGAACTGGGCGCCGATATTGTCAAAGTACCCTATACCGGCAGTGTCGAGAGTTTCACCGAAGTTGTGAAAGGTTGTCCCGTTCCCGTTGTTATTGCGGGCGGGCCGAAAATGGACAGTGACGAGGACATTTTCAAAATGGTGGAAGGTGCGCTAAAAGCCGGTGCCGCCGGTCTATCTATCGGCAGAAACGCTTTCCAGCACAAAGACCCGACTAAAATGGTCCAGGCCCTCAGTAAAATGGTACACAACGACGCAAGCGTAGAAGATGCAATTACAGTATTGAGAAACTAAAATACACAAAAAATAATATCATTGCGAAGGAGGCATCCTGCTTCCCCAAGAAAAAAGAAGGAGGCCGACTGTAGCAATCTCAACCTTATAAATAAGGGTCAATTATGCCGAAAAGTTTAGACCGCCGCGACTTTCTTAAAAAATTGGCCTTTACCTCCATTCCCGCTTTAGCTTTGGGTTTACAGAAGAAAGCTTCCTCGGCGGGCTCAAAATCAAAAACGGTTACGCCGTCCTCTCCCGATACTTTACCAACCGGCAAGATTGGTAACGTCAAAATCAGCAGGTTAATTGCCGGTGGTAATCCCTTCAGCGGCTGGTCGCACAGCAGAGACTTAAAATATATCTCCGATTTATTCAAGGCCTACAGCACGGATGAAAAGATTCTCCAGACCCTCGAAATGTACGAAGAAAATGGAATAAATACCATCCTGGCCGGCGGCGTCAGGGTCCTCGATAAATACTGGAATGAAAGGGGTGGAAAAATCCAATGGATTGCCCAAACTCACCCCAAGGTAAATGACCTGACCACTGATATAAAAAGGGCCATTGATAACGGGGCCGTCGCCGCTTATGTCCAGGGCGGTATCGGTGACATATGGGTCAAAAACAAACGCCTTGACCTCCTTGCAAAGGCCGTCGAATTTATTAAACAAAACCGCATACCCGCTGGCATCGGAGCCCATTCCATAGAGGTGCCCATCGCCTGTGAAAAGGCGGAAATAGAGCCCGACTTTTATATGAAAACTCTCCACCACGATAATTACTGGTCCGCCACTCCGAAGGAAAAAAGAGTTAAATGGAGCGTCGATAGCTTCGGCCCGGACGACCATGATAATATCTGGGCCCTCGAGCCGGAACGAACCATCGAATTTATGAAAACAGTGGACAAGCCCTGGATAGCCTTCAAGACCCTGGCCGCAGGCGCCATCCATCCCAGCGAAGGTTTCAGGTACGCCTTCGACAACGGTGCCGATTTTATCTGCGCCGGAATGTTCGACTTTCAGGTTATCGAGGACGTAATCATTGCCAAAGACATACTCTCAAAAACAAATAGACCTCGTCCGTGGAGAGCCTGAAAACCTCTGTAACCCTGTTGTCATTTCGACCGGAGCCCCCGTTCCACCGCAAGGTGTCCTGCGGATTGCTTTCGCAAGAAAGCTCGGGGGCGAAGTGGAGAAATCTGGTTTGTAAAAGTAGCCTCTCCTAATTCAGCTAAAGCCTGAGAGCGCAGCTCCGTAGGATGGGCTTTTAGCCCATGCTGTCTCTTGAAGGAGATTATAATAAATTGCTATCCCGCAATTATCGTTTTAATCGTAATGTTGGCTGGCGTAATTTTATTCCTCGGCCCTGCACAACCAACAACTGTCTTGTAGTTTTCTGTTTTTTTCTTGACAATCCCGCTTCAATCGTGTAGATTTGTTATTAGCAGGCAACGATGCGAGACATCTTAGATTTATGATGCTCAGTAATGGCCTTGCGCACAGTGCACAGAAAACGAGGTGGAAGACGGCGGCTGTCCTGAATTAACCTCAGAACAGAAATGTAGTGAGAGGAGAAGTTGTTATCAAACATTTCTGAGGAGAACTGTTATTTGTAGAAAATTGATTTATTTTGTTTCTATTGTTCTGGTGCTGGGTCTGGCTGGCAGTGTCTCGGCTGATTTGATTGGGCACTGGAGGTTTGATGAGGGTTCTGGTACCGTAGCGTATGATAGCTCCGGCAATGGCCACGACGGCACTATCTATGGCTCACCGAGCTGGGTGTCTGGGGTTGGGGGTAGTGCGCTGGAATTTGACGGAAGTGACGACTATGTCGGCACCGGCGAGAGCTTGCTTAACAACATGTCTGAATTCACATTGGCTTGCTGGGTCAGAGCGGGAAATCCCGGAAGCAGCCGTATCGGACTTGTTGGCCAAAACGACCTCATAGAGATGGGATTTATGAGTGGTAATGCTGAGATGTGGACTGACAGGACAAGTACGACCACCACACAGTGGACCTTTGAAGACTACACCTGGCATCACATCACTGTTAGCGGTGGTGCAACAGGTACGAAGATCTACCTTGATGGCGAATTAGCAGTAACCGGCCGTGGCTCGGCTAACTACGGCACTTCCACATTTCCCGTCAACATTGGTGGCGGTGGCGTCTGGGATGCCAGCGGCAACTGGTTCCTCGGGCAGATAGATGATGTCCGCATTTACAACCATGCTCTGTCAGAGATTGAGATTCTGACCGCTATGGAAGGGGCAGGTGAGGCGTGGCCTTACGCCTCGGACCCCGAGCCGGCTGACGGTGCCTTCCATCTGGATACGTGGGCACGCCTGAGCTGGGCGCCGGGTTCTACAGCCGACTCGCACGATGTGTACTTCGGCGATAGTTTCGCAGAAGTCAACGACGGCACCGGCGGTACGTTCCAGGGCAACCAGACCTCGACCCTTTTTGTTGTCGGCTTGCCTGGATGTTCCTATCCGGACGGTCTCGTTCCGGGCACGACGTATTACTGGCGGGTCGATGAAGTGGAAGCCGACGGCGTGACCAAACATAGAGGCACCGTCTGGAGCTTCTCCATCCCCTCCAGCAAGGCCCATAATCCTGTCCCGCCCGACGGCGCCGAATTCGTGGCCGCGGGCGTAACCCTTACATGGGCGGCCGGGCTCGGCGCCGAATTGCACACGGTATATTTCGGCGATGATCCTGATACCGTGGCCAATGCTGTGGGGGGAATACCTCAGATGCACACCCAGTATTACCCCGGCGCTCTCGAATTCGACAGGACGTATTACTGGCGCGTAGATGAGTTCGACGG
>JABAOC010006859.1_pt1 | contig 14056 bp, 8 predicted proteins | sample 7062161 | NCBI WGS metagenome assembly JABAOC01 (sample SAMN14538625, study PRJNA623070) | marine sediment metagenome | biome: marine biome [ENVO:00000428]; feature: marine pelagic biome [ENVO:01000023]; material: deep marine sediment [ENVO:00002113] | place: India: Gulf of Khambhat ... | reverse complement strand
TGGGTGGTCTCAATTTTGGGGGGCAGTTCGAATTTTATCTAACAAAAAGAGCTTGTTTAGTCGAAAAATAATTGATGATTATTTTATCAAAAAAAAGGAAGATTAGAGTAAAACTACAATTGACGAACTGGAAACGCTCACGAAACTAAATTTTTTCCCTCTGCTTACTGCTGCTGAACAGGGTGGGGTGGAGGACGTTAAGGCCGACTCAATCTGGTGATAATGAAGCTTTATTAATATTGAGGCGAGTGGAGACCGGGATTTTACGTGGCATCCTGGTTATGAAAGAACCGGACCTTAAGTAGATTCTGAAAGTCCCTTAGCCAAGATCCAATAAGGATCTACTTTTGGATGCTCAAGATCCTTTTCATTGCCAGAAACAATGATCTTAATGCCCTTGTCTTTAGATACCACCTCTCCAACAATGCTACTAATAATCCCTGCTTTATCGAAAGTTGAGATTAAATCATTAGCCTCTTTTTTATCAACTGTTAAAATTAATGTACCTTCGCTGATAGCGCAGAACGGGTCAAAGTCAAAAATCTCTGCGGTTTTTCTTATAACAGGTTGGATTGGAATAAGCTCCTCTTCTACTCTCATACCATAATTCCCTGCAACGGCCATTTCATATAGGCCGCCCCAAATCCCGTATTCAGTAGCATCATGCATGACATGCACACTAGGAAATTCTCTAGCAATGATACAATCATCTAACACGGACATTTGATAGAACACGTCTTCGGCTTCTCTTTGAAACTCCGGACCCCCAACCTCTTTAAACTTTTCAGCAAAAGAAACCGCTAATAGTCCGGTCGTTTCGATGGCAGGGCCTTTAGTGATCACAATGTGGTCTCCGGTCCTGACTTTATGAGGACCGCGCAAGTTGTTCTTATCTCCAACAGCAATAGCTGTTGCCCCACCCACCATCGGATAATTGCAGCCCGAATAGCGGGCAGTGTGTCCAGTGATAATGCTAATTCCGTATTTTTTCGCCTCTGAGTGTACTGTTTCCCACAGTTCTTCCAGTTGTTTTTCTGTTATTTCAGGGGGAAGATTTAAATCAATTGTCAGATATTTCGGTTTTAATCCCGAAACCGCCACGTCGCAAATGATGATATGGAATCCGAACCAGGCTGCTCGAGCAAATCCGTATTCTGGCACAATAAAAAAGGGATCTGTCGATATGGAAAGATATGTTTTGCCAATTTTCAACACTCCGTAATCCACACCATGTTTAGGGCCAATGACAATGTCGTTATCACCAGCACCTAGGCGTGGGTATATAACACGATCAAAAAAACCTCTGTGGATTTTTCCAAGGTCAGGAAGTTTGATTTGGTTCATGAATTTCTCCCTTCGCAGGCATTATCCTGATCAGGTTCAATGGGTCCCTCAGTTTCTCCTGAGGTTCTCAGCTCCGAGCTCTGAGCATCTCACCCTGCATTCAAAGTGAAATCTCAGAAAAGAAATGGGCTCCCCTCTGATCTGAGAAATGAGTTTACCAAATTTAAATTTTTGGTGTCAAATAACAGTGATGTTAAGATATATATTAATTTGGACTGACCAAAGTTAGGCTTAACAGGCAATTATTCCCACAACGTATTTGATTTTTAATAATTATCTGTGACAAATCTTTTTGACTCGATAATATTGAAGACATTTTTTATTATTTTTTTTATTATCCAATTACGTGTCAGTATATATCCATCAGCTCCCCAATTAGAAAGAATTACAAAATGAGTTTTTTTCTTATCTAATTTCTTCCTGAAACAAGAAACTAAATCATCTTCNNCACTTTGAGGACTGTTTTTCGCTAGCATCACAGTAGAATAATATACCCTTTTTTAGATTAGAACATACACCATAAGCAATAGCAAGGAAAGTTAAGCTTCTCCTTCCATAAGCAATATGGCGCTAAATAATTAATTTCGCGCCATTTTGATTGATGGATTTTCAGTATGGAAGATCAGCTTAATTCTGAAGGGCGAGAAATTTCTTGTAACGATCAGAGATTTTGCATCATCGCTTTTCAATTTAAACATTTTTTCTTCCTTATAATGATACTATGTATGGTTCAAATACCGGTCATCACATTTTTTTGGAGATAGGGAAGCGCATCCAAATGATTCTGTTGACACAGACTTTACTATGCAGGCGGCACATTAATGGTGACAGATCAGTATTGAAAAATGCTCTCTGTTCGGGAAGAAACAAAAAGTTGACAGGGGAGGCTATCACGCTGTTAGTGACGCCTCCCCCTGCAATACCTTGGACGAGCAACAGGCTCGAGTTTGAAGTTGATTGCGGTTTCTACTGGATCGTAAAAGTTACAGTATGGAAAGCTCCTGGATTGCCCTGATCGAATGTGAATCCGCTCTTGATGATGTTCGTGATTTCGGCCGTGTATTGACCGGCAGCCTGTCTTCTGGAGGATTTCCAATTCAATACAGCGGTTCCTGTGTCGTCGCTGAAACCCTGGAGATTGGCTACTAGATTTGGCGGATTTGCCGAGTCCCTGATCTCGATAAACACCTGGGCTCCGCCGACGTTCAGCGCCGTCTCGTCCACGAGGTGGGCCACGAAGATCACGTTATCGCCTGCTTTAAACGTGCTTGCCGGAGTGAGCGCGCCGCGTTTGCCAGAAGCATTTGTCGTAAGGCTGTCGGCATACATTTTCGGCACAGCTGGAACTGGTGCGGTTCCCCATACCGTCGAGGCCATGACATAAGGTTCGGCCATTCCCGTTGCGAGCCAGGCGTCCAGTAGGGCCTGGCCTTCGTCCGCCAGAAAAGGATTTGAAAGGTCATTTGCCAGGTGAAGGAACTGGATATACTCCCAGCTCGTGGGTTGGTAAACAAGGTCGATCGTAGCGTAGACGGCGCCGGCAGGAGGATTGAGTATGATTTCATCAAAGTGGAGGTACGTACCGCCTGGACTCCCGCCATATTGGTTTGCTGGTACTGGAAGGGCGTTGCGCTTTTCGGCCATGTCATAGCTCATTCCGTAGGGTGGAATGCGGTTATCTTTAACCACTGTGTTGTTAAGTACAAAATGAAAAGTCTCGTGTGCGGTGCCACTCCCTGCAAGCTGTCCCAGGGTATAATCCGGTGCTCCAGTGTAGCGGTCATAGCTCAGGGCGAGATCTGAGGGATAACCGAGCGCTAAGAGTTGATTCGCCCATTCTGGTGTCATCCCGTAGTGGGCCTCATAGACTTTGGTGTTGGGATCATAGGGATCGATGAGTGAGTTTACAGTCGTTGGTGTTCCGTTAATAACAGTCCCGATCGGACCATATCTTCCATCTTCCCGTACTGGGATTTGACTTGACCCGTCATACCACTTGATGTTGATCCACATCCTTCGCCCTTCCGGATAACCGGAGATGAGCTTGTGTCCCGTTAGGTTGGTGATGCTCAGAGTGTTGCCGGAGACCATCAGGGCAGCCGCCTCGTTGAGCTGTTTTAGGGCACGGACTTTCCCTTCGTTCAAGGCTGTGATCTGGACACTGGTCAATCCTCCTCCGAGCCGGAGCCGTCCCTGCGTGTCGAGCCACTGAATGGCATCGGGCATCCAGTAATTCCCTCCAGTCATGTCGTGGAGAGGAAGGTCCGTCCTTACGGGAGCGTCTTTCTTGTTGCAGCCTGGTCCGTTGACAGGGCGCAAATGACACGTTTGGCAGCTGAAGTATCGATCTTTATTGTCAGCGTAGTTACCCAAAGTTCCGGCAACGAAAGAGCTGTCATAAGCGACCTGGATGGCCCCCTGTTGCAGTTCCGAGGGAAGAGTGTTGAAGTCTTTAACGAGAGTTTGGGATAGAAGTCCGGATTTAAACTCGCTGAAGGTCCTTTCCACAATCCCATACATATAGGGAAAATTGTTGAAGGCGGCTTTGCCATCAACAGCAGATCCTGGGACTCCACTGGCAACAACAGGATCTGCTGTGGGTTGTGCACCGTTGTTATGGGCCAGGTCGCCCACAGCCGGATTGGAAACGTCATGACAGGTCCCGCAAAAGTCAACCCCGCGATGAAACTGGGATTGAATGAACTGGTGGCGGGCATCGGCGTCGTTGTAAGGTCCCAATTTCTCGTTTCCGCTCCAAAGCGAGTACATGCCGCTTCCGTAGTAACCCACAGCAGGGGTGCCACCATCGTTGGCAACGAAAGGGGGATTTTGGACTCCGAGATGCTCCGAATTATCCGGATTGGTCATCTTATGACAGAAGTCACATTCCACCCCGTCCGAATCACCCTGTGCAAGTGATGATCCATCCGTAGGAGTCGATCGCCCTGACAGCCACCCCCCTGTGCTGTGGCAGCGGATGCATAGATCACCTGCTCCATCGAAGTCTTGCTCGGCCACTGCCAGAGTTGCCCAAAAAATGGGATCCCGACCAGCATTGGCCATCATGCTTCCCCGCCAGTTAAAAGATGGTTCGATAATGGCGTTATACCCTCCGTGACAGTTATCGCACTTGTCTGGTGTCTCTAGCTTACCCACCTCGTTTGGCTGAGTTCCTGGCTGTTGGATATCTGTGGGGACTGTAAGAGCGGCGATCACAAAACCTGCGGCGAGGACAAGCAAGAATAGAAAATTAATGCCCCAATGCTTCCTCATAATGCCTCCTTTTTAAATAAATAGCCTGATTGCGAATTAATATATCCTTCAGCAATCCTGCTTTTTAGATTATCTTGATTCTCTGCTCTCGAGTGTTTGCTGAGCTTTATTAGATTCATGTTCCCTATCGAGGTCTTTAAGCTATTTTCGACTCCCCATATCGTTCGTGTAAATATACTACAAGTTTTATGCCATTCACTTTTATAGTTTGTAGTTGAACACTTGAACGCTTATTTATGCCTGTTTTGCTTGGGATTTACCGCAAAAATAAATCCTTGAGCTAAAGTGCTAAGCGTCCATTACTGTCTCAGTGTTGCATTTATTGTCTCATTAAAATCAACTTTGAGACACTTGATAACAGCATCCGATAATCTGGTTCCCCTTAAAACAATTTATCTGATTCACATTCGACTCACTCTGCTTCTATCGGCTTCATCAATTCAGACTTATACTGCAGCCGTCTTTGAGGACAGAATCCACATAATAAATTGAATTCTTGTAGCCTGCGTTTAGAAAGATATGTGTTTTTTGATAGACTGAGATTTTCTTCCTTTAAATAGCAAAGTTCTGGGCTTAGATCAAATGTCTTACATAAAATGAATAAATTCGTCACAATTCCGTTTGTATCCCCCCAGTAATGTTTTTCACATAAATCACAAAACATTAACGGCTTGATTATATCCTGATTTTCTTGATAGACGGCGTCAACTAAACTGACATCTTTATTCCAGCAAATTGGGCATTCAATTTCCTTCATAATACTCAACCTCCCTTATTTATAGTTTTTATTTTAGTTAGCCTGATTCTTTTTTGGACTACATTCCTTGTGTATTTTTGGTTTCCATTGTTTCTAAGACTTGTGCACATGAAAGATGTTGTTCCTTCTACTCCCGTGGTGAATCATCTTTTTGAAGTAATCATGAAAACTTTAATGCAAAAATTGTGCCAGCCAAATTGATCGCTTCTAGTCTCAAATAAGGCTTAAAAATCAAGGGATTAAAGGTATTTATTGAAAAAGCTATGAATTAAGAATGTGTCTCGATTAACCTTAAAAGGAGACACATCGGGCTTACTTAGATGAATTTTATCAGGTTTCTGGTATTCGCTATTTCTGGAGATTTCATCGTGAATTCAAACTAATTCAAAGTTGGTATGAATCTTGAATAATCTTAAGTGGATATAAAAAGATGTTGTGGTAGATTGTATATCAGGGTTGCTTATAACCTGACTTGAAACACACGGAACAGAATCGGATCTCGATAGCAGCGAAATTCTCAAGCAAGAAATAAACTGTATCTAATGTGTTTTTAAGTGGTCAAATAGATGAAAAACTTGATGCTGAAGTGTAGGAATCTAGAAAAGGAAGGGTGTCATCCAAAGGTAGTCGGATATAAAAAACAGATGGATAAAACTAGAATAGATCACAGAGAGCAGCAGGAGGACAATTGGTCTTTTAGCGATGTTGTACGAGATCTGGATGAGATTTGTCGACAATGTGAATCACATTTTTTCTGGATAGAGGAAAAAGTGTGCCCTATCTGTGACAGTCGCCAATTTAAAGATGTCAAGGGATTCGAGTTTTACAAGGATGATATCAAAATTAGAGAAGATTCATTTGTTGAATGCAGGGAATGTGGAACTTTTTCTCGATTGATAAAGTGGTTATCCTGATCATGAATAAAATTTGGATGTATGAAATTACAGGCTCCGCTTTTTTTAAATTTTCTTCGATCCAAGAAAGCGGTAGAGAGTAGCTCGAGATACGCCTAGTTTTCGAGAAGCTTCCTTTTTATTTCCATGCGTTTCTTTTAGTGCCCAGCGTACGGCCTCAGGACTGAGTTTTCGACTCCGTTTTCTCTTTGTTACAACTTTCTCATTTGGATAGGAGCTTACGATCGAGGGGGGCAAGTGATCCTTTAAAATCAGATCACTTCCACACTTCACTAATGCGTACTGAATAGCATTCTGGAGCTCACGAACGTTACCAGGCCAGTGGTAATTCATCATTATCGACAAGGCTTCAGGCGAAACCTTCACTTCTTTCTTTTTTTTCTTATATAAAGAGTTCTTTAAGATGTGATCGACTAAGAGCGGAATATCATTGCGTCGTTCTCGCAGAGGAGGGATTGTTATGGGAACGACGCACATCCTGTAAAATAAATCACTCCTGAATCTTCCCTCTTTAATCTCAAGCATGAGATCTTTATTTGTTGCACTTATCACCCGCACATTAACCCGTCTGGTATTTTCGTCGCCAACACGTTCGAATGTCCCTTCTTGAAGGACACGCAAGAGCTTGACCTGGAGAGCTGGGCTTAAATCTCCGATCTCATCCAAGAAAATAGTGCCGTTATTGGCAAGCTCAAAACGTCCTTTTTTATCCCGAATGGCACCAGTAAAAGCTCCTCGCACATGCCCGAAAAGCTCGCTTTCGAGGAGCCCTTCCGGCAAGGCGCTGCAGTTTACAGCAATGAAAGGTTGTTGTGCCCGATATCCCTCATTATGGATGGCCATAGCCACTAGCTCCTTTCCCGTGCCGCTCTCACCTTGAATCATGACGGGGACATCGATTTCTGCAAGTTCCTTGATAGTATCAAATATTTCAAGCATTTTTGGATCAAGTGCCACAATACCCGCAAAACCTGCATGCATGTCCATTTGCCTGCGTAGATTTTTTAGCATTCTTTCAGCACGCAGACGTTTCTCTTGCTGGGTATTTCGCTGAAGTCTTGCATAAAGAACTGGCGCAATTTTTTCTGCGATCTTCGTTAGCAAGTTTCTATCGTTGTCGTCATAGTCGACAGCCTTATTTGCAATCTCAAAAATTCCAATTGCTCTCTTTTTAAAGACAATCGGAGCAACGAGAACTCGACTTATGGGAATATGCCCGCTTGGAACGCTCATGGGATTGTTCGAATAGAGCATTTTTTTCTCTATGAGGGCTTTTCCCCAGATACCTCCCCATTTCTCACGAGGGAACACAATGGTTTTATCAGGAACTTTGCATTCGTCCCAAATATCTTTAGTCATGGATGATAATACCAGATCCCCATTTTGGTTGATATATCCAAAAAGCCCGTAACGGCTCTCTAGCGCTTTTAATATGACATCCAAGACTTTGTTGTACATTCCCTCATCAGATTCCGTTAAAAAGATATTGGCGATTTCGTTCCTTATTGCGAGTTCCTGATCTTGTTGTTTATGCTGGGTAATGTTCCGTTCTTGAAGAGTTATTTTTTTAACATTTCCTTGAGCATCAAGGATGGGAAAGAAAATGTTGTCAAACCAGATTCCATTGTGTTCGTCCTCGAAGCGAACAGGTTTTTTTGAAAAAATCACCCTATTGAAATATTGTCTTCTTTTTTCAACGAGATCTATTGGAAAAAGATCCCAGCCATTTGTGCCTTTTATCGCCTCCACGCTTTTGTTAAATCTTCGAGCCAAGGCTTCATTTGCATCGAGTATGATTCCCTCAATATCCAATAGTGCTGTCACATCATTGGAAGCATTCAGTATGGCCCTTGCTGTTAACTCACTTTCTTTTAGTGCTTGTTCGGCCTTTTTCTGCTCGGTGATATCTTGAACAGCCCCTATTCCGCCAACAGCATGACCCATCTCGTCAAATTTTATTTCAGCTTTCTCTCTAACCCACTTGATCTTGCCGCTGACAAGAATTCGATGTTCGATATTATATGGCTCTTTTTTGAGAGCTGCCTTCCATTTTTTATCAACATATTCTCGGTCATCAGGATGAACACACTCTAGGAAACGTTCGTATGTGAGCTCAGTGCCTTTAGGCAGTCCAAATATACGATAAACCTCATCGGTCCAGATAAGCCTATCGGCTTCAACATCTAGCTCCCAGGTACCCACATGAGCTATCTCCTGGGCTTTTTCGAGATGATAACGTTCCCGAATCAGGGTTTCCTGCAATTGTTTATAATCAAAGCTCTTAATAAGTTTCCATTGGACTTCCTGTTTGATAAGTGCGTAATGATGGTTATTCACCACATCAATGATCTCTGAAGCTTTACATTTATCCAGGCTGAACGTACAAACGGCTAACATCCTGTGACTGCCTATGATATTATTGATACGGGCTTCATAATCCGAGAAATCATTCCAGTCTTTTTTTTCAAGCCAGGAAGTATTTCCACTAAGCCTTAGGCCATCGAATCCTTTTTTGAGAGCCTGTTTTTCTTTTTCGATCCATCTTCTTAAGACCTGTTCGGAATCGAAGCTTCCTGTCCGAGGATACCACTGATGAAAGTCAAATATTTCTAACTGGCCCTTTTCGATAAACTCATCCAAGTTTTTTAGTTTCCTGTTTAAGGCTTTTTTTGCTTCTTCAGCATTCAGGGGTTCTGAAGTCACCCATAGACAAGATTCATTGCTCTTTAATCCTGCTGTGAAGTAGGGAACTAAAATTTCGATCAGATCTTCTTTCATTTGGTAAAACTGACAGAAATGTTTACCCCAGGAAATATCCCCGATGATATCGATCCCTGAATTTCTGAGTTTATTTTCCATTTCTATCTCTATTATTAGTCAGGGGCAAATCCTAAAAATATTGAAGCGGACTAAATCCAATTCCTAGATAAACTTTTGATAAGTCCTTTTGTTATGTAATTTAACCCACGTCAAACCCTATCTACATATAACATAGAAGTGAGATGTGGTCAATAATTCCACACAGCATTTCGGGACAGAAATGCTGGTAAACCTCAAGGATCTTGGGGATCTTCTCTGCCCAGCATTTGACTCAAAGACATGCTGTTTCCTGAGAAGGGTAGCATGGCGCATAATAATTAATAGAGCGCCTTTCCTCTATACCCTGAAGATCGCATACGTCATAAGCCATCAAAAGAGGTAAAAAAGAGCCAAATTAGGAGTTTTTACTCCGCCACCACCAAGGAGGAAACAAAACTGATCCCCTTTTGGGATTGGTAGAATTTCCTCCTTTTTTTATATAGAGAGAATCAACGATTAAAATGGAGACACTAATTGAGGCTTCAGGGGTAGCGACCCTAACCAATCGGTCATTGGAGCTTTCGTTTGGACCTCTCCGTGGCCCTCCTAGTGTTGAATTTCGCTGAGAGGAGGCGAAAATTATGGATTGGGATGAATTTAAGAAAGAGATCTTTAAACTAAATGATCGCCAGCATATATGGAATGAAGGTAGTCCAAGCGATAAAGACAAATTCGCAAAAGATTATGGAGACACTTGTACAGAGTATATCATTAGCGCTGAGAATAAATTTGAGGAAGAGCGACGACGACAACAAATATCAATAATTGGAAGACACGCTTGGCAGGTGGCTATGGCTTCTAAAGAAAATCTAGAGAAGAGTTTTATGGAGGCTCAGGCTATTGACGTAAAGATCATTACATCTGAGATGGAGCGCAGGAAAGTTGAACAAGAGGAACAAGCTCGTTTGCGTGGAGAGGTGGTGCCAAGAAAAGCAAAACTCCAAAAAACAAAAATAGAGAAATTGGAAAATCGTCTTGAAGCAGGCGATTTGTTAACAGAGAAAGGGCTGGCATTCAGCTTGCTCCATAGTGCGTTAGATCTTAAAGCTGAGAAGTTAAAAATGAGTTGTAAGGCATGGTGGATAGGCGATTGTATTGTGCGAGCTATAGTGGATGAGTATTCCAAACCCTTCAAGGTTTTTTTTAGCACCCGGGTTCTAAGCGACAGCTCTGCCACCAGCATTTTTAGCTCATCATTCTCATCGCGTAGCTCTTTGACCTCATTCGAAGAGGCTTCCCTTATCGTATCTCCGCTGAGCTGCCGTTTTCCCGACTCCAAGAAAGATTTGCTCCATTTGTAATACATGGTGGGATGGATGCCTTCCTTCCGACAAAGATCTGTGATGCTCTCTTCACCACGAAGGCCTTGTAGAACGATACGGATCTCTTCCTCAGCAGTGAATTTACGCCTGGTCTTGCGTTTGATCTCCCTAACGATAGATTCAGGCGACGTCTTGGACTTTTTCTCTGTTGTCATGCATTCCTCCTAGCTTAAGATTATTACAAATAATCTGTAGCTTAAGAAATGCTCTCATCTGTCCGAATTTCCCTGAAACGAAACAGGTTGTGGTTCTAGAAGGGGCACATAACCTATTCATTAGAATCCGAGCTAAAAATGGGTTTAGATTGCCGCTCACTAACCTTAAAATCAGCGAGTTAGAAACGCAAGGCAGTTTTCAATCCAAAGGGTTCATAATCCGGAGGTTCAAGACCGAAAAAAGAATAGCTAGCCATGTTGTTAGCTAAATCTGCTATTAGGAAAGACGTCTTTCGCCATGATGTTCGAGGCCCGTTTTCCCTGGCTAGAAGACCCCGACACAAAAACCCACGCTTGTCCCGATGCTGCCAATCCCATTGTCTTCGAAATCACCCGGATCCGCGGATGAAGGTGGATTTCCTAAATATCATTTATCGAACTTGCCGCTGTATCCACTTTTTTCAAGGAAACCTTCATAATCGGTAATAGAAAGAATCTCATTTATGGCAGTTTGTTTATCCTCAGAGTTTGTGTAGAAGTGTTCAACGATGGCTGCGCCCATGTAATAACCCATATCCCGGGGCTGTCCCTCAGTTGAAGCTTTGGCCCACATCCAATCCCCCGGCTCTCTGTTGGATTTTTCCTTCAAGAACTTTTCCCATAGGGACTTCTCATTATTCATGAAATAATCATAGGCCTTTTTATCGACTGGATGGCCCAATGCCAGTCTGGTGAGAAAAGTGGCCACGCCTTCTCTAATACTCAGAGAAAGTAGGCTCATTTCCGGCCCATATATTTGTTGGTACCTCTCGATTCCGATGGCAATGGCCTGCTGAACATGAACCATCTCGTGCACGATCAGTGGACAGACCCGGCTGTAATCATCCGATGTCCTGGACATAGCCACCTTAATTCCAAATTCCGAAGGTTCACCCATAAATCCTCCCCTGTCGACGACCATGTAGTAAACAGGGAGGAAGATGGGCTCTGGGATAACTTCTTTCAATTTAGTAAGAGCCTGCCTGATCGCCTCTTCCTGGAGAACAAGATTTTTCGGCAATTCCCTGAGCTTTTTCACCGCTTCTAAATCATCCATAATGAATGCCGCCATTTTTTCTGCGGTCATTTCTCTGGAATCAATTTGATCCTGGAAAGCATTGCTGGCCTTTGAAAGATAATATTTTTGCAACGTTTCCACCGGATTATGTCCGTCTTCTATTAAGTCAAGGGCGACAAGGAAATTTTGGAGATCGTAGTAGTGGAACCTGACCTGAGCAGGATCACTCGTCACCTCCACCTTCAATTGGGCTAGGAGCGGAGCCATCGCCAAAAGGGAGACGAATAGGAGCGATAATCGTGCTGTTTTAAAATAACCCATGATACTCACCTCCATACTTTTATTTGATTCGGATATTTTCTTCTTCATGAAGAATGGCTTTTTCCATCCGACGAATGCCTGTCCATTCATACTCCGTACTGCAAGATAAATCAAGTTTCTTTCACTGGTCTGATATCTTTTGTAGAGGAACCTGATCTGTTGAATATCATTGAAGGAATTTTAGAAGCAGAACGCTGGACTCACGTTGTGTATTTCGGGATGAGGTTTTCGAGCCCCATTTTGATGAGCAATTGTTTGTATCGGGGATCGGACCGGATCGGATCGAAGAACGGCACCACTGTGAAATAGATCATGTTAATGTCCCGCTCTTATGTAATATGAACATTGATAGGATATTGTATCGTTCCGCAATCGGGAACCATAGTCCTTTTGTATTGGAGTGTCTATAATGAAAATCGAAGAGCAAATTGCCAAATTTGACCAAAGCATCTAAGATTTTGTGCAGTGTGTGGCTTCTCTGAATGAAGAGTTATTCCTTGTAGGTATGTCAGATCCTCTTGGGCACTTTGTGTTATTTATTAAGGTACGAAAGGGAGGTCTGACAGATGGAAAAAGATCTCATATGAAATGAGATCTTTTATGAATACCATATATCCGGCGTAATCCTTATATGAAAATGTTGTGTTGCCGAATTATATGGTTTGGAAAACATATAACAGCAGACCGCAGCTAAGAATGGCTATAAACAGATACACTGTCAGGCGTTTAATGCTTAATTTTGAGCTGCCATGCTCCATTTTGCCCTGTTTATGCTCCTTGACATGCTGGCGGTGCAGCGAGACAGCCAGGATGGCCACGCCCATAAAGACAATGTTCATCCAGAAGGTATAATCCAGTTTAAACTGGGCCACCTCAGTAATTTGCTGCCCGCTTTGCGGTGTGATACCCAGCATCGCAAAAGAAATATGCAGGATGACCGCTGTGATAATGATGCTTACATACATAATGGCTGCAATATACAGCGCCACCTTAAGACCATAGTATTTGGCGTTAATAGCCACAAGCGGAGGTACCATCAGATCAGAATAGATAAAGCCCATAATTCCGGCAAAAATGATCCCGTTGCTGTTTAATACGGTAGCTAAGGGAATATTACCCATGGAGCCAATAAAGGTCAGTGCAGCCACCAGGGGAGCCACCATAGCATTTTCCAGTATGACCAACCAGCCCGGCAGTCTTTCGGCTATATCAATAAGGAAAATCTTAGCCCAGATATCGTTTGGAAAAAATACCGAGACAAAACCGGCCAGCGTAAAGCCGATCAGTATTTCTTCCCAGACCATTTTCCAGTCCATGGCGAACTTGTGGCCCACCAGGTGCCAGCCCTTGCGGCTGCGTATACGCTTTTTCCAGTCAAAATCGTCTGTCTCTTCAGCGGATTCCTGCTCTACTTTATCCCGGGCTGCTTTTAACCATTGTTTGGGGTAGGTCAGTTTAATCAGGATGCTGCTGATAATGATCAGCAACAATCCGCCGACAATTTCAGCGGCCAGAAACTGCCAGCTCAGAAAAATTAAAATGAGAATACCCAGTTCGATTACCAGGTTGGTGGATGCAAACATAAAAGCAACGGCAGCGATAAAATGAGCGCCTTTCAATACCAACGAACGGGTCGCGGCCAGAGCGGCAAAAGAACAGGATGAGGAAGCCGCACCAAAAAAAGTGGCAATTGAAACACTGCGTACATCAGGCTGTCCCATAAAACGGGTTAGACGGGCTTTGGGTACAAAGGCCTGTATCATTCCACTGACAAAATAACCCAAAACAAATGCCCAGCCGGCTTTCCAGAAAAAACCGGCTGCTGTTTTGGCTGCTTCAGCGTAAAGTTCCCAAAAATTCAATTTTTACCTCCATCTTAATGATAATCATATATGGCTTAAGATTTTTGGGGAGTGTAAGATTTTCTGTGTAAACCTCTTTTTTGCATTTAAGCATACTTTGTCAAACGTTCTGCAAAAAAGACCATCAATTGTGAGTATATCATAGCCCAGTCCCTGTGTCGCCAGGTGATATGGAGTGCCGAGTAGGAGTGT
>JABAOC010015990.1_pt5 | contig 14057 bp, 13 predicted proteins | sample 7062161 | NCBI WGS metagenome assembly JABAOC01 (sample SAMN14538625, study PRJNA623070) | marine sediment metagenome | biome: marine biome [ENVO:00000428]; feature: marine pelagic biome [ENVO:01000023]; material: deep marine sediment [ENVO:00002113] | place: India: Gulf of Khambhat ... | reverse complement strand
CGGGCATCGGTTGCACAGGAAAAATTAACCACTACTTAAGTTTCAAATCTGATAGAATAACCGACAGAAACATAATTGCCTATGCGGTAGAGTTAGCGGCTAAAAAACCAAATAAAAAGGTGGTTCTCTTTCTGAATGATACTGATTTCATAGCATCTAATATAGATGATTTTATAAGAGCTGGAAAGAAAGGAGCAAAAATCGTTGTAATATACATCAACAATTACATCTATCGGATATTTGTGGAGCATGAAGCCTTGTCACAAACTCCATTTTTGAAAAGCTCTTCTAAAGATAAAATCGCGTCTCCATTCAATATTCCACACTTAGCGAAATCTATTGGCGCTGAATATGTTGCACGGTGGACACAATTACACGTTCGGAGACTCATGTTTTCTATTGAAGATGCACTTTCGAGTGAGGGCTTTTCAGTGATTGAAGTTGTGGCACCTTGCCTAATATATTATATGAGCACAGGAAAGGTAGGTGAAACGATTGATAGGATGGGGATTTATGATGAGACTTCGATTATAAAGCATCACGAACCAACAGAGAATCTTGATCTTAGAAATCAGAAAGAGATCATAGTTGGAAGATTTGTCTGGAGGGATTTGAATTGAATAGAACAAATGTAACGACAGTAAGTCCCAAAAAAAAACACCAGATTGATTTTTACTTTTCTCCAGAACTAATGCCCTCTGTTTGGTGTCCGGGATGTGGGATCGGCACTATCGTTTATACATTTGTGCAGGCCGTTGAAGAGATGAATTTAGATCCAAATAAAATATGCATTGTATCTGGTATAGGTTGCACAGGAAAGATTGCAGATTACTTGAATGTCGGTTCGCATGTTACAACTAAGGACAATGTAATTGCTCATGCAGCCAACCTAGCAGCTAAAAAAAAGAATCAAAAAGTTATCGTCTTCACAAATAATGCCGATTTTCTTGTATCTAGTGCAAAAGATTTTCTTGGCATCGGAAGGAAAAGGTTAAATCTTCTTATAATACATATTAATAATATTATTTATTGTATCACGGAGAATGGAGTCATTCCAACGACGCCGTTTATGAGAATTTCTGCAGATAATAATTTTGAATTACCATTCAATATACCCCATTTAGTAAAATCGAGCGGGGCGGTATATGTTGCCCGATGGACGCCACTTCGTGCAGGATGGTTGAAGTATTCTATAATCGACGCTTTTTCAAAGAGAAGTCTATCAGCAATCGAAGTGGTATCACCTTGCGTAATGTATTATACATTTTCCAGTAAAATTGGGGATGCAACCGATCAATTGAGATTCTTTAGTAATAATTCAATATTGAAACAATACGAACCTACTGAACATCTCGATCTCAGAGCTCAGAATGAGATCATAATAGGAAAATTTGTAGATAAAATGGAGGAATAAATAATCTTATGACAGTCGATATTCAGATAATTAAGGAAAGATGCAAAGGATGTAAAATCTGTATAGAGGTCTGTCAGGTAGATGTGTTAGATATCGACAAAGAGCCCAATTCCTTTGGATATAATCCCCCATATGTTAAAACGCGAGAAGATTGCACTGTTTGCGGACTCTGTGAAATGCTTTGTCCAGACTTCGCTATTCGAGTCTCTTTTGCAAAGGAGGAATATTAACAATGAGATACATGATAACCCGTAAAAAAGCTCTTAACCTAGAGGATTTTTTAATTGAGATTAAAGCACCCTTAGTAGCTAAAAAATTTAAAGCTGGTCAATTTTTAATTTTAAGAATTCATGAGAAAGGTGAGAGGGTACCTCTGACCATTACTGATTGTGATTCAAAGAAAGGATTAGTAAGTTTGATCATTAAAGCAGTCGGAAAAACCACATCTGAATTGAGAAAACTGGAGAACGGAGACTCGGTATCTGATATCGTCGGTCCTTTGGGCAATCCTTCTGAAATCAAGAAATTCGGAACTGTAGTTTGTGTTGGCGGTGGAACTGGAATAGCTTGTCTTTACCCCGTCATCAAAGCCTTAAAAGCGACTGGCAATAATGTAATTACTATCATTGGTGCAAAAACCAAGAACAAATTGATTTGGGAGGATGAAATAAAAAAGATTAGCGATGAGTTAATTGTAACTACTGATGATGGATCATATGGGCAAAAGGGTGTCGTAACCAAACCATTGGAAGAGATATTAAAGAGTAAAAATGTCAATAGAGTAATAGCAATAGGTCCAATGATTATGATGAAATTTGTTGCCAAAGCAACTGAGTCATATGATATAAAGACAATCGTCAGCTTAAACACAATAATGATAGATGGAACAGGTATGTGCGGTGGGTGTCGCGTTTTTATCAATGGTAAAATGAAATTTACATGTATAGATGGACCAGAATTTGATGGGCATAAGGTAAATTTTAATGAGTTAATGAACCGACTGGACATGTTTAAAGAAAAAGAGAAACAAGCCTTGGAGCATTACAAAAGAGGTACAAAATAATGATAGATATAGGTGGAACTCGTGTCCCAATGCGGGAGCAGATAGTTACAGAGCGGATTAAGAATTTTCGTTCCGTACCGCTTGGTTATGAGGAGGAGGAGGTGGTAACAGAAGCACAAAGATGTATAATGTGCAAACACGCCCCTTGTGAGATTAACTGTCCTGTCCGTCTGAAGATTAAAGCGATGATAAGAAAGATTGCCGATCGAAATTTTAAGGAGGCGTTTTTAATTGCCAAGGAAGACAATCCAATCCCTGCGATCACTGGGCGAGTTTGTCCACAGGAGGATCAATGCGAAGGTGTTTGTCCATTGGTTTCGACAGGAAACGGTGTTAACATTGGTAAGTTGGAATCATTCATAGCAGATTGGGCCATGAAAAATGGGATAACCGAAAAATTTCATATAGAGGAAAGAGTAGAAAAGGTTGCAGTAATAGGTTCAGGACCCGCAGGCATTAGCTGTGCCGTGGACCTTCGTAAATTCGGTTATCAGGTTACTATGTTCGAGGCCCTTCATAAAGCTGGTGGAGTGCTTCAATATGGTATCCCAGCTTTTCGTCTACCTAAGGATATTGTTGACTATGAATTATCTTATCTTAGGAAAATAGGAGTAGATATCCAGCTCAATACTATAATAGGACAAAATATAAAGTTTAATGAATTGCACAAGAACTTCGATGCAATTTTCATTGGTACAGGTGCAGGCGCCCCATTATTTATAGGAATAGAAGGGGAGGAACTCAATGGAGTTTATTCAGCTAATGAGTTTCTCATTCGAGTAAATCTGATGAAGGCCTACGATTTCCCAGAACACGATACTCCGATAGTATGTGGAAATGAAGTGGGCGTTATCGGAGCGGGAAATGTGGCTATGGATGCAGCCAGATGTGCCCTTAGACTCAATGCGAAGAAGGTGTATATCCTTTATAGGAGAACGAAAAGGGAATCACCAGCTAGGTATGAAGAAATACAACATGCACTTGAGGAGGGAATAATCCTTAAAGAATTGGTCAGTCCCACAAAAGTAATCGGTAATAAAAAGGGTTGGGTAAATGGAATAGAACTAGAAAAAATAATGCTTGGTGAACCTGATAAAAGCGGTCGCCCTAGACCCATAAAAATCGAGAATAGCGAGTTTACCATGAAATTAGATACAGTCATTGAAGCCTTAGGATCCAGACCCAATAGACTCTTCCTTGATAGAGCACCCGAGTTGGAAAGAAACAATCGAGGTGTGTTGGTTGTCGATGAGAATCTGAATACGAACATTAAGGGAGTGACTGCAGGTGGAGATGCTATAAGTGGTGGTGCAACTGTAATCCTTGCATTAGGAGAAGGTAGAACTGCTGCTAAATCTATTCGTGATTACCTATCAAAGAGGGCTGGTAAATGAAGTATTCACAAACTCCATTTGGAGCTGATAAGATAAAGATTCCTCAGGGAGAGGTCCATGTTTTAAACGATAGATGTAAAGGATGTGGATATTGTATTAAGTACTGTCCAAGAGATGTTTTAGAGCTTTCAAATAAAATTAATTCCAAAGGATATTATATTCCCCAAGTGAAGAATGAAGATGCTTGTCTTAACTGTGGTCTCTGTGAAATCATTTGTCCTGAATTTGCGATTTGGTCTACGTTAAAGGGGTATAGTAAGGCAAAATCAACAAAGGTGATGGTCAATGAATCCATCTAATCCGAATCCAGCAATAGGTGTATTCATATGCCATTGCGGTAAAAACATTGCTACTACTGTCGATGTTGAAGAGGTAACGCGAGCCGTAGCTGAACTCGATGGAGTGGTATCGGCTGAGAATTATAAATACATGTGTTCTGAACCAGGTCAGAATAAGATCCGTGATGCTATTCGACAAAAAAATCTAAGTGGAGTTGTAATTGCTGCGTGCTCCCCTAGGTTACATGAAATGACATTTCGAAAAACTGTGGCTTCTGTTAATATGAATCCATATCTATGCGAGATGGCAAATATTCGCGAACAGTGTAGCTGGGTACATAAAGATAGAAATGAAGCTACTAAAAAGGCTATTCATATTATCAAATCCTTGGTAGAAAAAGCCAAACTTGCTGATGCGCTTACCCCCGTTAGCGTACCAGTAACAAGAAAATGCATGGTTATTGGGGGTGGGATAAGTGGTATGCAAGCTGCGCTCGATATAGCTGATGCTGGTGTGAAGGTTATATTAATTGAAAAGAATCCCTCTATCGGAGGGCATATGGCACAATTATCTGAAACTTTTCCTACACTAGATTGCTCACAATGTATTCTCACACCTAAAATGATGGAAGTTGGAAACCATCCAAACATCGAATTATTGACTTATGCTGAGGTAGTTGAAGTTGAAGGAAGTATTGGGAATTTCAATGTGAAAGTGAAAAAGAAACCGCGATATGTAGATTTAGATAAATGTACTGCTTGTAACGACTGTACTGAGGTTTGTCCTGTGGCAGTTCCAAATGAGTTTGATGAAGGTCTAGGTATTAGAAAGGCAATATATGTTCCATTTCCACAAGCAATGCCTCAAGCTTATGTTTTGGATGATAAGACTTGTCTTGGATTACATCCTCTTGCATGTAGTAAGTGCAAGGATGTTTGCGAACCTGGTGCAATCGACTACGATCAACGTCCTGAATATGTAGATTTTACGGTTGGTACAATAATTGTAGCTACCGGGTACAATCTTATGCCTATTCAGGAGATAGGGGAGTACGGATATGGAAAATATGAAGATGTGCTCAATGGTTTGCAATTTGAGAGATTATTATCTGCTTCTGGTCCAACATTAGGTAGTATTAAAAGACCTTCAGATGGTAATATCCCAAAAGAAGTTGTATTTATTCAATGTGTTGGTTCACGCGATCCAGAACATTGTATGCCATATTGCTCCAAAATATGCTGTATGTATACTGCCAAACATGCAAAATTATACAAACACATGGTTCCTGATGGCCAGGCATATGTATTCTATATTGACATCCGCTCTGATGGTAAGGGTTATGAGGAATTTGTGCAACAAACCATCGAAGAGGATGAAGTTATATATCTAAGAGGTAAAGTTTCAAGAGTCTTCCATGATGAGAAAAAAGATAAAATGATTGTTTGGGGTGTGGACACCCTGACAGGTAAGAAGATTGAAATATCAGCAGATATGGTAATTCTTGCAATGGCAGTTGTACCAAGTGAAGGTATCAAAGAGCTCACTAAAAAATTAAAGATTTCAACAGATGCATTTGGATTTATCAATGAAGCCCATCCAAAGCTGAGGCCAATCGATACTACCACCCGAGGAATATTCCTTGCTGGTTGTAGCCAATCCCCCAAAGATATTCCAGATACAGTTGCTCATGCATCGGGGGCAGCTGCCAAGGCGGCAATCCCGCTCTTACAAGGTAAGATTGAACTTGATGCTCAAATCTCTTCTGTGAATGGGGATAGGTGTAGTGGATGTGGATTGTGTGTACTTATGTGTGAATTTGGTGCGATTGAGATAATAGAGGATATAAAAAATTCTAATAAGAAAATAGCTAACATTAATGATGCACTATGCGAAGGTTGTGGTTCTTGTGTAGGAGCATGCCCAGCAGGTGCGATGGAACAGAAAGGTTTCAAAAGCGATCAATTGAATGCAATGATAAATGTATATTTATCCCAGGAGGATGAATCATGTCTAAAGACAAAAAAATGATTCCAATATATATTACCGGAAAAAAATATCTAGTCCCATATGGCCTAACCATTATGAAAGCAATGGAATATGCAGGTTATCGGTATATAAGAGGCTGTGGCTGTCGAGGTGGTTTCTGTGGCGGATGCGGGACTGTTTATAGATATAAGGGCGACTACAAGCTTCAATCAGGTCTTGCATGTCAGACCATAGCAGAGGAGAACATGTATTTGGTCCAGATTCCGTTTTTTCCTGCAAATAAAGCTAATTATAATTTAGATGAACTTAAGCCAGTAGGTAGCACACTCCTTAAATTATACCCTGAGCTAGCTAGATGTATTAGTTGCAATACTTGTACTAAAGTTTGCCCACAAGATATAGAGGTAATGGACTATATGCAGGCCGCACTTAAAGGTGACATCACAAGCGCCGCGGATGTATCATTCGATTGCATAATGTGCGGGTTATGTGCAGCTCGATGTCCCGCTGAGATTGTGCAGTATAACATTGCGATACTTTGTCGTCGTTTGTATGGCAAATATATGACACCAAAAGCAGAGCATGTTAAGATAAAAGCAGCTGAAATTTCTGAGGAAAAATTCGATAAAGAACTAAAAAAACTTATGAAATCCGATATTAAGACACTTAAAAAATTGTATAATGAACGTAAAATAGAACCTGAGGAGAGTAAGAGGTAACGAACATGTACACCAAAGATATGATAGATTCAATAAATCGCCTGAAGGAAACTCGTAGTAAAAGGATGAAGCAAGAGTTACCTTTTTTAACTTCTGAAGAGAAATATGATTTATTAAATAGATTCCATCCTGATTATAGAAAAGGGACTTTAAGAGAGCTAAAAATCGGTCCTAATAAAGGAGAGAGAGTGATACAAGAAATCGCCAACTTATTTGAAGCCTATAGCAAAATCGATCCAAATAATTTCGATATTTCAAAAATAGATTATGACGCTGATGTTCTTGTAATCGGAGGGGGCGGTGCTGGTGCTTCAGCGGCTTTGATTGCTCAAGAGAATGGTGCGAATGTTTTGTTAGCTACCAAACTTCGATTTGGTGATTCGAATACAATGATGGCCCAAGGTGGAATTCAGGCTGCAGATAAACCGAACGACTCTCCATCCATACATTACTTAGACGTGGTTGGTGGTGGTGGATTCGATAATACGCCAGAATTAGTAAATGCTTTGGTTCGAGATGCACCTGAGGCTATTGCATGGCTCGAGGACCTTGGCGTTATGTTTGATAAAAAGAGTGATGGAACTATGATCACGATCCATGGTGGCGGCACTTCTAGAAAGAGAATGCATTCTGCTAGAGATTACACAGGTGGCGAGATAATGAAAACTTTACGGGATGAGGTCAAAAATCGGGGCATAGATGTTATTGAGTTTTCACCTGCAATCGAACTTTTAACTGATGATGGGAAATGTACAGGTGCAATATTATATAATCTTGAGACTAATGAATATATTATAGTTCAAGCAAAAACAACTATTCTTGCTACGGGTGGTGCAGGCAGATTACATGTCCAAGATTTTCCAACATCCAACCATTACGGCGCAACAGCTGATGGATTAGTTATAGCATATCGCGCAGGCAATCCTGTCATCTTCATGGATAACATTCAATACCATCCAACAGGAGCAGCCTTTCCCGAACAAATCGTCGGTCTTCTCGTCACTGAGAAATGTAGGGGACTGGGTGCACAATTGGTAAATAACGATGGAGATAGATTCATTTATGAACTCGAAACAAGAGATATTGAATCTGCAGCCATAATTAAAGAATGTATCGAGAGAAAAAAAGGAATTAAAACACCAACTGGCATATTAGGTGTTTGGCTCGATACGCCCATGATCGAGATCATTCATGGGAAAGGTACAATCCAAAAGAAACTACCAGCCATGTACAGACAATATCAACGTTTCAATATAGATATGAGTAAAGAACCACTCCTTGTTTATCCGACCCAACACTTTCAGAATGGTGGGATAATTGTCAATGAAAAGGCTGAGACAAAGGTTGCAAACTTGTATGGGGCTGGAGAAGTCGAAGGCGGTGTTCACGGACGTAACAGATTAATGGGTAACTCGTTATTGGAATGCATCGTATTTGGGAGACGCGCAGGTAAGAACGCTGCTCAGAAAGCAAAAGAAATCGAGTTTAGAAAACTTACACTTCAGCATATCCAGAAATATCATATAGAATTAAAAATGGCAAATATAGCAGAGGATATAACGTCACCTATGCTCTTACCAGATTATCGGCGAAATGAGACAATCGCAAGAATGATTGATATTTGATGTACATTATGTATGGGTTATATGCTTATTTTAATAAAATTCTAGTATTACTAAATACGATCAGATGCTTAATCATAAATCTCCGCGATTTCAGAATATTTAATATATTTTTATCTTCCGTGAATTTGTACAACTTTCAAAGCCAGCAGATATAGCTATTGCTACAAAACATATATGAATCTCAGGTTTTAAGAATAACNNAAAAAAAGAATAGCAAATTTAACATATAGTGATAATATACGGGGTCTAAATAGTTACACAATGAAACAGAATCATATAAGATATAGGAGTATAAGAATAACATGGAATACAATTTTGAGGACAGTGATCCTGCAAAACGGAAATTTTGGCAGGGAAATATAGCAACAGCTGAAGGTGCTATTGATGCTGGTTGCCGTTTCTTTGCAGGTTATCCAATTACTCCTTCATCTGAGATTTTACATCATCTTTCTAATAGATTGCCTCAAATTGGCGGTGTATGTGTTCAAATGGAAGATGAAATCGCATCTCTGGGTGCTGTTATTGGAGCTAGTTGGGCCGGAGTAAAAGCAATGACTGCAACATCTGGTCCTGGTTTTTCATTGATGCAGGAAAACATTGGTTATGCTGTTATGACAGAGACACCTTGTGTGATTGTTGATGTGATGCGTGTCGGACCGAGCACAGGACAGGCAACTCTAGCTAGTCAGGGAGATGTATATCAAGCACGGTATGGATCGCATTGTGCAGATTATGAAATTATCACAGTGGTTCCAAGTTCTGTAAAAGAAAGCTATGAGCTAATTATACAAGCTTTTAATCTTGCTGAGCAATATCGTACACCAGTTATTTTTCTTTCTGATGGACATTTATCACGCATGAGTGAAACATTTGAAATACAAGAGAAACAGCTTATTATAAATAGAAAAAAACCAACACATAAAGGCGAATCTATTTTTGGGTCTATTTATGACAGCGAGCTTGTTCCACCTATGCCTTCTTTAGGCGAAGGATATAATGTTTTGGTCACAGGTAGCACGCATGATATTAGGGGATTTAGAGACACTTTAAATGGAGAAATCCATAGAAAACTAATGCATCGTCTTGTCAAAAAAATAATTCATAATAGAGAGAAAATCATTAAAATCGAGGAAAATAAACCTGAAGACACAATAATTGGAATTATTAGTTATGGATCTGTTTCAAGAGCTGTCTGGGAGATGCAAGAATTAGCTGAAAAGGAGAATATAAAGCTGGCTCACTTAAGGCTAATTACTCTCTGGCCTTTCCCAGATGAAAAAGTAAAATCATTTTTAAGCGGACTAAAACATGTGATCGTCCCTGAGCAAAATTCTGGTTTAATTGTTAGAGAAATTGAGAGATGTACGAATGGAAATACAGATGTTCATTCATTATCAAAAATTGGTGGAGGAGAACCCATTACCCCTAGTGAATTATTGGATTTAGTAGTGAGTTTATCATGATCGAGGAAATATATGACAAATTTTTGCGGGTGACTCCAAAATTCTGCATGGGTTGTGGAAATGAAAAAGTAGTTGATTCTTTGATCCTTGCTATTGATAATTTATATGGTTCAATGGAAGGTTTTGTATTTCTAAGTGGTATTGGTTGTGCAGCATGGATACCAAGTCCTCATTTTAAAGCAGATACTATACATACAACACATGGGCGTCCAATAACTTTTGCAACTGGGATTAAACTAGCAAATCCTAATTTAAAAGTAGTGGTCATAAGTGGAGATGGAGACCTTGCTGGAATAGGTGGTAATCACCTTATTCATGCAGCTAGGAGAAACCTTGAGATTACGGTGATTTGCGTAAATAACCTAGTCTATGGTATGACTGGTGGTCAATTTAGTCCTACAACACCTCGTGGGGCTATTACAAAAACAACATTAAAGGGTAACCTAGAGTATCCTTTTGATCTAGCAAGATTGGTAGCAAATGCAGGAGCCTCATATGCTGCTAGATGGACTACCGTTCATAAAACAGAACTCCAAAGTTCTATTGAAAAGGCATTGAAAAAAGGGCAAAAAGGATTTGCTTTTATTGAAGTAATCTCACCGTGCCCTACACAATTCACACGTCGGAATCTTAAAGCCTTTCAGACAATAAAAAATCAACTAAATTTTGGAGAGTTCATTGATGTTGAACGGGACGGTTTTGCAGAGAAATTTCGAAAAAGTATTTGAGATAATCATTCAATGGGGGTGAAACTATAAGGATCAAAATTTTAATCGCTGGTAATGGAGGGCAAGGAATAATTCTTATGGGAAATATAATTGGTACAGCCGCTACTCTCCATGGGTTGTTTGCAACCCAAGTTAGTACCTATGATGCTTCACAGCGTGGCATGCTTGTTCATACTGATATAATTATTTCAAATGAACCTGTTAAGTTTGCTTTTGTAAATAAACCAGATTTCTTTATAGTCATGACTCCTCAAGGATTTAATGAGTTCAGTAAAAGGATGGGTGAAGATACATTAGTTTTTATTAATTTGGATCGTATGAATGACTTTAAATTGAATTACCCAGGAAAAATTATTTCATTACCCGCATCAGAAATTGCAAAAGAAATAGGAAACCCTATTGGAGCAAATTTTGTGATGCTGGGGAAATTTTTGTCAACCACTCAAATTATACCATTAGAGATTGTTGAAAAAGCAATAAAACAAAATATACCAGAAAAATTAATAATGAAAAATCTAGAAGCTGTGAGAATAGGAAGTACTATTTAACTCTAAACATTATACGATCACAAGTCATCTATTTACCACGATTCTCTGCTTCGCTGCAAACTTCTATTACTCTTTCTTTTAAATTGGTAGATTATTTAAAATCTGCAGCTATAAAATATTTCATAGAAAGTGTTGCCGCCTTTGTTGAAAAAACTAGTTTAAAATGATAAAAAAATTGGTTAAAACAAATGACTGTAAAACTTTAGAAACATTTATCTATTTAGCCTAACATCGCCATCTTAGGTTTGGCAATCATTAATTGCTTATCTGGGGGAGCAATAATGAAATATGAAACCCTTGAAATACAAATAGAAAAAGATGTTGCAACAGTGTTTCTTAATAGACCAGAAGTTCACAATGCAATGAATGAAAAATTAATGAAAGAATTAACTGCATGTTTTAAAAAATTTACCATTGATCAAAGTATTAGAATTATAATTTTAACTGGTAAAGGTAAATCATTCTGCGCTGGTGCCGATCTAAACTGGATGAAAAGCATGGCTAAATATGATAAAAATGAAAATATTAAGGATAGTCGGCTTTTATCAAATCTTTTTGAATCAATTTATAATTGTCCAAAACCTGTTATTGCCAGAGTAAATGGTCATGCTTTTGGTGGTGGATTAGGTTTATTTGTTGTATGTGATATAGTAATTGCTATATCAAATTGTAAGTTTGCGTTTAGTGAGGTAAAACTTGGAATCATTCCTTCTGTAATCTCAACATATATTGTAAGAAGGATAGGTCTTGCTAATATGAGAAGGCTTTTTGTAACAGGAGAGAGATTCAACTCAGATTATGCGCAAAATATTGGTCTAATAGATTTTGTTGTTTCCGAAGATGAATTAAATGATAAAGTCAAGAAATATATTGAATTATTACGATCTTCTGGTCAAATTGCAATTAAAGAAGTAAAAAAATTAGTAGATGCATGTGAAAATATGAATAGAAAAGATTATATCGAGTATACAATAAACAAGATTGCAGAACTTAGAGTATCTAAAGAAGGACAAGAAGGTATAAATGCTTTTCTTGAAAAAAGAAAACCCGATTGGAGTGGATAGTTATTTTCAAAAAAATCCTTATTGCCAACCGTGGAGAAATTGCCGTCAGAATCATTAAAGCATGCCAGGAAATGGGTATTAAAACTGTTGCAATTTATTCTAATGTTGATAATAATGCTCCTCATGTTCAACTTGCTGATGAAACTATAAATTTAGGCGATCCAACTCCTATTGAAAGTTATTTAAATATTTCAAAAATTATTAAGATTGCCCAAGATGCTGGAGCAGAAGCAATTCATCCGGGTTATGGTTTTCTTGCTGAAAATCCTGATTTTGCCAAATCCTGTAATGATATAGATATCAAGTTTATTGGTCCAAGCCCTGAGGTTATTAGTCTCATGGGCGATAAAATTGTTGCAAAAACAAAAATGGAAAATGCAGGTGTTCCAGTAATTCCAGGATATCATGGTGATGCTCAAGATAGCTCGTCCTTAATAAATGTAGGTAAAAAAATTGGTTTTCCACTTCTAGTTAAAGCTGCAGCAGGTGGTGGTGGAAAAGGGATGAGAATTATATATTCTCAGGACCTTTTAGAAGAATCAATTGAAAGTGCAAAGCGTGAATCAAAATCTTCATTTGGTAATGACACAGTTTTTCTTGAAAAATATATTGATAAACCCAGACATATTGAGTTTCAAATTCTTGCAGATGAATATGGCAATACTATTCATCTCTTTGAAAGAGAATGCTCTATTCAAAGAAGGCATCAAAAGATAATCGAAGAAACACCATCTCCTGTTGTTACATCTGAACTTCGTAAAAAAATGGGAGATGCGGCAGTAGCTGCTGCAAAAGCAGTAGGCTATACAAATGCTGGAACTGTCGAATTTATGGTTGATGGTAATCTGAACTTCTATTTTATGGAGATGAATACTCGTCTTCAAGTGGAGCATCCCATTACTGAAATGACTACAGGTATTGATCTTGCCAAGTGGCAATTGAAAATTGCCAGTGGAGAAAAATTAACTATAAAACAAAATGATTTATTTCAAAGAGGTCATGCAATTGAATGTCGAATTTATGCAGAAGATCCTTCTAATGGTTTTCTTCCTAGTGTTGGAACTATTGGAAAAGTTGAAGCTACAACTGGACCTAATATCAGAAATGATACAGGAATATATTCTGGTATGGAGGTTACCTCATACTATGATCCGATGCTTGCAAAACTTATAACATATGCAGAAAATAGACTTGATAATATTAACAAGATGATATGGGCTCTTTCTCATTATATCATTCTTGGAGTTACCACAAATATATCCTTTCTAAAAGAAGTTCTTGGCCATGTTGAATTTAAAAAAGCAAACATTACAACACATTTCATAGACAATTATTTTCAAGATTGGACAGTTACAAAAAATGGTTTACCTATCGATGCGATTATTGCACTTGCAGTATACGATTCTATGCACTCAAAATCCCAAGAAATTGTAAGATACAAAGAAGCTGATCCTCATTCACCATGGAAGCATGTAGGTAGATGGCGAGTTGGTGGAAGGGAGGTGTAAATAGTTGTTTATAAATTACGAGCATGAAAACCATGTTTTCAATGTTACAATTGAACACAAGGATAATTATTATTTTGTTATTTATGATAATACAGAATACAAGGTAGAAGCTGAGGAAATAAAACCAGGGCAATTGAAAATAAAGATTGGTGATAGAACAGTTAAATCAATTATTACAGAAGGTAATAAAGAAAAATATATTTTTATCGATGGAGCAGTTTTCAAAGTAAAACCTGTGGAACTTACTGGCCTTAAAAAACAAAAGA
>JABAOC010014566.1_pt1 | contig 14068 bp, 17 predicted proteins | sample 7062161 | NCBI WGS metagenome assembly JABAOC01 (sample SAMN14538625, study PRJNA623070) | marine sediment metagenome | biome: marine biome [ENVO:00000428]; feature: marine pelagic biome [ENVO:01000023]; material: deep marine sediment [ENVO:00002113] | place: India: Gulf of Khambhat ... | reverse complement strand
GGGTACACGCATTTCATGCTCAAGGAGATATACGAGCAGCCGGATAGCCTAAAGAACGGGCTCAGGCTGCAGGAGCAGTACCTCAACCTGTTGACACAGTTCCTTGACAGGGGCAAGGAGGTGCTTCTCACGGCGGCGGGCACCAGCTACCACTCCTGCCTCGCTGCGTCTTACATATTCTCGAAGCTTTCGCGGCTGACCACCATACCCGTGGTATCATCGGAGTTCATCGAGCGGTACGGCTCCACGGTTGGCATCGACTCCATCGTGCTTGCGGTGAGCCAGTCCGGCGAGACCTATGACACTTTGAAGGCGATCGACCACGCCAGGATGCGGGCAGGCACCGTTCTAGGAGTCACCAACACCGTGGGCTCCACACTGACTAGGGTTTCCAGGGCCTACCTGATACAGCAGTCTGGGCCTGAGATCGGCGTAGCGGCCACGAAGACCTTCACGTCTCAGGTCATCGTGTTGTCCCAACTAGCTCTGAGGCTGGCGAAGCAGAGGGGCAAGCTGAGCCAAGACGAGCTTGATGAGTATGAGAAGAAACTCAAACAGATACCTGAGTGGGTGGAAAAGGTAATTAAAAACAACTCTGAATCCATCAAGGCCCTCGCGGAGAAGTATCAAGACGAAAAGCTGTTCCTCTTCCTCGGCAGAGGCATAAGCACCGCCACCGCCCTAGAGGGCCGCCTCAAGCTTCTGGAGATCACTTACGTCCCATCGCTGGCATACCCGGCGGGGGAGAGCAAGCACGGACCCATAAGCATCATAGAGGACGACGTCGCCTGCGTCTTCGTGTGCCCACGCGGAGAGACCCACCCCCAAATAATCGGCAGCATCATGGAGATGAAGGCCAGGGGAGCGAGGATCGTATCCATCTGCGAGGAGGGCGACGAAGAGGTGAAGCGGTTCTCGGACGACTACATAGAGATGCCCCGCGGGATACCTGAGGAGCTGTCCCCGGTGCCCTACGTGGTGCCGCTTCAGCTTCTCGCGTACAACCTCGCGGTCCTCAAGGGTCTGGACCCGGACATGCCGAGGAACCTGGCTAAGAGCGTCACCGTCCCATAGACGATAGCCTTAAGCAACTCCCTGTAACATTTTCTTTGATCGGTTTGTTCGACGTGCAGTCGGTCCGAGAGGATTTCCCAATACTGAAGAAGGGCGTCACATACCTCGACAGCGCCGCCAGCAGCCTCACGCCGGAACAGGTGGTGCTCAAGGAGATGGAGTTCTACAGAGAGTACAGGGCTAACGTGGAGCGTGGCGTCCACCGATTCAGCCAGAGAGCCAGCGAGGAGTACGAGAAGGCCCACGAGGAGATAGCGCGGTTTATAGGAGCCCCCGGCGTGGAGAACGTGGCGCTACTCAGCAACACCACGGAGGGCATCAACCTCGTAGCCAACAGCCTGGACTGGAGCAGGGACGACAAGATAGTGAACACGGTGATAGAGCACCACAGCAACTTCATCACATGGCTGAGGGTGCGTCAACGCCACGGCACGAAGCTGGAAGTCGTGCGCTCTACACCCGAAGGCGTATTCGATCTAGCCGACTTCGAGAAAGCCATAGATGACTCGACAAAGCTGGTAGCGGTCACCCACGTCTCCAACGTCCTCGGATGCATAGTACCGATAAATGAGATATGCGAGATCGCCCACGAGCATGGAGCCAAGATGCTGGTGGATGGCGCCCAGGGCGTGCCACACATCCACACCGACGTGAAGGACCTAGACTTGGACTTCCTCGCCTTCTCCGGCCACAAGATGCTTGGCCCTACAGGCTCCGGCGGCCTGTACATCGCCGAGGAGGAGCTGGCTTCGACGGAGCCCCTTTGCATCGGCGGAGGCACCATAGCCGACGTCAGCATAGACGAGTACGTCCTCGCCGCTCCGCCGATGAAGTTCGAGGCCGGGACCCCCAACATCGCCCAGGTGATCGGCCTCGGCGAGGCGTGCCGGTACCTCAACGGGGTTGGCATGGATAACGTCGAGAAGTGGGACCTAACCCTCGCCAACAGGCTCATAGAGGGCCTGACCGAGATCGAGGGAGTCACCGTCTATGGCCCCAAGGATCCAAAGCAGAGGGTGGGGCTGGCAACGTTCAACGTCGGGGACATGAACCCCCACGACGTCGCCCTAACCCTCGACACGGAGTACAACATAGCGGTCAGATCGGGCCACCACTGCGCGCTGCCTCTGATAAAGGAGCTGTTCAGGCTCAACGAGGGGAACGTGAGGGCATCCACGTACCTCTACAACACGTTGGAGGAGATAGACACGCTTACGTCGGCTGTAGAGGAGATATCCAGATACTAAACTCTACCCAGATTCTATAAACCACTTAAACCGTCCACCGAGATAATACCGTGAGATGTCCAGGGTCATAGTCGACAAAGACCACGTCTGGAAGGTCTTGATGGATGTCGGCGCCAAGAAAAACGTGGAGCTACCCCTATTCCAGGTGACCAGGGACGTATTCGTGGAGGCCGGCTTCGCCGACAAGATAAAGGCGCTCATGCTGGAGAACGACCACTATCTTCCAGGGAACAACGTGACCAGCATCGAGTCCCCCCAGAAAAGGAAGATACTGGGCAAGGCGCTCTTCGTTTTAGTGTGTTTCCTCAAGGACTACGCGGAGAACATGACGGGGTCGCTCAACCACTTCCTGTTCGGCGAGATGAGGGACCACAGGTACAGGCTCATCGCGGCGGCGGACGAGTATCTCACAAACGAACGCTTCAAGTTCTTCATGAGGGTCATCACCCGAAAACCAGAGCTCGTCCAGAACCTGGTTCTCACCCATCAGAAGTAGAAGCCAGTTCCTTCAGGCCACCGGCTCGTCCGCCCGCTCCACGATCCTAGCTATTTCGGCCGGAGTCAGGGTTATCCTGAAGTTGCTAACCCTCACAAGTTTAATCGCGCGCCCCGTCTCCTTGTCTACCTGGCCCACTATCCGCACCAGGCCGGCTCTCTCCAGCTCCCTTACCCTGTGCTGAACAGTCGTGTAGGGTATGTTCGTCTCGGCCGAGATCTGGGTGATGTACTTTGAGCCCTTCTGTATGTGAGCCAGTATCCTCCAGGTGTGTTTCTTGCCTAGGACCCTCAGCTTACCCTGGATATCCTTCTGAGCCATCAGAGACATTCACATACACCTGAACGTTAATCTGTTCTAGGCCTGTTTATTAAAACACTTGTGACGCCGCCGGCTCTGCGTCATTCCTCGGGTGGGCCGCCCCCTCTTAAGCCGAATGGGTCCAGGGTCTGCCTCTGGATGGCCTTGAAGAGGCCCAGCATGCCGTTCCTCGGGCCCTCCAGCGTTATCTCTCCTTTGCTGCACGAGAACCTCAACGTGCCCTTCCTGCCGATGCCGCCCGCCTCTGTGAACTGGAGCCCCGTTATCTGGGCCCAGTTCTCCGTTATTATCTCCTCCCTCTTGAATAGTATGCCCTTCTCCATGAAGAGAAGCAGCCGGACGTTGGTTATGTAGACCCTGTACTTCTCATCGTTGTAGGACACCTGGAAGTCGCTCCAGAAAAGCACCTTCTCCCCACCTAGGAGATAGTCCTCCACGGGCATGGTTTGATGAACGTCCGGTGGTCAAATAAAACTACCGCCGCCACCAATGGAACCGTGTTTCTGATTCTTTATAACCTGAACCCTCGTGTGGAGTCCGTGAAGCGTTGGAAGTTCGTCACGGTGCTGCTGACCCTGTACCTGCTGCTCCAGACGCTCGACGTCGCGACTACGCTGTACGGCATATCGTATATGGGGCTCGTCGAGGACAACCCCGACGCCGCTGAGCTCATGGAAGTGAAGGGCTTGAAGGGCGGCATGATGGACATGGCGATGGAGAACCTTTCGCTGGTGCTGCTGCTGGTGATAATGTCTAACTGGAGGATCGGCCCCATAATAGCGGTCACCATCCTGGGCGCCTACAGCGCCCAGTTCATACCTACCGTGCTGAACAACGCCATGTGGATAGCCTTCGGTAGGGGCCTCTTCTTCGAGCAGATGATGCCCCTATACGGCGCCTCGTACCTCTTGGGCGGGGCGGCGACGCTGCTCTACCTGAACCGCGTGGGAGACCTTGAGGAGCTCACGAAGTATATTAGAAGGTGGTTGGGGGAGAGCCCCTTGACGAGGGACGTGTTCGATGTTGACTAGGAGACGCGTTTTCCGGCTTCCACCAGCATGGGGAGCTTGTGGCCCTTGTTCGCCTGGGTAACTGTGACGAGGTCGTAGGCCCTGAAGCCCAGGCGTTTCAGGTACTCCTCGAGCAGGTAGAGCGCCCTGGCGGCGCCGTTGCCGCTTCCCCCGGCGGCGGCTACCCCCACCGACGCCTTGTCCTTGTACCGTTTGAAGCCGTGATGGGTCTCGCATCTCCTGAGCCTGTCGAGGAACGTTTTGCCGGACTCGCTTATGTCCCACCAGTAGACGGGTGTCGCGAAGAGCAGCGCGTCCGCGGCGTCTATCTTCTCCCGTATGGCATGGAACTCGTCCTCGAGGATGCAGTTGCCCTCCCGTCTGCACTGCCCCCAGCCGCCGTCGCACGCCTTGCACTTCTTTATGACGTGGTCGTTGAGGTGGATGAGCTCCGTCTCGTGCCCCGCCGACGCGGCGCCTTCGAGGAACCTTTCCGCCGTGGTCGCGGTCAACCCATCCCTGTTTGGGCTTGACTGTATGGCTAGAACCTTCATGTCTATCAATGAGGGGGGCGCGACCGCTGTAGAAAAGGTTTAGCTCTCTAGCCGAAGAACCGGTCCAGGGTCGTCTTCCGCCCGGTCTTGGCGTAGCCCTTTTCCATCTTCTCCACGGCGTTCATCACGCGGCTCTGGCTGAAGCTGTGCTCCCCGCAGAGGAAACCTATTATGGCTGCTGTGTCCGGTCTCCGCCACTCGAGGGTGTAGTCGTCGGTGGTCCGCGGGCGTCTGAATAGCTCCCGTATCTCCTCTACGGGGTGGGGGAACTCCGGGTTCTTGATGTGGGGCAACGCGTCTTCGATGGTGCCGTGTTTCTTGACGAGCTTCAAGGCGGTCTTGGGCCCCACGCCCTTGATGCCGTCCGGGTTGTAGTCGGTGCCAACGAGTATGCCTACGTCTATGAGCTGGTCCCTGGACAGCTCCAGGCCCCGGGTCACCTTATCCAGCTCAACGAGCTCCGGCTCGATCTTTATGTATACGTTTTTCCGGGGCAGCTTCCGGCGGCCGGTTATGGATAGGTTCCTTATGAGACGCGGGGCGCCGTACAGAAGGGAGTCGAAGTCCTGGCTCGCCGCCCCCCAGACGTCGCCCTTAGCCGCCATGTACGCGGTCTGGGCTTCTCCTTCCCCGGGCGCCTGGACCCACGGCACCCCCATGTGGGTGAGCAGGGTCTTGGCGTCTTCAACGATGTCCGTGGTGGCGAGGACGGCTTGCTGGCCGTAGCGGCGCGCCTTCTCGGCGTCGCCTTCTTTGATCGCTTCCTCGTATTTCTTCGAGGCCTGTTTCCGGGTCTCGCGTCTCTGCCTTATCACGGTGGATTTGAACCTGTGGGGTCGGCCGTCGAAGACGTAGACTATCTTGACGCCCGCCTCCATGAGGTTGCTGTTGCGGTAGACCAGGCCGCTGAGGTGGCTCGTGACCCTCCCCTTGTAATCCCTGAGGGGCTCTCCGCCTCGGCCCCGGATTATGGACAGGAACTGGTAGAGTATGTTGTTTCCGTCGAAGGCGACGGCGCGCCCCGCGAGGTCGTCTATGGCGATTTTCCGGGGCTGCACTAGGTCTCCCAGCTTGACGCCCAAGGCACCGACTCCTACGCCAGCTCGATGCGTTTCTTGCCTCTCGGGAGGCGGTACACTCTGACTAGTCCCTGAATCTCCATCTTCATGAGTATGTGTTCGAGGTCGTTCTCGCTTAGATCGCTGAACCTCTTCTTCGTGTTCTTGTGTAGCTGCTCGAACTTGAGCGCGCCGTTCCGTTTGAGGGTGTCCACGATCACCGATGGTAATAGTTTCCACTGCATCTTCTTCACCTACGCTATGTCTATCGGCGGCTTACCTGACTCCTGGAACCGCGCCTGGGTGTCTCTGTACCATTTCTCCATCTGGGGCGTTATGCTCGGTCCTATGTCCGACATGGCTGTCTCGAAGTCTGAGAACCCGACCGAGGAGACCTCGGTGTCCCGTCTCAGCGCGTATAGCCCGGCCTCCCGCACCACGGAGTCTATGTCTGCGCCGGAGTATCCGTCCATCCTTCTCGCTAGGGCTTCAAGGCTCACGTTCTCTTCCAGCGGCATCTCCTTGGTCTTTATCTCCAGTATGCGGAGCCTGGCCTCCATGTCCGGCGGCGGCACGTATACCCTTCTGTCGAACCTCCCCGGCCTCAGGACGGCCGGGTCTATGATGTCGGGTCTGTTGGTGGCGGATAGGACGACGACGTTCTGTAGGCTGATGAGGCCGTCTATCTCCGTGAGGAGCTGGCTTATCACGCGCTCCGTGACTCTGCTGTCGGCGGCGCTGCCCCTCTGGGGGACGAGGGCGTCGAACTCGTCGAAGAAGATGATGCTGGGGGCCGCCATGCGGGCCTTCCTGAATATCTCCCTTATCGCCTTCTCCGACTCCCCCACCCACTTGCTGAAAATCTCCGGCCCCCTCACAGAGATGAAGTTTGCCTCCGACTCCGTGGCGACGGCCCTCGCCAGCAGGGTCTTCCCGCAGCCGGGGGGCCCCTGGAGCAGGATGCCCTTCGGGGGGTCTATGCCCAGCCTCTTGAACATGTCGGGGTTCTTTATGGGCCACTCCACAGCCTCTATTAGGCTCTGCTTCACATCATCCAGCCCCCCTACGTCCTCCCAGCTGACGTTTGGGGTCTCTATGAAGACCTCCCTCATCGCCGTGGGGGTCACCTCCCTGAAGGCGTCGAGGATGTCGTCGTTGTTGACCTCCATCTCGTCGAGGACCTCGTGGGGTATCCTCTTCTGCTCAAGGTCTATCTGGGGGAGGTACCTCCTGAGGGCCTTCATGGCAGCCTCCCTGCTCAGGGCCTCAAGGTCTGCCCCCGTGTACCCGTGGGTGATCTCAGAGACGTGGTTCAGGTTGACGTCGTCGGAGAGGGGCATCCCCCTGGTGTGGATCTGTATTATCTCCAGCCTCCCACCCCTGTCGGGGATTCCTATCTCTATCTCCCTGTCGAACCTCCCCGGCCTCCTCAGGGCCTCGTCTATGGCGTCTGGCCTGTTGGTGGCCCCTATGACTATGACGTGCCCCCTCCCCTTGAGGCCGTCCATCGAGGCGAGGAGCTGGGCGACGACCCTGCGCTCCACCTCCCCAGTGACCTCGCTCCTCTTCGGGGCTATGGCGTCCAGCTCGTCGATGAAGAGGATGCTTGGGGCGTTCTTCTCAGCGTCCTCGAACATCTTACGCATCCTGGCCTCCGACTCCCCGTAGAACTTGCTCATGATCTCGGGGCCGTTTATTGCGTAGAAGTTGGCCTCAGACTCGTTCGCCACCGCCCTAGCCAGGAGGGTCTTCCCGCACCCAGGGGGGCCGTGCAGCAGCACACCCTTGGGCGGGTCTATGCCCAGGCGCTGGAAGACCTCTGGGTGCCTAAGGGGGAGCTCCACCATCTCCCTTATCCGCCTTATCTCCTCGTCCAGGCCGCCTATGTCCTCGTATGTCGTCCTGCTGGGCATCTCAAGCTCGGGCACCGGCTCGCTCATTATGCTGATCTCGGTGGTCGGCGATATCATTAAAAAACCCGCCAGGGCTGTCGGCGATGGTGACGAGGCCGCCTNNCAGGGCCTGTCTATAAGCCTGTCCTTGACGAACCTTACGAAGTCGTTGTCTACGCTTATCCGTATGTCCACCGGCGCAAGCTTTATGGAGACGGCGTACTCTGCCTCCGCCTTCTTCACGGTGACGTACTCGTTTATGGAGACGCCGCTGTTCTTCCTTATGAACCCGTCTATCCTGAGGAGGCCCAGCCCCTGGTCCTCTGGGTATGCGGGCCACGCCTTGGCGGCGGTGGCCTTCTTGCCCTCTACCTCTATCACGTCCCCGACAGTGACGCCGAGGGACTTCATCGTGTCCGAGTCTATCCGGGCTATGCTCCTGCCCACGTCCCTCTGCTGCTTGGCCTCGGCTACCTTCAACTGGACGCTGCTCAAAGCCATACCACCTGTAGGCGATCTTCGTTCTGAAGAGGAATTTGACTCATATAAACGTTAGTTCGTGCCAGGAGACCTGAACAACCGGTGGAAGCGCCTATCATGTAGACACCTCAAGAAGGTTGGAGTAAGGCTCACATAAGAACTAGATGACCCCGCATTCCCCTGCCAGCCTCTCGGCCGACTCTGGCGTAAGGTTAGCCTTGTTCAAGACCGTATATCTTTCGGGCCTCACTTCCCTCGCCTTGACCAGCGCCTCGACCACGGTATCCCTATCGATGCCCAGCTCCCTTGCAGTGGTCGGTGCGCCTATTGTGGCGAGACTCTTCCTTATGGAGGCCCAGTCCAGCCCGTGGAGCCTAGCCATCATTATGGCCCCGACACCGCACTGCTCCCCGTGGAGGGCAGGCCTCGGGGCGATCATGTCAAGGGCGTGGCTGAATAGGTGGGAGGAGCCGCTGCATGGCCTGCTGCTCCCGGCTATGCTCATGGCGACGCCGCAGCTGACGAGCGCCTCAAGGAGTGTCCTTATCCCCTCCTCGCTCCGTTCGCATATCAGGGGGGCGCTCTCCATCACCAGCCGGGAGCTCATCTGGGCAAGGCTGGCTGCGTAGGCCCCGTAGTAGTCTCCGTTCTCCATGTGGGCGAGCTTCCAGTCCTCCACCTCCACAGCCTTGGATACGACGTCCCCGCATCCGCTGGCGGTGAACCTGTAGGGGGACTCGGCTATTATCCCGCTGTCCGCGATGACGGCTATGGGCGACTTGGCCCTCCTGGAGTAGGGCCTGTCCAGCCCCCTCACCGAGGCCGAGGAGCTCGCAATCCCGTCGTGGGAGGCGACGGTGGGGACACTTATGAAGAAGACCCCGTTGTCGGCGGCGCTGAGCTTCGCCACGTCTATCGTCCTCCCCCCTCCCACCCCTACGATCGCTTCGGCTCCCAGGCCCTCGGCCTCCCCCCTGATCCTCTTGACGGTCTCCAGGTCGGCGTCGTCGACGAAGGCGTGGTCGGCCCGGATTCCACCCTCGGAGAGAGTTTCGAGGGAGCGCCTCCCGGCGACCCCGTATGTTGTCCTGCCGGTGACAACGAGCACCCTCCTAAGCTCCAGCTCCCTGCAGATCCCCCCCAGCGACCCGAGGACCCCCCTGCCCACTAGGACTATCCTGGGAAGATCTATCCTGTGGAAAGAATCCAATGTGGCACCGGCCCTTAACCTCATTTAGGAACTACGAAATAAGGTTTTATCGATGAAACCAGGGAAAAGGACCGTGGATAAGTTTTTGTATGACCTATGTGAGACCGAGAAAGGTTTTTAAAGGACACGTTTTTAAGTAACTTGACTTTCCTTCTAAGGATTAATCCCAGTTAGTTCATCGCTGAAGGAGTCGAACGATGACAGAAAAAATCGGAATGTTGAAGGGTACAACCACCGTCGGCGTGGTCTGCAGCGACGGAGTCATCCTAGGGACGGACACGAGGGCCACCATGGGCAACTACGTGGCGAGCAAGCACGCCAAGAAGGTGTACAAGATAACCGAGAGGCTGGCGATGACAATCGCCGGCGGGGTCGCCGTAGCCCAGAGGATAGTGGAGATCCTGAGGATAAACGCATCCCTTTTCGAGCTCGAGAAGAACAGGCCCATGCCAGTCCAGTCTGCCGCTAGGCTCGTCTCCAACGTCCTATTCCAGAACAGGGAGGTGGGGAGGCCCCTGCCTATGCAGGCCCTGATAGGCGGATACGACGAGACCGGGGCCCACGTGTTCAACCTCGACCCCTTCGGCAGCGTAACCGAGGAGAACATGGTCTCGACGGGCTCCGGCTCCCCGCTGGCCTACGGCGTCCTGGAAGCCCAGTACAGGGAGGGCAGGACCATCAAGGATATGATCCCCATAGTCGTGGAGGCTATAGATTCCGCCATGAAGAGGGACGTAGGCAGCGGTGACAGCTTCGACGTGGCCGTCATAGACGGCGAGGGCTACAGGGAGCTGTCCCAGGAGGATAAGGAGTCCCTACTCAAGCACTGAGTTAGATACCGATGCAGAACACACACGGCCTGTCCTACGCAGAGATCAGGAACACGATCCTGGAGAAGATACCCCAAGAGATAGGAATCACCAGGATCGAGTTCGAGGGGCCCCGCCTCGCCATATACACCCAGAGGCCGGAGATGCTCCTAGAGGACAGCCGCATAGTCGGGGAGATAGCCAGCGCCATAAAGAAGAGGATAGTGATCCGATCGGACCCCTCAGTGAGGATAAGGGAGATAGATGCCGAGAGGATAATCAAGGAGGTCCTGCAGGACTCGGGCCTGGTCCAGGCCTACTTCGACCCCACCCTGGGCGAGGTCGTCCTGGAGGTGGAGAAGCCGGGGGTAGCCATAGGAAAGAGCGGCTCCAACCTGCTGGAGATAGTGAAGAGGACCCACTGGAGCCCCAACGTGGTCCGCTCGCCACCAATCCCATCCATGACGATAAAGCAGATCCGAGGCTACCTCTACAGCAGGAGCAAGGAGAGGGAGAAGTTCCTCAGGGATGCGGGGGAGTCCATATTCAGGCCGATGTACCAGCCAGCAGGGGACGTCAGGGTCACATTCCTGGGTAGCTGCAGGCAGGTGGGCAGGTCCGCCATCCTCGTCAGGACGAGGGAGAGCAGCATCCTATTGGACTGCGGGATCAACCCCGGCACCAACACCCCCATAAACGCCTACCCGAGGCTGGACGTGGAGGACTTCGACTTGGAGAGCCTGGACGGGGTCGTGATCACCCACGCCCACCTAGACCACTGCGGATTCCTCCCGTACCTGTACAAGTACGGCTACGAGGGACCCGTCTACTGCTCCGAGCCCACTGCGAGCCTGATGGTGCTCCTACAGGGAGACTACCTCGACGTCACCTCCAAGGAGGGGAGGGCGCCGCCCTACGGGGCAGACGACATAAGGGAGGTAATCCTCCACACGATCCCCCTCAGCTACGGGGAGGTAACGGACATATCCCCGGACGTGAGGCTGACGCTGCACAACGCGGGGCACATCCTAGGCTCGTCAATCGCCCACCTCCACATCGGGAAGGGGCTCCACAACATAGTCTACACGGGGGACTTCAAGAACGGGGTCACCCAGCTTCTCCAGCCGGCATCTACCCAGTTCCCGAGAGTGGAGACCCTCATAATGGAGAGCACGTACGGGGCTCCCAACGACGTGTCGCCCCCGAGGGAGGAGACCGAGGCCGAGTTCGTAGGAATGGCCAACAGCATACTGAGGAGGGGGAAGGCCCTCATCCCCGTTCCCGCCGTCGGAAGGGCCCAGGAGATACTGATGGTGATAAACAAGTACATGGAGGAGGGGGAGCTAGCTGAGGTGCCTGTCTACATAGAGGGGATGATCTCTGAGGCGACCGGTATCCACACCGCCTACCCCGGATACCTATCCCACGACATAAGGGACCAGATCCTCAGGGAGGGGAGGAACCCCTTCGAGTCCGACTACTTCACCGTAGTCAAGCAGCAGGACAGCAGGGACGAGATCGCCGAGGGGGGGCCATGCATCATCATTGCGACCGCGGGGATGATGGAGGGCGGCCCAGTGATAGAGTACTTCAAGCGCCTCGCGCCCTGGGAGGAGAACGGACTAATCTTCGTGAGCTACCAGGTGGCGGGGACCATGGGGCAGAGGATCCAGTCGGGGATGAGGTCCGTCCAAGTTTACAACCAGGGGGGAAAGATGGAGATCATAAACATCCACATGAGCAACCACACGATAGAGGGGTTCTCGGGCCACTCGGACAGGAGGCAGCTCGTGAACTACGTGAGGAGGCTGAGGCCCCAGCCGAAGAGGGTCTTCGTTGTCCACGGTGAGGAGTCCAAGTGCGACAACATGGCAAGGACGGTCTCGAAGCTAAGGGGTGTGAGGGCCCAGGCCCCCTACAACCTGGACACGTACAGCCTTGCCTAGAAGGGGCTCAGCCCTCCTCTGGGCTGCGCCATATCTTTATGCTCTTTGGGGTCAGGATGACCCTCTCCTCGCCCAGTCGGGCTATGTCCCCCTGGATGAGGCGCGCGTACTCGTTGAGCTCGTTTATCCCCCTCTTCACGTCCTCTATGTTGTGCTTCGCGAGGGGAGCCACGTTGGTGATGACTATGTTCCCGGCCCTGACCTCGGCCTTTATCACGTCTATGTCCTCGTATGCCCTTAGGGGTATAGCCTTGATGAACCTCTGACCCTGACTCGCCAACTTCTCTTCCTTCCTGCCCATTATCTTGCCGAACATGCTGCTCAAAGAGTCTACACCTTTCTGTTACCCTTCCCGGAGGATAAGGCAGTATTCCACACAATCTGTGCCACCATTTCCTTATTAGCTTTATTAAGCCAGGATATATCGACGATGAGCAGATCCACCACCGGAGTCAGGAGGAGGAGGTCAATGAGGAGGAGGGACGTCGAGAAACTCCTGGGGGAGGCCTCCGAGATCCTTGGGGAGGCCACCCCCGAGGCCGTTGAGGAGGCTGAGCTTGAAAACGGGGAGCCCGTCTACTTCCTCGACAGGGTTATCCAGCTCGCCAGGCCTGGGGGAGTCCTCGTGCCCACCCTGAACACGAAGCACGTTGACAGGCTCCCCTCAGTCATCGTCGACATGGGGGCCGTACCATACGTCTGCGACGGGGCCGACGTGATGGCCCCCGGCATAGTCGAGATCAGGGGCTCCTTCGATGAGGGGGACCTCGTCGTTGTGAGGGACGTTAACCACGGGAAGGCCCTCGCCGTCGGGAGAGCCCTGAAGTCCTCCGAGGAGATCGAGGCCTCAGGGAAGGGCAAGGTCGTAGAGAACCTCCACTACGTCGGCGACAGGATCTGGAAGGCCCTGGGCTGACGAAGCGGCTATTTTCAGGTAAAGGTTATATACGTTAACCATCTTCGGTTGACGTGGAAGGGTTTGACGTTCAGGGCGGGATACCTGACCAGCAGGGAGACCGGCATCTGGGACCTTAGGAGGAAGGGGCTGGGCCAGTCAGAGATAGGCAGGCGCCTCGAAATAAGCAGGCAGGCGGTCCACAAGGCCCTCTCTGTCATAGACTCCAAGGTGGAGAGGGCCCTCACGGAGGCCGCCGAGGTGAACATGCTCGACATCATAAGCATTAACCTCGTCGACGGCGTAATGGAGGCCCACAGCCCCGCCTATGACATTCCGGTCGTGGTCAGCCTTTCTGAGGCCAACGGGCTCAGGGTCTGGTACATGTACGAGGGGAAATGCGCGAGCTGCGGCCTAGAGAGGTCATGCAGGAGGATGCTTGAGGCCGAGGCGAAGGAGCGTGGGATAGACCTTTCCGATGCCGATAGGCGGATACCACCCACCCGGCTCGCCCTCAGAGTTTTCTCCAGGTTCATGGGGGAACGATGATATGGCCGGGAAGGACCCCGGGAAGGGGGCCGAGGAAGCTTGCCCGATGCCCCCGGGGTCGGAGCGCCCCAGGAAGGGGCTCACTGATGGCCTCCTCAACTTCTACGACGAGTTCTTCGGGAACTGGAAGATGGTCGCAGCCGTACTGACGGCTTCGAGCCTTGTCCTTGCATACTCGCTTCTGAACGTTCCTCCCCCTCCCATAGCTGGGGTCGGCGTGCCGGAGGCGTGGGGCCGCTCCTTTCCAGAGTATCCAGATGTTCCCGTAGAAGAGTCTGCATGGATACCACGGTATGAGGACCAGACGATCCATGAGGGGGACCTGGTTCTTGAAGGGGACGAGGTGCTCCTCATAGAGAACTCCACCTACGTCCTGAAGGGGCAGTTGATCGCCGTTGATCGGGCGAGGCTGGTCCTTAGGAACGCCGATTTTTTCATGGAGGAAAGCGGGAGCCCCGGAAACCTGCTTCAAGGCTTTGTAAGCGTCCTGTTCAATGACTCGGCCTCCCTCGAAATGTACAATTCAT
>JABAOC010005928.1_pt1 | contig 14069 bp, 7 predicted proteins | sample 7062161 | NCBI WGS metagenome assembly JABAOC01 (sample SAMN14538625, study PRJNA623070) | marine sediment metagenome | biome: marine biome [ENVO:00000428]; feature: marine pelagic biome [ENVO:01000023]; material: deep marine sediment [ENVO:00002113] | place: India: Gulf of Khambhat ... | reverse complement strand
GAGTAGCCACCATCACGGTGGGGCCGGGTTGGACCAGGCCTTCTTCTGCTCCTTCTCCTGGGTTCATGGTAGTACATCCCAGTAAGCTAACCATTACGAATACTGCTATTACCCCTCCTATCAATCCTTTCATTGTATCCTCCTTTCCTTTTACCAATCTTTCTGCCAATGTCGATAAGAAACCTCTTGAGCTTGGTAATGTTGTATTCGAGCCGATCTCATGATTTGATTTCTAATCCTTCACCCCGTAGGCCTCTTTCAGGAGTCTGACCACTGCAGGTGGCTGCTTCAACGCACTCTTCACGAGTTTCACTGCTTGCTCGTGCCCGATGTAATTAATGGGAAGACCTATCTTTTCCGCCTGCTTCACAAGCTCAGGGTCATGCCACGACTTCTCGAACGCCTCCCGAAGTATTTTGATGCGGTCGGCGGGGATATCAGGGGGACCAGCATAGGGTCGGTTGAATACTACAAGGAAAAGCAGAAGGTCAATCAAGGTCTTGTATTCCTCGCCAACGAGGTTGGCCAGAAGGGGAACATCCTCATGGCCTTTGATAGGCTTGTCCGAATTAAACATCACAACCCTGGCCTCACCAGCCTCAACTATTCGCCTCGCTTGGCTCCACGACATAAACTCAGCACTTATTTCCCCCCGCATCATGGCGAGCTCGCCTTCACCCCCCGCGTAGCCGGTTACGATCTTCCAAGTCTTGGCCCCAAGCATCCTTGCGACCAATAAGGGATCGATGTAATCCTGACTGCCTACGCCATGAGCCGCGAAGGTAACCTTCTCCTTACTCTTCACCACATCATTCACGCTCTTATACGGGGTATGCTTGGAGACAACGAAGGCACGTGGGTCTGAGGCACAGGAGCCAAGCCAGCTCATCTTAGCAAGGTCAAATTTGATCCCCTTTACCCCTGCAGCTTGGCTCGCAATCAAGGCTCTTGAGAAGATACCGAACGTCAAACCGTCAGGTTTCGCCGCATAGAGTTGATTAACCCCGACAATATGTCCAGCACCGGGGATGTTCTTAACGATAATCGTGCTTCCAGGTAGATACTTTTTCATGGTCCTCGCGAGCAAACGGGCGTAAGTATCAAAACCGCCGCCGGGCCTGGTGCTGACAATGAGGATAATGTTTTCCCCCTCGTAAAACGGCTTAGCCGCAGTATAACCGCTAAACAGAGGCAGCAGCACTAATAGGGAAACCAACAAAAAGAACACCATTGTCTTCTTCATGGGAAACACCCCCCTTGTAAATCTCGGAATTGTGGTCTCCTCCTCCGTGTCCCTCCTATTCTTCTCAGCCCATTTTCACCTCACCTCCCTTCGCACCCTTATTAGGGCATAGATTTTGGTCCTGTCGGTCTTCCCCCTACCGGGAATTCCCAGGATCCTTCCTGTGGAGAGCTACCTTTGTGGCAACAATGAACATGCGATTAATGATGAGCCAGATACCCCCATTTGAATATATGCTGTAAATACCGTATCAGTGGAAAAAGTCAAAGTAATTTTTTCTTATGATATACATAAGAAAACATTATCCTCTCGATTCAACGAAAACATAGGTTCAGGGCATCGTCAAGCAAAAGGGAACAATATGCGGTAACGGTGTCCACCCTGCGAACAATCCATCTCGGGGGGAACTCCATGGGACAAGGGGCCTCTCTCAAGGAACCAGATCCGGGGCTCCCCAAGCGGACTCACATAAGTATCAGATATAACACCGTATCAATTCCTTCCTGGTTATGCTATATATAAGAAAAAGTGATACCTCGTACAATCTAACCAGGATAGGAATCATTAGAAAGGGGCTTTCGAACACATAGATGGGAGGTGAGGCAAGTGCTCAATTTTAACCAATTGCGAACATTTCATCAGGCGGCAAAATCCCTCAATTTTACCGTTGCCGGCAAGAATCTGTTTGTGAGCCAGCCTGCGGTGACAGCGCAGATCAAACTACTTGAGGAGTTCTGTAATTTAGATCTCTTCGCGAAAAAGGGCCGCAGGATATATTTGACCGATGAGGGCAAAACAATCTTCAAGTACACCTCTAAGATATTTGAACTGGAACAAGATCTGGAGAAGACCATTTATGATCTGCAGAAGCTGAAACAAGGCTGTCTTCGTATTGGCACTACCAAAACCTATGCCCGGTACTTGATGCCCGTCCTCCTCACGCCCTTCCACCAGTCTTTCCCCGGCGTAACCATAGAGTTAAACGAGGGAAGTTCTCTAGAAATGAGCGAAAACGTTCTCGATTTTAGGAATTCCCTCGCTATCATACCCAGAGTGGATGATAATCCCGATATACATTTCATCCCACTTTTCCGGGAAGAGGTGGTGCTCATAGCTGCCTCAGATTATCGCCTCAGTAAGAGAGATGGGATATCCATTGAAGAACTGGCTGGCGAGCCTATTGTAATGAAAGAGATCGGCTCAGGAACCCGAAAATTGGTGGAGGAATGTTTCGGAAATGATAGGGAGAGGTTAAACATAATAGCTGAAACCAGCAATATGGAGTTTATCAAGGAGTTGGTAAAACAAGGTGAAGGGATCTCTTTTGTGGTCATGGCGGCCATCAAAAGAGAACTAACCGAGGGAACCCTTGTGGCCATCCCTGTGATCAACCGGAAATTATTCTTAGATGTATGTATTGCCTACTTGAGTGACTATCGTCTTCCCATGGCCGCCAAGGCCTTTCTGGATTTCCTGCAACCTATCGTTCAGTCAAATGAACCGCTCCGGGATATAGATACCTTCCTCGCCGAGATACGCCGGAAAAGATAGATTAGGGGCCCGTTCCGTCTGATAAGACTACCTCTTCTTGGACAACGAACACAGACCTTCTATACTTAAAGCCTCACCGCGACGTGAATGATAATACGCTTGTTTACCCCCTTCAACAAAGCCCCTCAAGGTGCTGCGGACATTTGAACACTCTCACAGAGTGAACGATGAGATATCTAGGGGCTGGTTCCATATACCTCCGCCTGAGTAGAGGTTGGATCCGCAGGGAAGCGCTCTCACTAGGGCGTTCTTCACATGCCAATGACCCCTAAGCCAAAACATTGAGCCCTATGGTTCCCTGTCTCCTCCGGTGTACTGAAGCGGTTCCTTTAGTGATTTGGAGGCATAATGTTTTCTTATGCATTACATAAAAAAAATTACTTTGTTTTTTTCAGCCCATATCATATATTCTTATTTCGATCGGAAGAACCTAGAGAAACCAACTGAGGAGGATGAAACAATGGCAAACGAAAAAGTCAGAAGCCTACGGTCGACTCTCGATTGGTTGAGAGAGGAGGGTTTGCTTCTCGAATCAGAACGTGAAATAAACCCGAAGTTAGAGCTGGCGGCGATTCAAAAACGTTTGGATGGGGGGCCTCCGATTCTATTCCACAATGTTAAGGGATATCCCAACGCACGCCTTGCGACGAATATCTTCGGCTCAGATAAGATTATTGCGCAGATGTTCGATTGTGAGGATAGAAAGGAAGTGAAGTTCAAAATTCACAGCGGTATTATTGAGCCCATCCATCCCAGAATCGTGGACGAGGCGCCGTGCCAGGAGGTTGTCATTGACAAGGATATTGACGTTTGGCCGGTGATTCCCATGATTCAGCATACGCCCAAGGATCCGGGACCAACCCTTGGGGCCGGGAAGACCCTTGCTTCGCCGAAACAGTTCTGGGGGGGGTGGCACATCGCCTTTAACCGTATGAGTTTTCGTGAAGACCTTGGCTGGAAGGACCACTCTACATTTCAGATATCGCCGGGGTCTCATATGGATCAGATAGCTACCAAATACTATAAGAAGGAACCCATCCCACTCACAATCAACATAGGAATCCCCCCGGCAGCCACCTTGGCGGCTGGTTCCGGCTTTATGTACGTTATCCTCCCAAGGGGATGCGATGAGTTGGGAATCGCAGGGGCCGTTCAGGGATATCCCATTGACGTGGTGAAATGTAAGACCATAGATGCCTACGCAATCGCTGAGGCGGAGTATGTGATCGAGGGATACCTGGACACGACCCAAAGGGTGTGGGAGAGCCCGTTGGCTGAAAAGGATCAGGTGCAAGGAGTCCATCCATTTCATCCAGAATGGTCTGGCTACTTCGGCAAAGCTTATCGAACCCATCAGTTCAATGTGACGGCCATCACCCACCGAGAAAGTCAACCCATTTACGATCCCTTGATCGTCCACGGGTACGACAACCATAATATCGATGTTCTGTGTCGCGAGGCGTGTTTCTTTGAACTGGCCGAGCGGATCAGCGCGGGATTTTGCGTGGATACGCATATTCCCATGTGCATCCCTGACTGGGGCGGCGTGATCTTTCAGGTAAAAAAGAGGAGACAGAGGGATGAGGGATTTCCAAGGAACATCCTTGCTTCGGCCCTGTCCTGCTCCCTGGGCGCCCGTTTTGCCATGGTCGTGGATACGGACGTTAACATCTACTCAACCGACGATTTGATGTGGGCTTTGGTCACCCGGGTGGACGCTCAGGACGACATCATGATTGTGGCGCCGGGAGGCATGGGGCAAACCTTTCAACCGGCGGAACGAAGCTCTGCTGGAGAAAAGCAATGGACCCAGACCAACATCAGGTTTTCAGGGGCAATCGGTGTGGATGCCACGGTTCCGTATCGATACAGAGACGCCTTTGAGCGGGCATCGTATCCCATTCACGTAGTGGACCTCAAGGAGTGGTTTTCCGAAGAAGAAATCGAAAAAGCAAGGGCACATCAGGAGGAGTATGCGCGATGGTTCTCTGAGGTTGGTATCTGATTGCGCCGAACGATGTATACTCCATCTTTCGCATGAGGATGGGTTTCTTTTGAAATACGTGACGCATGCGATTACTCAAGTGAGATGAGAACAGAGGGGATGGAAGGGGAAAGGGAATTGTTCAAAAAGGGGGTGTGATGGACCGGCACGGTAAAACAGAGTACATGCTTTCTCCCTACCGGGTTTTGGATCTTACGGATGAGAAGGGGTTTCTATGTGGTAAGATCATGGGCGACCTTGGAGCCGATGTGATAAAGGTTGAGAGGCCAGGGGGAGATCCATCCCGAACAATCGGCCCCTTCTATGAAGATGCGCCGGATCCGGAGAAGAGCCTTTACTGGTTCGCCTATAACAACAACAAGAGAGGCATAACCTTGAATCTTGAGACCGCTGATGGACGGGAGCTCTTCAAGAGGCTGGTCAAGACCGCTGACATCGTCGTCGAATCCTTCCCACCGGGCCACATGGATGAGCTGGGCTTGGGACATTCGACCCTTAGCCAGATATCCGAAGGAAAGGTCGTAATGACCTCTATTAGTCCTTTTGGGCAAGACGGCCCGTATCGGCATCACAAGGCCTCTGACATTGGGATTATGGCCATGAGCGGCTCAATGTATCTCTTGGGCGACACTGACCGCCCCCCGGTTCGCACGAGCATTCCGGTGTCCTACATGTGGGCGGGGAGCTACGCGGCCCTGGGCACGCTGATGGCGCTATTCCATCGTCAAATGACGGGCCAGGGACAGCATGTAGATGTCTCGGCCCAGGCGAGCGCCGCCTGGGCTGCTGATACAGGTCCCTTCTACTGGGAAGCGGATGGGACGATGACAAAGCGAGTGGGAAATGCCATCGCGGGACGCAGCATCCATGGGGCGGTCATGCGGGCTGCCTACCCGTGCAAGGATGGCTATATCTGTTGGCTTATATACGGAGCAAGATCGGGGGCAATAACGAACAAGGAGATGGTTAAGTGGATGGATGAGAAGGGGATGGCTACCGACTGGCTGAAGGCGCAGGATTGGGATAAATTCGACCCTGCCCATGCAACTCAGGAGGATTTCGATCGTATCATGGAGCCGGTGGGCACTTTTCTCGGCAGTATCTCAAAGAAGGAGTTCCAAGAGGAGGCGGTGAAAAAGAGGATAATGGGATACCCCGTATCCACAGCCAAGGATATCATGGACCACCCACAGCTTGCCGCGAGAGAAGTGTGGCAAGACGTGGAACATCCGGAATTGATTACTTCCATAACGTATCCTGGGCCTTGGGTAAAACTGTCCCAGTCTTCGTGCGGAGTGCGGCGTCGAGCTCCCCTGATTGGGGAACACAACCATGATATCTATGTCGGCGAGCTGGGCCTCTCCGAGGATGAGCTGGGGGGCTTAAAAAAGGGAGGCATTATCTAGTCCAGAGAGGGAGAAGCGTGGAAGGCAACGGGATATTTGAGGATGTGAAGATCTTGGAGTTTGGTCAGATTGTCGCAGGGCCGCTCATTTCTACGTATTTGGCCGACTATGGGGCGGAGGTTGTCCACATCGAGTCACATAAGCGACCTGACCAATACAGGTTTTACCCGCCTTTTAAGGACAATAAGCCGGGAATGAATCGAGGCCTTGATTTTGCCATTTACAGTCACAATAAGTACGGCATCACGCTCGACCTGAGACATCCGAAGGGTATCGAGGTTGCTAAACGGCTCGTGGAAAAATGGGCCAATGTTGTCACGGAAAACTTCACCCCGGGCGTCATGAAAAGGCTGGGGTTGGACTACGAAGAGCTGCAGAAGATTAAGCCTGACCTTATCATGCTGAGCAGTTGCAACTTGGGACAGACGGGACCATACGCAGCACACCCGGGCATGGGGTCCCATCTGACTCACCTGAGCGGATTTACCCATCTCAGTGGATGGCCCGACCGAGACCCTTTGATCCTCTATGGCCCGTATATCGATTTTATCGGGGTGGTATATGGAACGATCGCCATGACCGCGGCTCTTGATTACCGGCATCGAACGGGGAAGGGGCAGTACATCGATGTTGCCCAGTTTGAGGGTGGAATTCAGTTCCTCGCTTCACCATTGCTGGATTTTGGGGTGAATGGGCGCATCCAGGCTAGAAAGGGCAACCGCTGCGATTATGCTGCCCCCCATGGGGCCTATCCGTGCCGAGGTGAAGATAGGTGGTGCGTCATAGCGGTATTCTCCGATAAGGAGTGGGAGGAGCTAACCCGGGCCATGGGCGAACCTGATTGGGCCAGGGATCCTAAATTCGCCACGCTCCTGGGCAGGAAGCAAAATGAGGAAGAGCTCGATAGACTGATAGGCGAGTGGACGTCGACCGTATCCCCCGAAGAAGTCATGGCTAAATTACAATCAGTCGGAGTGGAAGGGGCAATTGTGAAAAATCCCCAGGAAATGTACGACGATCCACATCTCAAGCACTACCTCTGGGCGGAGATGGAACATGCCGAGATAGGGAAATACCATGCCCAGGTCCCCTCCTTTAAGTTGTCACGGGCGCCCGTTCAATTGCGAATGCCCGGCCCCCTCCTCGGCGAGCACAATGAGTACGTTTATATGAATCTGGCCGGCTTTTCTCGCGAGGAATACGAACAGCTTCAGCAAGAAGGAGTTTTCGAATAGAGGTGGCGTGACGGGACGAGCCTTTAGTATCCCTCGTGTCTTACAGAAATCCTCTTGTAAGTTCCCCATTACTCAGTGTAACTTTTTATGGGAATTGGTAAATCGCCTACGTAAGGCGATTACTTACCCTTGTATCCTCTCATCCAGCAGGGAGCGAATTTTTCCTCCGCTTGCAGTCTCTCATGAAGTTTGGTTGGAAGGGGATCATATGCAAAATTCCCAGGAACTGGCGCAGCGGGTAAAGGGGTCGGCCGTCCAGGGTAAGGCCAAGCATGCTAAAGCGGCCCATCTTCCGTCCGACGCTCAAGACAAACTGAGCCGCTTGCTGAAAAAGAGCCGGGTGAAAATCATGATACAATCTCGCTCGGACAATGACCCGGATGTGAGAACGCGTCTTCTGTGGGGCGATCACTGGGTAAAATACGAGCTTGGCCGGGAGTTCAGACGACTTGGACTCTCAGTGGTTGAGAAAAACCCCGATGTTATTGTACACCTCTTTGGCTCCCCCGTGAATGTTCTTCCGGACCACACATACAACATGGTCTGGTTATATAGCCACCCTGACATGGTCACAACGGAAAACCTGAGGCAATTTGACAAGATCTTTTGCGCCTCCCCTGATTTCACCCCCAAGCTTCAGGCCATGGGCTATACCAACGTGGGGACCATGATCCCGTCGACCTCAAAAAGGCCCGTAAAAGTCACGATCAAGCATGACATCATCTTCGTGGGAAACGCCCGGACACGAAGGCCCGACGGACGGTCAGTTGTGCGCCATATGGACGGGACCCATTATGACTTCAAGGTCTGGGGTAACTTGTGGGAGCATATTCTTCCCAGAAAGTACTACGGAGGAAGGTATTGGGATTACCGCAAGTTGGGGGAACTTTATGCCTCTGCCCGCATCACCCTGACCGATCACCACCCCGACATGGCCAGGGAGGGGTTCGTTTCGAACAAGATCTTCGACATTCTTGCAAGTGGAGGCTTTGCCATCTCAGATCGAAACGCGGGGCTTGACAAGATCTTCGGGAAAGCAGTTCCCCAGTATGAGTCTGCCGATCATCTCCAGGAACTCGTGGAGTTTTACTTGAGCAACCCCGCTGAACGGGAGAGGCTGATGCTCAAAGGACGGGAAATCTCCCTGGAGAACACCTACCGGGATCGGGCAATCCAGTTCGCCCGGGAATTCTTGCCCCCGGCCAAGGTAAAGATATTCCCCATCTCCTCCAGGAAGGGCCCAACACAGGGAAGAAAGAACATCATGTACATCGATTTATTCCGAAAAGAGAACTCCAACCTCTTTTGGCTAAAGGCCTTCCGAAGGCACGGAGAGGTCCAACCATTTGATATTCGTCGTGATGATCTCAGTACCCTTGCCCCCAGAATCGCGTCCTTCCGGCCAGATCACATCCATCTGGGGGGCAGCGTTAAGAAAGGGATTATCCAGCCCAAACTCCTCGCCAAAATCAAGCGTAGCTCGGGGTGCACCATCTCCGCCTTTTACGGAGACACCCGCTACTCGACCTATCACCGCGATTTAGGCTGGGTGGTAGACCATGTCTACATGAGCAACAAGACTCACATAGAGCAGAACAGATCCCTCGGCTTGGCTAACTTCCACTATCTGCCCTGCCCCACCGACCCGGAGGTCTTTCGACCGGTGGACGGTGAGAAGGAGCACGACCTGCTCTTTGTCGGCAATAACAACAACCCATCCCGGCTAGCACTGCTGAGGAAGATCCACCGGCGCTTCAACCTCTCCGTGGCCGGGGCTGGTTGGGAAGGTGAAGAGTTCAGAACATTGACCGAGGCATATGGCCCCGAGTTCAGCAGACTCGTAGGCCAGGCAAGAATCCTGTTGGGCCTCATAGGTGATGAGTGGAGCGGGCTGGAGGCCTACTTCTCTAATCGAGTGGCGAATACCCTGGCTTGTGGGGCCTTCCTCATTCAGAGATACACTCCCGGCCTGGAGAGGATATTCAGTAATCACGAGCAGCTGGTTTGGTACCGCACCGAGGGGGAACTCTTTTCCCTTATCGAGCGCTACCTGGGTCAACCGGCCGAGCGCGAACGCATCGTCAGGCAAGGACGTAGGCTGGTAACATCAAGCTTCACTTACGACAGGGCGGTCGCAAGAATCCTTGAGGAAGCCAACGGAAACACGCAGACGAAAAAGAAAGTATAACTTTCTCCGCGCTCACAGTCCGACCGCGGGGAGCTGAAGCCGCACTGGGGCTGTGCGAACAACCTCCTGCCCGGTTACGTGAATATCGACAAGGTCAACCGTCAAGCTGATCGCCTGCTGGATGTAAGCCACCTGGACTACCCCGACAATAGCGTAAGTGAAATTCTGACCTCGCACATGATTGAACACATACCCCTCTCCGAGCTCCGGGGATGCTATTGCAGTGGAAACGGGTCTTGAAGCCCTGAGACACGTTCACAATCCGCTGCCCTAATCACGAACTATACATAAGGATGTGGCTGGAAGGTGACGAAAAGTACCGTTGGGGCGCTGCGTTGAACGCAATCCTTGGTATGCAGAACCGTGACCTCGGGCACCTTAACCGGAACCTCATCACCGTCACCAGGCTGAAACAGCTCGTTCAAAAGGCGGGATTTGAGGTCCATACCTGCCAGGAATTCCCCACGAGAACTGGGCACCTGCCCAACGGAGACATCCTCTGTCGTGCGAGCAGCCCTACCACCGTGCCGGGGTAAACGCGGTCCGGACGGGACCCCTGTGCACGTGCGGTAGCGCCAAGCGCCCGCCGGTCTTCGTCTTCTTCGCAAAGGATCGTCGGTCAGACTATTCTTCAACCTTGACCACCACCATGGTGACATCGTCCTCGCATTCCTGAGCCCCCCGGAATCTGTTCAACGCATCGGTGATGGCCCACAGGATTCCATTGGCGGGTTCCGAAGCTCTAGCCCGAATGATTTCGCGCAACCCGTCTTTGCCGAACATCTCGCCCGCTGCATTATGCGTTTCCCATATGCCGTCGGTGCCGATCACGATAACCTGGCCAGGAACAAGGGGGCGTTGGAATTCACGGTATACGTAGGTCTCATCTAAGCCGAGAGCAATTCCCTGGCCTTTGAGCTCATCGAATTTATCGGCACCTGGGTCGTAGGCAATAGCCGGGTCGTGGCCCGCCCGGACATACTGGATGATTCGCTTCTTCGCGTCAAACTCACAATAGAACAACGTCATGAACTGGCCCGTGTAATAGGTGTCTAAGGCCAGGCGTCTATTGACATCAGTAATAATGGCATTGGCTTCACCCGGCATTGAGGTCCGTTGTCGAAGCATAGCCCTCGCTGTTGCCATGAGTAGGGCAGATGACACCCCGTGCCCGGAGACGTCGCCCACGATTATGGCCAACCTGTCTATATTTTCCCTGGCTACATTGAAAAAATCGTAGTAATCCCCGCCAGTTTCATCGCAGTAGACGCTTGATCCGGCAATATCCAGCCCTGGAATCTCTGGGGTAGCCCTGGGCAGCAGGTTTTGCTGCACCTCCTGGGCTAGCTCCAAGGACTTGCGAATATGCATATGATCCTCAAGCTTGGGAACCATTTCGTTGAAGGCCCTGATAACCTGATCACGCTCGTCACCCGTTCTCATGTTCAGGCGAACGGAGAAATCCCCGTTTGCCAGCCGTTCGGCTGCTGACGAGATTTTCACTAGCGACCTGGTAGTGGCTCGGGAGCCAAAAAAAGCTGCCACCGCCAAAATGGCAACAGCCAGGAGCGCGGCGACTGCAGTGGTGAGGAGCTGATTACGTGTGTAGTTGAGCACGGTTCGGCTTGTTTGCTCAGGCAATGCCATAATCACTGACTTCGGCACGATAATGATGAAATGGATATTTCCCCAAACATTGGCGTAAGCCCAGATGGATTCCACCCCGTTGTACGGTAACTCCATGTGCCCCGATATGCCGTCCTTGAGGAAGCCCACCACATCCTTGAATTTGTCCGTGTCCGCTGACATAAGCCATTCCTGTTCCATAGTCCACGCCCAAGACGCGGCCTTTTCTTGATAGGCTCTCTGGGCCGATATCCGCAGTCCTGTCTCCCCTGTTTCCGGATTGACCGCAGATTCAACCAGAAAAGAGCGCATTCTCGGGGACCACAGGGAGGAAAGTTCGCTCTCCTGCAGGATCTGCGTAACGAGGACATCTACGGCGGCCACCCCGGCGAATGAGCCGTCTGGACGGCGTAAACGTCTTGATCCGGCAAAGGTTACCAGCCCGGTTGTTGGATCTACTACAGGGAAGGTCCAGATGAGCCTCTCGGTTTTGTAACTCCCTTTCCTGTAACTCGCTCCTTTGGCATAGATGTACCACGGGCGCATCCTGGGGTCATATCCCTCGGGATAACCGCCGTGCCCAGGATAGGATACGTGCACGCCACTCTCTAAGCTAACGTTGGCCCACTGCAAGACATCCCCCAACTCTCTGGAAAGCCCCTGGAATACGGGAATAAGTTGTGTCAGGCGGGCGATGTCCGCAGATACGCTTTCTTTGGCAACACCCGGCGCAAGCAAAAAGACCGGGTGCTGGAAGCTCACCGGGAGGGGCAAAAGGCGAAAATCTCCCGATCCCTCCAAATATCGGGGATAAGGAGCAGTATCAGATACATCAACCACGTGATCGTCAAAATCCTTGGCGAAATGGACTTCGGGCGATGTTGGGGGCTCTTGGGCTAGGGCACTCTCGGCTTCTTCGGCCAGAACCAGGAGGGATAACTCTAGGGCCTTTTTCGTTCGCAGAAGGATCGTTGAGGAGTTCTCTGCCGTTTGCTCCAATGATTCGTTTGTGATTCCCGTAAGGGTTTGGCGCGTATCGTTGGAGATGGTATTCCCCAGCCTCTTGGTTCCATGCTGGCTGATGATGGTCACCACAAAAAGCGGGGTGAGGCTGAAAGCCAGAAGAATCAGAAAGAATTTCCACCGTAGTCTCATCTTTATAACTCCTCCAAAATCATTTAAATTAGTTCACGTTGTTTTCAAGTCCTTCCCAGAACCTATGGAGGTGGGGAGTTTTCTAAAGTGTGTATTCCAAATCCCTTTACAATTATACTAAGTCAGGAAAACAAACACTAGTTGCCCAAGGAATTTCAGTTCCAATCTACAATCCTTTTATGAGAAGTTCCCTTACATTTCAACGAACTTCAACATACCCTCTGGATAGACGTTACCTAACCGTTTGGAATCAACAGAACAGGCCCATTTCATTATTCTGGGAATATTTCCACATAGTTTGCCGTTTACCAAAACAAAAATTTTTGTATAATAATAGGAAAATGTGACCGTTTCCTTGAAACCGCTTCTTATTTGACTTTAATTCGATTTTACCGAGGAGGATCAGTTTACAATGGAAAAGGTGAAAACTCCCGTGGTCAAAAGGTCGCTCTTTTCCTGGATATTGCCCGGCAATATCAAACTCCAGGTGCTTATCGTATGCATCATCGCGATTGCGGTTTTTACCCGGGTTTTCCCCCTGGAGATGCAGAAGCGAATCGTCAACGAGGCCATTAACTTAAGGAAAGTCGACTTGTTATTCCTCTACTGTGGTCTGTATCTAGCTGCGGTTCTTCTTTCCAGCGGACTCAAATTCCTTACCAGCATTCTCCAGACCCTCATTAGCCAGCGGACTTTGGCAAACATGAGAAAAGAGCTGTACCACTACATTCTGACGCTTCCTTTGAACTTCTTCAGAAAGACCGGGCCGGGCCTCGTTGTTAATTCACTCGTAAAAGAGCTTGCCGCAGCAGGGGATTTCGTGGGCATGTCCATTGCCGTCCCCATAACCAGCGTCTTGACCCTGCTTGCCTTTGCCGCCTACCTTTTCTGGTTGAACCCGTGGTTGGCAGCACTTTCCCTCAGTATCTACCCGATTGTTCTGCTTCTCGTGCCCTTGCTGCAGAAACGCGCCAACAGCGCCAACAGAAAGCGCGTGGATTTAGCTCGCGGAATGTCAAGTAAGATCACAGAATCCATTAGCGGAATTCACGAGATCCACGGCAATGGTTCTTACCGCATCGAGAACAAAAAATTCGACAGTATAGTGGATAAATTGTTGAAGGTCAGGATCGTCTGGAGCCTCTACCGATTTGGTGTCAAAGTGACGAATAGTTTCTTCACCAACTTGAGCCCCTTTCTCGTATTCATCCTCGGCGGCTACTTAACCATTAAAGGCCGATTAGAGTTGGGCGCCCTGGTTGCATTTATATCTGCCCAGGAGCGGTTGTATGACCCCTGGAAAGAACTCATTCAGTTCTACCAGCTCTACCAGGATGCCTCCATAGGTTACAAGAAGAGCATGGAATACTTCGATGTCGCGCCTGAACACGCCCTTGAACCTAAGGATCGTTTACCTTATGAATTGGAAGGAGGTCTCGAGGTCAAAGATTTGTCATTTGTTACCGAAGATGGCATTCGGTTAATCGATGGAATTAACTTTTCCCTGAAACCAGGAGAGCACATGGCGTTGGTCGGTTTTTCCGGTAGCGGTAAAAGCACCGTGGCCCAATGCATTGGTCAGCTCTATAAGTACACGGGAGGTCACGTCTTGATCGGCCAAAAAGAAGTTTCAGATCTCACCAAATCGGACATGGTTCAC